>Ga0193740_1000355_pt1 | contig 13028 bp, 8 predicted proteins | sample L2s1metaG_FD_145072 | JGI IMG/M metagenome (GOLD analysis project Ga0193740, IMG submission 145072) | Soil microbial communities from a riparian zone of the East river system, Colorado, United States - L2s1 | ecosystem: Environmental > Terrestrial > Soil > Riparian zone | place: USA: East River... | reverse complement strand
CGCCAACACCTGCGCATAATCGTATTGCCACACACCAGGTATATCATGACCACGTGAAATACGACCAGTGCCGATCGCAGCAACATTGATGCGATTGCTTGGTGCATTTCTACCAAACACACTTGAAGGCACAATTGATGGAAGTGCCAATAAAGCGGATGCTTTGAGAGAGTTACTCAAAAACTCACGACGGGATTGTTTATTCTTTTTCATCATACTAAATTTTGTAATGAATATTTTTATTTTGTCAGCTTTGGTTTTTCTTAGCATCGTCTGTTGCGACGCTCCATTCAGTTTTCTCTTCGCTATTCGGCAATAGCATCGCAGTTTACCCAGAGCGAAGCGAAGGGTCGCACTCTTGTACGTTCAGTCCGCTATTCAACTTTTGACCTCATCCTCTTATCCTTCTCCATTTGGAGAAGGACGGCGCTGAATTACAAATCCAATCTACATAACTACCACATCAGCTACTAATCTCAATTCAACATTTATCAGCTTCGTCAAATAAGTCAGGGCTGTGCACCAGCAAGCCCCTTTTAGGGGGTTTGGGGGTTTTCTTTAACAAACATCTTCCATGCATTCTCTGCTTTCGCTGCATCAAACTTTCCATTGAACACAACCAATCTATATTTTAATGTATATGTTTTTCCAGGCTCGAGTAACCAGTCTTTATCCTTTGTTGTGGCAAAGTTTGCAAACACATCACCTCTGCCTCCGTTTTGTTTCTTATCCCAAATTCTCAGTGGCTCAGGATGATTATAATTTGAAGGATGCGATAACATCACAATACCGCCTTCATCATTTCCCGGCAAAGAACCATACACTATGATCCATCTCGCTTTTGTGTTATCTGTATTATCTCGTGTTTTTCCTTCTGAGGTAAGCATTTCAGAATTATTCTTATCCCAATATTCTGTAGCACGCCAACCAAAGCCACCATAACGGTAAGCAACAATTAATAATGGACTTTGTGAGGCAGTTTGCATTTTTGAAGTAATGTCAACGATATAGTAGTCGTCATTTTTTGCTGGGGTGTGTACTTTTACAGTTTGCCACTCATTCAAAGCAATTTTTTCGCTCCCATCTTTCTTAAATATAACATGTTCATGAAGTGCGGTGAACTCAGCGTATTTTGAATTGCTTTTTTGCGAAGCGAATTTTGCAAAGCGAACAGTTCCCTGGTGTCCTTTTATATTCCAGAAATCGACAGTATCACCTTCAAAAAAAGTATGTGTCCATGGATTCCAAATACCGTAATGATGATAATGATCCTTGGGTTGTATATTAGTTAGTATTTGTCCATGAGGAGTGTAAAGCGGATGAATGAAACCGCTCCGTTTATAATTTGTATCAATTCCCTGTGGAGGATAAACAGTTTTAAATTGATAAGTCAGTAACTTTTGATTTCCGGATGAAATTGTCAATACACTATCAATACTTAACTTAACAGGCGATTTTGATTGTTTTGTTTTTGCCTGTTGTGCAAAACAAAAAGTGTTTGCTACAACAATAGGTATTAATACAAATATTTTTTTCACATTTCTTATTTTAATTCAAGTACGACCACGCTATACGGTGGAATGCTTAAGTTTAGTTTTGAACCATTGAGTTGTGCACCATTATAAGTTGTTGGAACGATCTTATTCGGATTTTCAAAACTGTTATAGTTCTGCAATTTATCAGACGTTAAGATCCTTCCGGAAACTGTCTTATATGAAGCTCCGTTTATATTTATTGAAACATTTTGTGCCTGCTTTGCATTTACATTCACTAAAGAAATATGAGTAGCCCCATTTTTATCTTTTGATGCAGATGCCCAGACAGCTGTTAATGTATCTTTCCCGAGAATATATTTATTACTGGTTACTTCTACAGGTAACATCGTTGCATCCTGGTGTACATTGTACATTTCCATTACATGATAAGTAGGAGTGAGGACAAGCTTTTCTTCTTTTGTTAGAATCACAGCCTGCAATACATTTATGATCTGTGCCAGGTTGGCCATCTTCACCCTGTCACAATGATTATTAAAAATATTTAATGTAGCTCCAGCTAATACAGCATCTCTCATTGTATTCTGCTGAAATAAAAATGCTCCGTTAGTTCCGGGTTCAACATCATACCAGCCGCCCCATTCATCAACTGCTAAATGTTTTTTCTTTTGCGGATCATATTTATCCATGATAGCGCTGTGTTTTGTAACCAGCTCTTCCATTAACAAAGCTTTCTTCATAGTTGTGAAATATTCTTCTTCAGAAAAAGCAGTGGCTGAGCCTTTTTTGCTCCAGTTGATAACAGAATAGTGGTGTAAGCCCAATGCATCAAACATTCCAGCAGGTAATTCTTTCATCAATATTTCTGTCCAATGATAATCATCATCAGAAGCTCCGGAAGCAATACGATATATTCTATCGCTGTTATTCCAGTTTGTCATAAATGTTGCATACTGGCGATAAACATTTGCATAATATTCAACCTTCATATTACCACCACAACCCCATGCTTCATTACCCAATCCCCAGAATTTTACTTTCCATGGATTTGGTCTTCCATTTTTTTGTCGGTAATCAGTCATCGGGCTGCTACCATTCGGATGAGTTGCGTATTTGATCCAATCCGAAAGTTCTTGTGGTGTACCGCTTCCAACATTGCCGCTGAGATATGGTTCTGCTCCGAGCAGCTCACACATATTTAAAAATTCATTTGTGCCAAAGCTGTTATCCTCTTTTACATTTCCCCACCAAACATTCAGCATCGAGGGTCTTTCTTTCTTCGGGCCCACGCCATCTTTCCAATGATATGTATCAGCAAAACATCCACCCGGCCAGCGAAGTACTGGTACTTTTAATTTCTTCAAAGCATCGATCACATCTAACCGAACGCCGTCTTTATGGGGAATAGTTTTATTGCTGTCGCCAATATAAAATCCACCATAAATACAATGACCCAAATGCTCGGCAAAATGCCCGTAAATATTTTTGTCAATGATGTCCTTGCCTTTGTCTGCATTCAGCACAATAGTGTTTTGTGCAGAAAGGATCTTTACATTTAACAAACTGACTAAGACAAATAATTTTTTCATATGCTTTTTTATAATACAGTAATAATTGAATTTACAACATTACTTGTTGTTTTATTTTTTATTCCCGGCTGACCACCACCAACATTTATTAAGATCTTTCCTGCTGGTTGATATGATGTTCCGGTATCATTTACTAATGACAATTGTTCTGGCGTTAATTCAAAATTTATCGTCTTGCTTTCGCCTTTATTTAAAGTAATTCTCTGAAATCCTTTTAATGCCTGGATCGGCGCTTTCTCTTTTAGATTTTGATGTTGCAAATACAATTGCACTACCTCCTCTCCATCTGTTTTTCCAGTATTGGTCACTCTAACACTAATAGTGATGTTCTTGCCCTTTACAATGGTTGCAGGAATTTTTAATTGATCATACTTAAACGTCGTATAGCTTAAACCATACCCAAAAGGATACAGCGCTTCGCCTTTGAAATAACGATAAGTCCTGTTGTTCATAGAGTAGTCGCTAAAACCAGGCAGGTCGTTGTCACTCTTATAAAAAGTAACCGGTAATCGTCCGGCAGGATTATGATCTCCAAACAAAACATCCGCAATTGCAGTGCCGGCACTCTGCCCACCATACCATGCATTAATGATCGCGGGAATATTTTCATTCTCCCACGGAATAGCGATAGCACTTCCTGTCATCATTACAAATACCACAGGTTTACCAGTTGATTTCAATGCTTTCATTGCATCGGTTTGTATTTGCGGTAAAAGAATTGAGGTTCTGTCGCCGCCTTTAAAACCAGGAAAATCAACTCTCATTTCTTCCCCTTCCAGTTGCGGGGAAATTCCACCTACATAAATGATAGCGTCTACATCTTTGATACGGTTCAAAAATGCATTCATGTCAAAGCGTTCAAAATTTCCAGCCCTCAACCTTATATTGGCCTTGCCTTCTCCCTGCCAGTATTCCACTACTATTTTATATTGCTGACCTCTTGTGATTTTCTGGCGATAAGTTCTTGCTCCCCAACGGTTGCGCAGCCATGAATTATATATTTCCTTATCATTGACAAAAAATTTATATCCATCATCACCCTCTATTTCAAATGTTATCTCTCCATCTTTATCTGACGAATAATAGGTAGTGTAACGAGCCGAAAAATTATTAGCCCTGATATCACCAACTACTGCCTGACCTTCCTGCCAGAAATGATCAAGATTGCTTTCTGTCTGTACGATCGGTTCACCTTTTAGTTCCGTGTTATTATAATATTCAGCTTTGAAACCAGGTGTACCTTCTCCAATTGCATATTGCCTGCTTATATCTGCATAGGCTAATAATGTGTCATTGGTGAAATTCAACGCCTTTTCATATACCACTTCTACATCTTTTCCGAGCTTATCTTTTATTCCTTTTAATGCAGTAACAATTTCCGATGGCACTCCATTGTAATTTCCAAGAACAGCAATAGTGTTATCGGCGTTCGGACCAACCACTGCGATCTTTTTTATTTTTTTACTCAGGGGCAACAAGTTCTTGTCATTCTTTAATAATACAATTGATTGCTGTGCCATCTTTAAAGCAAGAGCTTTATGTTCCGGTGCCTCTAAAGCAGATGGTGGCGTTTGCGCATATTTTACCATCGAGATCGGATCAAACATGCCAAGACGATAACGGATCATAAATAATCTTCTCAATGAAACATCAAGCTGTTCTTCTTTTATCAAACCGTTTTTTACTCCATTATATAATGTATAATAAACCGAAGTACCACATTCAAGATCGGTGCCATGAACAACACCATCCACCGCAGCTGTTACTGAATCTTTGTGTGTTTTATGATATTTAAAGAAATCATCGATCGCCCAGCAGTCACTGGTAACATAGCCAGTAAAATTCCATTGCTTCCTCAAAATATCATTCATCAAAAGATCATTTGCACAGCAAGGTTGAGTATTCACTGCATTGTAGGCGCACATCACGCCGGCAACATTTGCATTTACGATCAATTCTTTGAACGCTGGTAAATATGTATCCCAGAGATCATAAGTGATGGGATTAAAATTATCAACATGTCGTGATGGCTCAGGCCCGCTATGCACTGCGAAATGTTTGGCGCATGCAGCCGCTTTTAAATATTTCGGATCATCACCCTGCAAGCCACGAACAAATGCACGGGCCATCATTGCTGTCAGGAAAGGATCTTCGCCATATGTTTCCTGTCCACGTCCCCAACGGGGATCACGGAAGATGTTGATGTTCGGTGTCCAATATGTCAATCCTAAATATCTTTCTTTTGTTCTTCCTAGTTCAATTGCTTTGTTATATATCGCTCTTCCTTCAAGTGCCGAATAATCAGCCATGCGAAATAGTGAAGTAGAGTCCCATGTCGCAGCCATACCGATCGCCTGCGGATATGAGGTTACTTTAAATGGTGTTCTTGCCACGCCATGCAATGTCTCATTCCACCAATCGTATGCAAGAATGCCTAATCGCGGAATAGCTGGTGTAGCATTGAGCATTTGCTTTACTTTTTCTTCCAGCGTCAAACGGCTTACTACATCATTTACTCTTGTTTCTATTGGCAATGAAGGATCCCACATCGGGAATGATTTGTAATCCTGCCCGTGCACGCAGATCGAAAAAAATAAAACAACTATCGAAAGAGTTTTTTTCATTGACAATTATTTTTATAAACCCATCGTGAGTACTACTTTTAAACATTTGTTGTGTCGCACTCTTGTGCTCGCTGTTCGCTACTCAATTTTTATTTCTGTGCTGTTAATGTTTGTATACTGCCATCGTCATTAAATTTCAACTCAGTCACTTTTACATTTCTTAAATGTGTTTTACCGCTCAACTGTACATCATGATAGAACAAATACCATTTACCATTTGACTCAATGATAGAATGATGATTTGTCCAGCCGTCAACCGGGTTTAATATCACACCCTGGTAAGTGAAAGGACCATATGCATTATCACCAGTCGCATAACAAAGAAAATGCGTATCACCTGTTGAATAAGTGAAATAATATTTGCCTTTATATTTAAATACCCATGCCGCTTCAAAAAATCTTTTATCATTATCCTTTTCGCCAAACTCTTTTCCATCTTTACCAAGAAGTTTTATTTCTTTTACTGGTTCAGCAAAACTTTTCATATCAGCATTTAGTTTTGCCATCCTGGGTAATACAGCCATTCCTTCATTTGTCCGATTTTTAGCAGATGAATCATATTTATTATTGTTCCAGCGTTGTAATTGGCCGCCCCATATGCCACCGAAGTACATATAAAACTTTCCATCATCATCTTTGAATACTGCGGGATCAATGCTGTAGCTGCTTTTAATTGGTTCTTTTTCCGCAACGAACGGGCCTTCTGGCTTGTCGCTTACTGCAACACCTATTTGAAACACATCCTGCTTATTTTTTACAGGGAAATACAAATAATATTTTCCATTGGCAAAAGCGGCATCAGGAGCCCACATTTGTCTTCCAGCCCATGGAACATCTTTAATGTCTAATGCAACACCGTGATCTGTAACGGGACCTCCAATTGCATCCATAGAAAGAATATGATAATCTCTCATATCAAAGTGTCCACCCAGATCATCTTCTTTAGTTCCTGTTGCAGTATCATGTGATGGATAAATATAGATGCGACCATTAAACAGATGTGCTGATGGGTCGGCAGTATAAATATGTGAGACGAGTGGTTGAGAAAGATATTCTTTCTTCGCCTCAGGTTTCGCCTCAGGTTTTGCTTCTGTAGTTGGTTCAGTTTTATCTTCCTTTGTTTCGTTATTGCAGCTGGTAATTGCAACAGCAACGGTTGTTATAACCAAAAGATCGTGGAGTTTCATTTATGTGTGTTTAAAGTTGTTTCTTCTATTGTTCAATTGGAATTCAAATGTTGAATGGAGCGTCGCAACAAAAGTTTAATCGAAGCGATGCAGCCTGTCAACAAAAATTAAAATCCAATACTATTACCGCCATCAACCGGTAATACGACACCCGTAATATATTTGGCAGCGTCGCCTGCTAAAAACAATGCGGCATCACCAATGTCGGATGTCTGTCCCATATAGCCCATAGGAGTACGATTGAAAACTTTGGCTTTCCTTTCGGGATCACTGTTTAGCGCCTTATCCGTCATTTCTGTGATAATAAAGCCCGGCGCAATTGCATTCACACGAATTCCTTTTGGCGAAAGTTCAACTGCCATTGCTCTTGTCATACCATCGATGGCAGTTTTGCTGGCAGAATATGCGATCACCTTAGGTAGACCATATTGTGCCGCCATTGAACTGATATTAATAATAGAACCACTTTTTTGTGTCAGCATTTGTTTTACAACTTCACGGCTTATTGTAAATACTGCGGTCAGGTTCGTTGTAATTACTTTTTGAAAATCTTCATCTGTCACATCCTGGAATTCTTTTTTCATATTGATACCGGCATTATTTACCAGGATATCTATTTGTCCGAATTGTTTGATCACATCACCAATAAAAGAAGGGATAGATTTGAGATCACTTAGATCACAAGTCATCGGGTAACAATGTTCCCCCAATTTTTCTTTTGCATTCTTTAATTTGTTTTCATCACGGCCGACAATGATCGTTTCGATTCCTGCCTGAGTAAATTTTTCTGCGATAGCTAATCCGATACCTGATCCACCACCTGTAACAATTGCCACTCTTTTTGTTTGCGTTGTCATGGTTTTTATTTTTTCTTAGTTAGTTCCCCGGGGCGTATAAAATTCTGATGTTTTGATAATATTCCAATGTTTTATTTGGTTTTTCATATTGAGAAGGAATAGGCATTTTACTGAATGTTTGAAAATAAAGCAAACAGGCATTTCGCCACCAGATCGCATCTTTCAATTGAATGTTCAATAATTGATCTACTTGTTTAAACCTGTCTTCGTCAATATATTTTTTTAAACTATTCCATTGTTTAACGAAAGTCCTTACCGAATCAACTCCTGAGTTATACCTATAGCAGAGCTCATTCCATAATGTTCTTCCTGAATGCATTTTATGATTCCACGCTGCATGATGAAACCATAATAAATAATCATCGGGACATTTATTGATGTCATTGAATTCATTTTTCACTTCAACAGCATATTGTGATAATGCATTAGTTCCTTTCGCTGTTCTGTCAAATCCTATTCCGAATGTATCTGCTTTGTGATAGTACACGGGGTTCCAATCTGGACGATTCAAAGTATTTCCCCATGGCATAGGGCCATAATGATGACCATTATACATGATATGAGTTAATCCAAGTGGCGTCATGTAATTAACCAGTGTCTCACGAGACTGTAGCATTATTTTTTTTACAGGTTCGACAAACGATGGATCATTCGTAAATGTTTGTTTGATCCATTCATCGGCAATTTGTGCAGAAGATAGATCATAATCCCAACACAACCTTCCTAAAGAATACCAATTTGCCTGTGCAAAGGGATGGCTGCACCAATTTATATCATTACCAATGTTACTTACACCGGCTATTCCATTTAATGTAAAATTATTTAAGGATCCATCGATCACTTTGGTTACAGTTGAACCTTTTCCTTTTGAATAAGTGTCAGCATTTAAAACTTCTTTGAATTGGGGTGCTTCAAAAAACAAATGTGTTCCTTGTCCCAAATACTCTTGTGTAAGCTGAAACTCCATCATCAAAGGCGTTTGATGCATTGCTCCAAAAAGAGGAGAGAAGGGCTCTCTTGGTTGAAAGTCAATGGGTCCATTCTTTACCTGGACTAAAACATTTTTTTTAAATTTTCCATCAAGTGGTTTAAATTCTTCATAAGCTTGTTTGAACCTGTCATTAGAAGTAGAACTGTAAACAAATGCCCTCCACATTACAATTCCATTAAATGGTGCGACAGCATCGGCAAGCATGTTGGCGCCATCGGCATGAGTTCTGTTATAGTCCTGTGGTCCGGGCTGGCCCTCAGAGTTTGCTTTGACAAGAAAACCACCGAAGTCAGGGATCAACTCATAAATTTCTTTTACTTTTTGCTTCCACCATAATTGTACAGTATCATTAAGCGGATCAGCTGTTTTTAATTTTCCCATCTCGATCGGAGCGCTGAATCGGGCAGTGAGATAAACTTTTATACCGTAGGATCGAAACAGATCAGCCAATGTTTTTATTTTTTCCAAATACGGCTTTGTAAGAACAACAGCATTCGCATTTACATTCGTCAGTACCGTACTATTAATACCAATTGATGCATTTGCTCTTGCATAGTCAATATATCTTTTATCAATAAAATCAGGAAGCTTATGCCAATCCCAAATAGAAAATCCTGCATAGCCTCTTTCAACAGTTCGATTTAGATTATCCCAATGATTAAGTATACGCAATTTTATTTTAGGCGCTGATATAATATTGAGATTTGAAATGGACTGTTGGGTTTGCATTAAACGCAGAAAATGGAAAACACCGTACATAACTCCAATATCTGTATTGGCAGTAATGATCGTTTTACCGGGTCTTGTTTTAATGACAAATCCTTCGTTCCCGATAATGTTTAATTCATCTTTTGTAACGATTGATGAAATAACAGTAGAAGCAGAACCTGTACCTGCTATAAATGAGCTTGATTTATCAGAGGATGATAATATTTTATAAGAAATGCCAGTCAACCCTGAAAATGCATTGTATAATTCGGTTTTAATAATTGAAATAGTTTGTGATGAACCAAGGACAACCGGAGAAGCAATTTGTTTTTTATATTGATCCAGCAATGAATTGCTTGATATTTTTTTATACCTAAGCCACAGATCATAACCATCTTCTGCTTTTAGTAAAGCAGGTAAGAGTATAAATATGATCAACAGTCTTTTTCGCATTATTAATAACCGGGTTTAGCAATTCCATTTATTTTCAGAGATGATTTTCTTATAATCAGGTCTGAACGAATTACTATAGTTTGCGTATGATTAATATTTGAAACTCCTTTTAAATGATTGATCAAATTACGGGCAGCGATCTCTCCCATATCTATTCCCGGGTAGTCAATTGTAGTTAATTGAGGTTCTACAATTTTTCCGATCGCATCATTATTAAAACCAACGATTGCAATATCGTCCGGGATATTGACACCATGCTCCTTTAATGTTTGCATACATACCGCAGCAGAAAAATCATTGGTAATAAATGCCCCATCGGGGAGGGGTTTCATTTTTAAAATTTCCAATGCTGCTTCAATACCACCTTTCTCACTGAGATCTTTTATCAATACATAGTCTTCATTGAACGGTATATTATTATCAAATAATGCATCTGTATATCCTTTGTGACGCTGGGCATATACATTTCGCTTTAAACTTGCGGTAACAAGCACAATTCTTTTGCATCCTTGTTCAATAAGATGTCTTGTTGCCTGATATCCGCATTTATAATTATCGATGATAACTTTTGTGCTTTCGCTATTTTCTTCTACACGATCAAAGAATATTACGGGGATTGACCTGTCAGAGAAAGATTTGTAATGAGCCAGACCTTGTGTGTCAAATGCCAATGATGCAATAAGTCCATCCACTCTTTTATGAAAAAGGTTCAAAGCATTTGCCGATTCTTTCTCAAAACTCTCAGAAGAGTGGGCAATGATAAGATCATAACCAGCTTCAGTAGTTATTTTTTCGATGCCTGCTAAAACTGATGTAATGAAGTTACTGTTCAATTCATGTACAATAACGCCGATCGTGTTTGTTTTTTGTTTACGAAGATTGCTGGCAAATGTATTATGACGATAACCCAGTTCTTTTGCAGCATCCTGTATTTTCTTTTTAGTGTTTTTATTAATAGCTGGATGGTTCTTTAAAGCACGGCTTACAGTAGCGGAGGAAAGGTCCAGCTTGAGCGCAATATCATAGATCGTTACTTCTTTTTTTGGCTTCATGTTGCAATCGGTTGCATAAAAGTCGCAAAAAAAATCAAATAATAAAGAATTATGAAGATTTGTTTTTTAGCGATGATTCACGAACAATAAGATCTGCTCTTAAAACGATCGTGTTAGTTGTCTTTGCACTGCTTAAGCCTTTCAGATGATTGATCAGATTCATGACGGCTACTTCACCAATATGATAACCTGAATAATTTACTGTTGTCAAATTGGGTTCAACAACTTTACTTATCGGATCATTATTAAAGCCAGCAAAAGCTATATCAGTTGGAATGGAAATACCCGCAGCTTTGAGATGTATCATGCAATGAACCGCTGCCGTATCATTGGCGCTGAAAACACCATCTGGTCTCACTGACTTCTTCATCTTTAAAATATACTTAGCAGCTTCTGTTCCCGCTTCTTCAGTAAGATTGCTTATATAGATAAGATTTTCATCAAAAGGAATTTTATGATCCTGGAGTGCCTTTTTGTATCCACTTAATCTTTCTGAATAAACATCACGCAGCATATTGCCACCCAGATGCATTATCCGCTTACAACCCTGTTCCAGCAAGTGTTTCGTGACATCATAAGCAGCCTGGAAGTTATTAATTAGTATGCTGGTGCTCTCGCTATGATTAAAAGTTCTGTCAAAGAAAACAACTGGGATCCCTTTAGTAAAAAATGGCTGTAAATGTGAAATATTTTCTGTGTCATAAGCCAGAGAGATCAATAACCCATCCACTCTTTTATTATACATGGTATGTGCATTCGCCTTTTCCTTTTCTCTTTTTTCAAGGGATTGAGTTATAATAAGATTATAATTTTCACGGCTTGCAGCATCTTCCATTCCGGCTAACACAGATGACATGAAATTACTATTAAGACGAGGTACAATAACACCGATCGTATGTGTTCTGTTGCTACGGAGACTGCTGGCAAAGGTGTTTGAACGATAGCCTAATTCTTTCGCGGCATCTGCGATCTTCTTTCTCGTGTTCTTATTTATAGTAGGATGATTTTTCAAACCCCTGCTGACAGTAGTGGCTGAAATATTCAGATGTTTGGCAATATCATAGATCGTTATTTCTCTTTGTTCAGACATGTTTGGGGTTCCTTCTACAAATAAAAGTAGCTTTTTTTGAAAAAAAAATTGCAATCGGTTGCAATTTTTAAAAAAAATCCTATATTCGTTATGCGAACATGTAGTTCTGCTTGCTGCATTACACTAAAAAAACATTCACGACTAGCTGCTGTATGAAAAAAATTGGAATCAGTTTTCAAGTTTTCTCCTGTTTATCTGCATTACTAGCAGTAATCAAAAAAAATTCTTTAGTAATTAATTTCCCCAAAAGAAATACAGCTGCTTTTGTAACTGTTATATATTCTTATTCATTAAATAAATCTGGAATCCCAAGTATTCAACTGCCAAAATAAACATTATGAAAAAATCTGCTTTTTTAAAACCGTTGCTGCAAAAGTTGATTCTACAATCAATGAGATGTGGTCCTCTGTTTCTTTTATTGTTATTTATTTCTACTGCCTCATTTGCACAAAACATTACCATTAAGGGTAAGGTTGTAAAAGACGATGGCCAACCCATCGTCGGTGCTTCCGTTTTAGTAAAAGGTACTTCAAATGGAACTACGTGTAATGATGCCGGTGAATTTCAGTTATCGGCGCCGGCGAATTCTACACTTGTAATTACTGCAATTGACTATGGAGCTAAAGAAGTTGCTGTAAACAATCAAACTTCTTTAAATATTACGTTGACAACTTTAGATAAAACTCTTGGTGAAGTAGTCGTGACCGGTTATGGAACACAAAGAAAAAGGGATGTGACCGGCGCAGTTTCTAAAGTAAATCTTGAAATAATGGCTAATGCACCGAATACCAATATTGCCCAGTTTCTTCAGGGCACAGTGCCTGGTCTGAATGTAGGCTTATCAACTTTTGCAGGGGGCACTCCTCCTATATCCATTCGTGGAAGGGTTACCCTTCAGGGAAATCAAAATGTATTAATTGTATTGGATGGCATTCAGTATAATGGTTCGTTATCATCAATCAATCCAGACGATATTTCCTCTAT
>Ga0193740_1000354_pt1 | contig 13044 bp, 12 predicted proteins | sample L2s1metaG_FD_145072 | JGI IMG/M metagenome (GOLD analysis project Ga0193740, IMG submission 145072) | Soil microbial communities from a riparian zone of the East river system, Colorado, United States - L2s1 | ecosystem: Environmental > Terrestrial > Soil > Riparian zone | place: USA: East River... | reverse complement strand
CACGTGGAATAGCACCAAAATATTTTTCAGCCAGCTTTATAACATCGGCAGTTTTCACATCCCCCCCTACGGTGAGTGTGGCATTATTGGGGCCGTACCAACGTAAGAAGAAATTCTTCAGGTCATTTACATCACTTCTGTCAAGGTCTTCCAAATAACCAATTGTCAGCCAGGAATACGGATGTCCATAAGGATAGAGAGTTTTCGCCACATATTGACCCTGCAAGCCATAAGGACGGTTATCGTAATTCTGTCCTCTTTCATTTTTGACAGTTGCTCTTTGTATTTCAAATTTCTTTTGTGTTACCGCATCAAGCAAAAATCCCATGCGATCAGCTTCCAGCCACAGTGCTTTTTCCAATTGGTTGCTTGGAACGGTTTCATAATAATTGGTACGGTCGCGATTGGTACTTCCGTTTAAGGTACCACCTGCGTCCGTAACAATTTTGAAATGTTGCTCATCTGCTACATGGTCGCTGCCCTGGAACATCATATGTTCGAAGAAGTGTGCAAATCCTGATTTACCGATCTGCTCCCTGGCAGAACCCACATGATAAGTAACATCTACATGAACTACCGGATCGCTGTGATCTTCATGAACGATCAGGGTAAGTCCGTTAGGTAAAACGTATTTTTCGTAAGGGATCACAAGTTCACTGCCCGTCCTGGTAACTTTTTCCACCGGCCTGGCTTGTCCCATGGCAGTTGAGGCTACTGCTAATAAAACAACACACAACAGGTTTTTTTTCATAATGATTTCATTTTGGGGAGTTGAAAAGGTAGTCAAAAACACCATTCATCCGATAAGTTTTATTAAAATCTTAAGTACAGACGAGTTTAGAGAGTTCTGGGAAGCATTACCTTAGAAAAAAATTACAAGCTATGAACCCATACGGCCATACTGCTCATGCGATTGACTATAAAATTATTGGTGAGGAAATGCAGTGTGTAGAAGTTGAACTTGATCCTGAAGAAACTGCTATTGCCGAAAGCGGCGCCTTTATGATGATGGATGATGGCATCCAGATGCAAACCATTTTTGGTGATGGCACCAATCAGCAAAAAGGTTTTTTGGGAAAATTGATGTCCGCAGGAAAAAGAGTGTTGACTGGTGAAAGTTTATTCATGACTACATACACCAATATGAGTCATGGAAAGAAAAAGGTGTATTTCGCTTCACCTTACCCGGGAAAGGTTATACCACTCGACCTTCTTCGCCTGGGAGGAAAAATGATCTGCCAGAAAGATGCCTTTCTTTGCGCAGCCAAAGGCGTTGCCGTTGGAATTGAGTTTCAAAGGAAGTTAGGAACCGGTTTGTTTGGTGGTGAGGGTTTTATCATGCAAAAACTCGAAGGTGATGGAATGGCGTTTGTTCATGCCGGCGGGCATATTTTGGAAAGAGATCTTCAACCCGGTGAAGTGTTGAAAGTTGACACGGGTTGTATTGTTGCATTTACTCCGAGCTGCGATTACGATATTCAATTTGTGGGAGGAATTAAAAATACAATTTTTGGTGGCGAAGGTTTATTCTTTGCTACACTTCGCGGACCTGGAAAAATTTGGATCCAAACTTTGCCGGTGAGTCGTCTCGCCAGCCGCATTTTGCAATACGGAACGATAAAACGGAAGGACGAAGGAGGCATTTTGGGCGGTATAGGAAATATGGTTGACGGAGATGGATGGTAGAGATTATAAAGCTTGAATAATGAACTCTGTATAAAGAAGATCCATCGTTGGTTCTTCTTTTTTGTTTTTAGATTTATTTAATGCTCATTGGTCTTTCCGTTATCGACAGGTAATAATTACAGATTTTTTAAACCACGGAAGATCACAAAGTTTTTACACGGAGCACGGAAAAAACTCTGTGACCTTTGTGTCTTCCTTTTTTGTGATCCTGGTGGTTAAATAAAGATTCCCTTACTCACTATTACCATCCCAACAGCCATGCAAAAATCAGGGGAGCAACAATGGTTGCATCGCTTTCAATAATATACTTGGGTGTGCGAATGTCCAGCTTACCCCAGGTTATTTTTTCGTTGGGATGCGCTCCCGAATAGGAGCCATAAGATGTTGTTGAATCACTGATCTGGCAGAAGTAGCTCCAGAATGGGATTTCATGCATCTCGAGATCCTGGTACATCATGGGCACTACACAAATGGGGAAATCACCGGCAATACCGCCACCAATCTGGAAGAAACCAATTCCTTTCCCACTACTATTGTCTTTGTAATAGTTGGCAAGCCAAACCATATACTCAATCCCGCTCTTCATGGTGGTGGCTTTGATTTCGCCTTTGTATACATACGAAGCAAAAATATTTCCCATTGTACTGTCTTCCCACCCGCCAATAACAATCGGCAGATTCTTTTCTGCGGCTGCAACCATCCAGCTATCTTTCGGATCAATTTGGTAATCCGCCTTCATTACTTCGCTCAACAATAATTTGTACATGAACTCATGAGGAAAATAGCGTTCACCTTTTTCATCGGAGTCTTTCCAGATTTTGTGAATATGACGTTGAATTCTTCTGAATGCTTCTTCTTCCGGAATGCAAGTGTCTGTTACCCTGTTCAATCCTCTTTCCAGCAAGCCCCACTCCATTTCGGGCGTAAGGTCCCTCCAGTTGGGAATTCTTTCATAATGGTTATGGGCTACCAGGTTCATAATATCTTCTTCCAGGTTGGCGCCCGTACAGGAAATGATATGCACTTTATCCTGCCTGATCATTTCTGCAAGGGACACCCCTAATTCTGCAGTGCTCATCGCTCCTGCCAATGTCACCATCATTTTACCACCTTCCAGCAAATGTTGTTCATATCCTTTTGCGGCATCTACCAACGCAGCCGCATTAAAATGTCGATAATGGTGCTCAATAAAATTCGAAACCGGGCCTCTGCTCATAACATAAATTTTTGAGCAGCAAAAATAGTTGAATCCAAAAACAAAAAATCCCGCAGTTCAGAAGAACATGCGGGATGATTACACACACTAAAACTAACTATGATTTGCGTTGCTTTTTGAAAGTATTCCAGCTATCGCTGTTTGATTTTAAAGTAAGTTGCTCGTCAGCAGTTTCTAAAGTAATGTAATAAGAAGTGCCTTCTTCGTTTGCCACTTCAAAAACATTACTGATCCAGTAACAATCATAATTTCTTTTCAATTCGGCCTGCAAAGCAATTGGTAATTGTAAAGAACTAATGTTTCTTGTTAAAGCGATCATTTTACCATCTTCATCATAAAAAGCAGATACATACTGTCCATTTAAAGCAAATTCAGCCTTTGAATAATTATCAGTTACGGTCCATTTTACTTCAGTTGCATTTTTAAATGACTGGTTGAATGATTTGATAGTTCTTGGAGATACTTCTTCTCCGTTTGCAAAACTGCTAAAACTAATTAAGCTCAAAGCGATGGTTAAGGTTCCTAGTAAACGTTTCATAAATTTTTTTTATTGGTTTATTAATTTTTTGTTTGTTTCATTCATGTGACGTAGCAAAAGTATATTTGGTTACACCCCATTTCAAATGAATTGTGACGATTGGACGCCACTGTTAAACGCCTTAACATAGGTTGTTGAACTGTTAACGATGTATGAAATGTAGTTTTGTCGGGATGAACTACCTCGCACATGCATACCTATCGTTCAATTCTCCGCAAATACTTGCCGGAAATATGATCTCAGATTTTGTAAAAGGGAAGGATCGATTCGTGTTCAGCGGTAATATTCAAAAAGGGATTGTATTACACAGGCAGATCGATGACTTTACCGATTCGCATCCCTACACCAAAAAAGCCATGGAAGTTTTTCGCCCGAACTATCGTTTATATAGTGCCCCGATTATGGATATACTGTTTGATCATTTTTTGGCGAACGACGTGCAATTGTTTACAGATGATTCCTTAAGGGAATTCTCACAAAAAACTTATCGCCATCTGGAGGATCATTCCGTTCACTTACCCGCAAGGTTTATCCATGTACTTGCTTATATGAAAGCAGAAGACTGGTTATATAATTACAAATATGCTGAAGGCATCCGCAAGAGTTTGTACGGGTTGGCACGCCGAGCCACATATATGAGCGAAACTGACACAGCTTATCATCTTTTTTTAGAACACCACGATCATTTGAACGAATGCTATCAAAAATTTTTCCCGGATGTTAACCAATTTGCAAAACAAAAGTTTGAAGAACTCGTTCTGTGATCTATACCATTTGGAAGTTATCTACGTCATATTTTTGTATTCTAATCTCCTTTTATGAAAAAAACACCTTTTGCTATAGCCTTTCTTATTTTTGCCATTGTTTCAAAATCACAGGGACAATCAATCATTAACACATCAGCAGGCACATCGGTGCAGCATGCAATTAAGGTACCTGCATTAGACAAATCCCCTCTGGACATGTCCTATTTCCCGGCAGATTACCCCATTTTGAAAACACAGAACAAGGCAAACACGGCCCCGGTAGCCAGAGTGGTTTATAGCCGTCCCCAAAAGGATAATCGTCCGATTTTCGGACAATTGATTGAGTATAACAAAGTATGGCGCCTTGGAGCAAATGAAGCAACCGAACTGGAATTCTTCAAAGATGTAACCATTGCAGGAAAAAAAGTAGCCAAAGGCCGCTATACGCTTTATGCCATCCCGACAGAAAATAAATGGACCATTATTTTAAACAAGGACACTGATACATGGGGAGCATTTGTTTATGATGAAAAGAAAGATGTACTAAGAACCGATGTACACACCCAACAGTTAACTACCCCAGTTGACCTCTTTAGTATGGGTTTTAATAAAACCGACAGGGGCATGGACCTTTTTATTGCGTGGGATAATGTAAGTGTTAACCTACCAATAGCGTTTAAATAAAAAAGCCCCTCCTGGAAAGGAGCGGCTTTGACAGAACTATAACCAACATGCAAATCATTCAAATACGAGTTTACGTATCTGGGTTCTGCGTATAGTAATGTCCGTGATTCTAAGTAAATAAATGCCCGGCTTTATTTTATAGCTACGCGGGTATATGAGTGTTGTTGAAGAAACATTTTTTGCTTCTGACACCATCAGCAATTGGCCATTTGAGCTGATCAATTCAATTTTATAATCAGTTGGCTTTTGAGAATTTAATGAGATTCTGAATTCATTCTTCACCGGATTGGGATACACAACTATTTCACTCGAAATTGATTTGAGCGCTACAACATTACTATACTCAATCTTATTTGCATACACTATTTTCAACCGGTACTGCACTAACCCTTCACCGAACTTATTATCGTGGAAGGAATAATTGCTGTTTTGTTTTGAAACCGTTCCTATGGAAGAAAACTTTGTTTCATTGCCTTGTTTGCGTTCTATCTCATATCTGAATACACCAGTTTCATTTGGGTTATTCCAGGATAACTGATTGATGTTGGAAATTTTTCTTCCAGTTAACTGGAAAGAAACAGGCAGTACGTCCATATAACAGTTGCCGGTTAAATTGAAAGAAGAAACTCTCGTAAGACATCCATTGTTTACATTCACTTTGCATACATACGTACCACTTTGCTCCGGAACGAAGAATGGAAGGTCATAGGTTAACCCAGAATCCAATAACACACTGTCCACAGGAGTAGTTTTTCTATACCATGCATATTTTGCATTGAGGATAGTGTCTACTGAAAGCGTAATATTTTGATAGAAACAACTATCGCTTGCCTTTACTGAAAAGTTTTGCAATGGCAGTACACTTACGTCACTTAGCGTAGCATTTCCGCAGGCATCAATTGTTCTTAAACGGACCAATGTGTAGGCAGTGCCGTTACTTACACTAAAAAATGGACTTGTTTGCGGAGCAGAAGCGATAGCCGGACTTTCGGGCAAACTGCCAATGATTTCATACTCAAACGGGGCCAGCCCGTTTTGTACATTGGCGCTTAAACTAAATCCATTATTGTCGCACTGATAAACCGCAGAATGGCCCTGGCTTGGATAAGCATAAGGCGAAACAGTGACGGTATCGTACAATTTTCCGTTACATGAAGATTGTGTATACTCCACTACGTATTGGGCGGGTTCTAAATCAGCAAAACTGTAGGTGTTACTATCAACGGAAGAATAATTCCGTGTGAAAAGGCTACCGTCCTTTCTAATGATCTGCGGTATTACACCAAAGTAATTTGAATTGACAGCTGCTAATATATCACCTGAGCCATTCGCCCAAATTGAACTTGGACATTTCCCTCTTACCGTGGTGGTTTTGGTAACAATATTTGCGTCAGGAGTGACTAATGCAGAATCTTTATTGCCACAATTATCTATACCAACTATTTTATATTGCCTGCCTGCAGGCAGGTTAGATAATTCTATTCTATGTGTATTAGAAGACGTAGTTGTAGTATAAACAAGGGTATCATTATATATATTAATAAGATAAGGCCCATTTACACTTTCAAATTGAACATCTACATACGCCGAGTTAATTGTACAGGATTTGGAAGTGGAAACCGTAATACGGCGAACCGGTGCAAATACCTGGCACACCTGCATGGTCGTATCTATACAGTCATCATGAACAGTTACGCAATATTGCCCGAATGGGTAATTATTAAATATTCCCGATGTGTTACATTCTAATAGGGTATTTGCAGCATTATAGAGGCAATAACTTGGATCGGTCAGCTGTAATCCATTTGCCCTGAATGATACAGTAGAACAATTGTATCCCAGCACCTGCATCGTATTCTCGATGGAGGGTGTTGGCCTCACTCGTGTAAAGCAGCGAACAATAGTAGTATCGAAACAAATATCGTTATTGTGAATTTTTATGCAATAGGCACCATACGGAACATTTTCAAAAACACCTGTCGAATTGCAAATAATTAAGGCGTCATTTTCGTCGTGCAAACAATATTCAGGATCCGCCAGGTTATTCTGACCGGTAATAATCACATTAAATCCAGTACAGGTTTCCTGGCTGACCTGAACATCAGTCCCAACGGATGGTACCGGCCTTGTTCCGGATAAACAAATACTATTGGTTGTATCTCCGCAGGAAATTGCTCTTACACAATATTGTCCATAAGCCAGATTATTAAATATCCCGGAGGAATCGCAGCTAAGTAAATTACCATCATTATCATACAAACAATATCGTGGGGTGACCAGGTCATTGCCAAATACCTGTGCTCCAAAAGTATTGCAGCCGGAACCTGTATAGGTAAACCCGGCTAATGTCGGCAACGCTCTCGTAACTGTAAAACACCTTGTAATAATGGTATCAATACATGCATCATCAACCCTGATACAGTATGTTCCATAAATTAAATTATTAAAAATGCCATTGGAGTTACATGCTATCTGGACATCGTTCTCATCGTACAAACAATATTCAGGATCGGTTAAATTTAATTGTCCACTTATAGTAGCTGTAAATGTGGCACAACTGCGGTTGGAAATGTTTACAGAAGATCCAATGGACGGAGTTGGGTGGGTACCCGTAAAACATCTTACAATTGTTGTATCATAACAGTCATCATACGCCTGTATGCAGTAAGCGCCATACGAAAGATCACTAAATATTCCTGTCGTGTTACAGCTAATCAAATTACCCGAATTATCATACAAACAGAAATTAGGATTTACAAGATTCTCACCGCTAACAGAGGCTGTGAAACCAGCACAATAAAAACCGGACATGGATACCGGGTTGAGGGAGGGCTTTATATTATCAGGAATAGACCAGGAATTGGACTCCACATTTCCACAGCTATCCTTTACAACTATTAAGAGATTTCTTTTTGTACCCAGCAAGACTGAAAAATTAAAGTCGGTAGTCCATGTTGTATCGCCATTATCGACATACCCGTATAAAAATCCGTTAAAGGCAGTTCCGGAGGTATTACTATTACCACGGTTATCTCTTAGTCTGATAAAAACACTAACTAAATCGCATTCCTCACGAGTCACTGATAAACTTTCAATCCACCAATTATAGTGTTCAATTGTGATGCGTCGTACCTGCACACCTCCACAGGAATCTCTCAATTGAATCATATACTCGCCGGAGATTAATCCCGTAAAATTTCCGGTTGAACTGGTTTCACCTATTTTAGATGGAGATGGTGCAACTATCGTGTAACTAAAAGGTGATCGGCCATATTGCTGGTTGGTAACAGAAATGGTACCATCATTGCCGGCACAGGACACATCCGTTTTTAATAACTGAAACCTTGGGTCCCTATAAGAGCCGTTTACAAAAACACTGTCTTTAACGCTGGTACAGCCTGTGATAAGATCACTGACTAAAACTTTGTAGTATCCCGGTGCTAATCCTGTGATTGTATTTGACGACGTAAGCGATGTTGTAACAGGTCCTGTAGCTTTGTAATTGTAATCTCCGGATCCCCCTGTAACACTTACTGTGATTGTCCCGGTGGCTACACACCTGGATTCGGCAGAGGTACAGGTAAAGGAAAGAGTGTTACAAACCTGACCTTGTGAATGAAGAACAAAAAACAGTAAAATAGGAGATAAGTAAAATTTAAGTTTCATAGGCGTTGGATATTGGATTAGTCCTGGGGGTAAGACACCATTTTATCAGCCCTTCAGGATCAATTCAAAGTAAGAGAAATTTGAACTTTCAAACAATCGTACAAGTACTCTAAAAAACACGGGTTTATAGGTGATTATCAATGGAAAATATTACTAAATGAATCACAGAACTGCAGCAATTTTAAGTGATCAATCATGACGTTAAAACAACAAATATTGAAATGGGCTTACCCGGTTTTGGTCACCTATAAAAATTTAATTGGAGCAAATAAAAAGCTGGTGCAAAACAGGATGGTTACCCCGAAACTTCCTTTTCATAGTTTGTCCGCCTCTTTAAATGATGGCTCTGAGTTGTCATTTGAAACTTTAAAAAATAAGAAAGTACTTATTGTAAACACAGCCAGTAACTGTGGATACACCAGGCAATACGAGGAGTTGCAAAAACTTTATAATGATCACAGCGAAAACCTCGTTGTTATTGCATTTCCTGCAAATGATTTCAAGGAGCAGGAAAAGGCCAGTGATGAAGAGATCGCCAGCTTTTGCCAGGTTAATTTTGGTGTTTCGTTTCCAATTGCCAGGAAATCCACTGTTATAAAAACTATGCAACAAAACAAGGTGTTTGAATGGCTAACCCACAGGGAATTAAATGGATGGAACGATCGCCAACCCTCCTGGAACTTTTCAAAATACCTGGTCAATGAACGAGGAAGTCTCACTCATTATTTTGACCCGGCCGTGTCACCCTTAAGCATTGAAGTACAACAAGCAATTAACGATGAAACAGATAAAGGTGGTCTAAAAAAATAAAGGGGTAAGTAGAAACAAACCCCCGTTAGCGCATTTAAACATGCACATGAGAAAACCGTTTATGGATAAAACCTGTAGTACAGGCGACATAGTATTTTATAGTTTAACGAATAATACCTGAACCGCGAACGGGGCATGGAGTACACCAGTTCTGCCTTTCTCAAAATGCCCAATTGTTGAGAAACCGTTTCTTTGTCAAGTCTCATTTTGTCGGAAATCTCCATTACACTCATCGCTTCATTTGCATGAATGAGCTTTATGATCGCCAACCTTGTAGGATGATCGATTGCATGATAAAGGGAAGCCAGCATCCGGATCCCCTCAGATTCCAGTCTTAATTCACCATTTTCTACTGCAGTTGATGCGCTCATTAGCATTTAATAAGGCCGGTTACGAACGCAATTACTTCTTATTACATTACAATTAAAAAGGAAATATACACGGGTGGAAAATGAAGGGTAAGAGTGGATAAGAAAAAGATCGTTTTATGTTATATGACAATATGTTGACTGAGGTAAGTGATATCTTTTTGTAGGTGCGGGTAAGCTTTTTGATGCGTTATCATTAAAATCATGAAAAGCAAAGTCAATATCAAGTCTCATCCATTACACCCTATCCTCATTCCTTTTCCCATTGCCTTCTTTACGGGTACATTGGCTTGCCATATAATTGGGTGGCTGATGAATAAGCCTGATCTTTTAACAATGGCCTACTATTTAAATCTGGCAGGGATTGGTTTTGCTTTATTGGCAGCAGTTCCCGGCTTCATCGATTTTCTCTATACAGTACCCCCCAAAAGCACAGGCAAGAAAAGAGCAGCAAAGCATGGAATTATTAATGTTAGTATGGTATTCATTTTCGCTATTGCTTTATTTCTGCGCCGTAATGAAGACCCAAATAACATATTAATTGCTTTATTGGAAATCATTGGTGTTTCATTAATGAGTATTGCGGGCTGGATGGGCGGGACCCTGGTCTATCGAAATCAAATTGGAGTCGACATTCGATATGCGAATGCAGGTAAATGGAACGAAGCATCGTTCCACAATGAAACAGGAGACATTGAGGTTGCCAACATAGATGAAATGAAAGTAAACAGCATGAAACTTCTGCATATCAATGACAGAAGAATTGTGCTGGCAAGAACAGAGGACCGGTATGTTGCTTTCGATGACAGATGTACTCACAGAGGCGGTTCATTGGCCGGTGGCAGCACCATGTGTAACCTTGTGCAATGTCCATGGCACGGGTCGCAGTTTGATTTAATTACTGGTGAGGTAAAATCAGGTCCTGCCCAGGAAGGCATAAAAATCTATACCGTGGCAGAAAGAAACGGCAAAATCATTCTTGTCTTGTAGTATTATAAAACAAGTTGGGAATATATTTTCAGTAATGTCTCCTTTGGGTCGTCACAAAAGCCGGGATGTACTTTAGAAGTTTGAATAATTGTGCTTCTCACCGCAGTCAGCCATCTGAATCGTGAAGGTAGATCCAGTTCCGCAATTGGTCCTCCATCCTTATTTCCATTGCTTATTTTTTCAAATGACCGGAGATGTTCGTCTACTTCATCGCAATCTGTTTCAGCACATAGAGCGTTTAACCGAGCCTTGTTAATGGTGTATTTGCTTTCCAAAAATTTAAGTTCTTTACAGTAAAGTATAATGCCTACATTAAGAAATTCTTCTCTTTCCACACGAGGCACAATGCGTATGATAGCGTATTCAAATAAGTACTTCCCTTGCATGCCTTGCTTCTTTTATAAAATTTTCTGAGTGGGAAATTCTGTTCAATAAAAATTGCTCATACACTTTTCTATTTTGGTTGATATCGGCTGCGGGTTCATTTGGCAACCAATCAACCGGCACTGCACTCACGATAGAGGAAATTTTCTCCTTTGTCAGTATTCTTCTAAAAATGTCATCAACCTTTTCCAGTTCAAGTGCCCGCGAAAGCAAAACGTGGTCCCTCACCTGAACAAATGGTTTTAAACTTTGTTCCTCCCAATTGTCCCAGGTGTAATGGAAGTAAAGTGAAGCGCCATGATCAATCAGCCACAATTCTTTATGCCACATTAGTAAATTGGTATTTCGGGCAGTGCGATCCACGTTCATCAACAAACAGTCCAGCCATACAATCTGCGAGGCTAATAATTGATCGATTTTATTGACAACCGGGTCAAAATTAATAGCACCCGATAAATAGTGAAGGGCGAGATTTAATCCTTCGCTAAACTTAAGCAGGTCCTGAATTTCTTCATCGGGTTCGGTCCTTCCAAAAGCAGGATCAACATTGGCAAAAACAATTTCGGGAACCTGCAGACCCAAAGTTCGTGCAATCTCGCCTCCCACCAGTTCTGCAATCAATGCTTTAACTCCTTGTCCTGCTCCCCTAAATTTGAGTACATACAAAAACCCATCGTCAGCTTCTACAATTGCAGGCAAAGAACCGCCCTCCCGTAAAGGAGTTAAATACCTGGTTACGCTAACGGTTCTTATTGACTGGCTACTCATGAAAGGACTGAAATTAATTTATTTTCCAGGAGGGTTGCAACAATAAAGAGTCTCGGCTTCAGGCATGGAACATAGAATTCCAACGGGAACCGGATAAATATTGAATGTCAACAAAGGCCCTCTAAGGTAATTTGATACTAGCATGAATTTATCTTCCCTAAATGTCCATTCCAATTTGTGAAATCGCACTGGATTCGTTAACGACTTCAAAAACCTGTCAAAATTTTTACTGGATATCAACCAATTATAAAGGTATCATTAAAATTAGTGGCCTGTTTTTTTGGATTGAATAAGACCAAAGGCATACTTTTGCGCTCCGTTTAAAAAGCCGGGGGATGGCCCGGCATCCTTCAACACTGCCAAAGGCGGTTGACAAGGAAGAAAATAAAAAACAAAAACAATGAGCAAATTACATTTTACAACAAAACATGCGAATGCGGCTACCGTTCAACGCAACTGGTACGTTGTTGACGGTACCAATCAAACCGTGGGACGTATGTGTGCTCGTATTGCTGCAGTACTTCGCGGCAAAAACAAGGCATACTATACCCCACACGTGGACTGTGGCGACTTTGTAGTCGTTATCAATGCTGACAAAATCAAATTCACAGGAAACAAAATGGAAGAAAAGATTTATGACCACTATACAGGTTACCCTGGTGGACGCAAAGAAGAAATCGCCAAAGACCTTCTTCGTCGCCGCCCGGAGGTGATCATAGAAAGAGGTATAAAGGGCATGCTTCCCAAAAACCGTCTCGGTCGGAAAATGTACAAAAAATTATTTGTGTATGCCGGCGATCAGCACCCTCATACAGCACAACAACCTAAAGAATTAAAATTTTAATTGTCCACTCTTCGACCAGCTCGGAGTGACAATTGTCAGCCTGAGTTCATCGAAGCCACAAAACAACATAAATGGAAAAACAAAGAAATAGTGTTGGCCGCCGTAAAGAAGCCGTAACCAGAGTTTTCGTTACTCGTGGCGGAGGCAGCATCACTGTAAATGATAAAGATTATAAAGCCTACTTTCCATTGGTTTACCTGCAGAACCAGGTGGAAAGACCATTAAAAACCATTGAAGCTACCGACAAGTTTGATGTTAAGATCAACGCTGCGGGTGGCGGAGTAAAAGGACAGGCAGAAGCTGCCATGCTCGGCATTGCACGTGTATTGGTAGATCTGAATCCG
>Ga0193740_1000352_pt1 | contig 13077 bp, 9 predicted proteins | sample L2s1metaG_FD_145072 | JGI IMG/M metagenome (GOLD analysis project Ga0193740, IMG submission 145072) | Soil microbial communities from a riparian zone of the East river system, Colorado, United States - L2s1 | ecosystem: Environmental > Terrestrial > Soil > Riparian zone | place: USA: East River... | reverse complement strand
AGAAGGCGCCGAAAGAAACGGGAAGTGTTCCAAGCGGCACCGCTTGTACACATAAAGCTCCACCAGCGTAAGAAATGAGAAATCTAAACCGTGAATTATGACCTGCAAGATTATTGTTGTTAGCTGGCCCAACGTAATAGCAAAATTTCACATCGCCATTATTCAGTAATAGGCCCGCTCCAAAGGTTAGGCCAGTCACCAAAAATTGGTCAGCGGGATCAGTAATATCGAAAACACTGACAATTGCAGGTACATTAAGTGGATCGATAGGCCCATCGAATGCTAAGGTTATAGTTCCCGTCGCAGAAGCTCCGTTCATATCCGGACAGCTGCCACCGCCGTTGTTAATGCTATAATCAAGAACACAGGGTGTTTGGGAAAAAACAAAGCTTACTGATGACAACATCAATAAGAATAAAAGTAGATTTTTTTTCATGCTTCAAGGGTTTATTAATTAATAAAAAGATTTACAAGGGATCAGACAAAAAAATCCAGGCTAAAGAACAAACGTTTTAATCGTTTAAACAGCTCCGCTTGGCTTTTCATAAAAAGTTCCTGAAAGATGTTGGAGCTAGAGGATCACGGGATAGAGGCAATCCCGGATTTCTCAATCGGGAGAGGAGGCGTGTAAATTTATGTCCAGTAGTTAAAATTTTAATTGACAAAAAATATTTAAAAAAGGGGTGGCTCGAAGACCACCCCCGCCGTTGGTTAAAACCTTGAGCTTTAACGCTTGTTTACAATGAATTTCTCTACTACCTGCTCACCTGTTTCCACATTCACAATTCGTACAGTGTAGAATCCTGAATTGAGGTTGTCAATCTGGATGTTGTTATTAGTAACGCCTTTCCATTGTCTTAAAGTTTTGCCGCTTACATCTATCAATGACACGTCACGCATACTATTCGAACCCTCAAACACAACACTTACTTTACCATCACCACTTGGATTAGGATAAATGATCGTGTTGCTCTTCTGACCTTCCCCTCGAACTGAACGGATCTGGCTGAATGATTGTTTGCCATCAAAATCCATTTGTCTCAAACGATATTGCGAAATTCCTTTTGTGTTGTTAAAGTCTGTAAGAACATAAGTAAGCGGTGAATTGCTATTTCCATCTGGTGCTTTTGAAGCAACAAAAGAAATTTGTTGCCATTCACCATTTGAAAGTTTACGTTCTACAAAAAAGCCTTTATTATTGGTCTCAACCTCAGTTACCCATTTTAGATCAACATTCGATCTGTTGCGCGTAGCATCGAATGATCTTAATTTAATTGGTAATGTAGCACATGCGTCCTGGCCTATTAGACCTGTTGTAATTGTATTACTAAACGACGGACTGGTTACATCCAATTGTATATCCCAACTCGCCCATGGACCCATATTACCATATGGAAATGGTACGGTTACTGGACCGATACTAACTAAGCCATCTGCTGCACTTTTAGTAATAGTGCTATCAAAAATCACAATTGGTGATGCCACACCTAATGGATCAATCAAAGTAATCGTGTAATCAAATTGTGTTGGGCTTGTATTGCCGGTCTGGAGTGAGTAAGAATATTGACGTGGGTTACCACAAAGGGGAACAAGAGCAATTGATGGGTCATCAACAGATTGACCAATGTGAGCAGCCCAGCATTGAGCATTATCTCCACTGGGGCTTTGGGCAGCCCAGATAAGTGATTTAACTGCAATGGGAGTGACACAGTCTGCTACTGGAACTGTAACTACTACATTAATCATTGAAATGCTGTCAAGGTCAGGTCCGGCGCCGCCGTCAAGCAATGTTTTCCAAACCTCCATATCAGGCGCAGTAGGGTTCGGGCCATTAGGGCTCACCAACAAAACCGTGTTATCAGGAGTATACCCACCTGTACCATTGGAAGCACGGATACCCATCGCTTGTGGTACATCAAAATCTCCACTCGCGGTGTTGAGCAGGCCAATATCAAGAATTGAAAAACCCAACTCACCATTGTCTCCAACACCCCCTAAAATGTTAGCTAAAAAAGGGTTGTTCTCAGTACCACCAGCACATGGAAAAATAGAACTCCCAATTCCCGCGGGATAGTCTGACAATAACCATGAGTGAAAATAAATTTGTTTATTTCCATCATTTGCCTCCAACTTAAAATTAATGTTGAATGTTACAATCGCTTTTCCTGGGATAGTTAAGCAATCCTTACTTACAACTTCAATTCGAACATCCTGAGGAATTAGGTTACAACTAGCTGTACCCCCTGTACAGGTTGCTTGTCCATACGTTCTTACTGTAAGTAATGTAGAGGCAAACAGTAAGAATAAAAGTAAAATCTTTTTCATGCTTCAAGGTTTTGTGGGCCTTTTTACGGACCCGTTTTTAAATAGTTTTTACAGTTAACGAATACTACCCTTCGGCTTTATTTTTCGGGGTAGAGTATATGATGAGTTATATCATCCACTTGTTAGTGGTGATCCATCAGGAATTTGGAAACCTTGGCATTCAGAATAGGAAGGGACTTAGCATGCCTTCGGCAGACATGGGCCTGGTAAGCTCAATGGAAAATTGGTACAGATAGTTCAGAAGTATTGGAAAAGCCTTTTATGCTTTAATGGTTATTGCAAAGCAATATTCATTGCAGCACACAATAGAGTTCAAACGAAATGGATTTTTTTAACCAACGGCTTTTTAAATAGGAGAGTGAAATTTCGGGGAGATTGATTTGCTCAATCGAGACGCTAAAATAGACAGAATTTTTAATAATGCAAACCTGCCATGCGAATTTCTTTTATAAAAAATTATCGTCGCTAAACTTCCGGCATTTTTGTGTTCAACTTCATAAAAAAAGGCGGGGAAAACCCCGCCCTAAGGTATAAGGCTTGATCTGGTTTAGCCTTTTTTATTCAACACAATCGCCCTGTGTGTCGTCACCCTTTTGTTAAACTGCTCGTTTATTTTAAGAATATATATACCGGGTTTTAAATTGGTAATGGTTAAGGTTGCCTTGCAATCATGCCATTTGTTTATCAGCTGGCCGTTCTCGTTATAGATCCTTACATCGTATGGCATCTGCTGATCAGCAAAGGCAATATTTACATTGCCCGTAGTAGGATTCGGGAAAATAGTAATGGCATTGCTGGCTTCATTCCTGACGATCCGTATCTCGCTGTATTCAAAATTTCCATCCATATCAACTTGCTTTAACCGGTATTGAATAAATTCTTTGAGATTGATATGATCAGTATGAGAATAGAATATCTCTGTTGTACTGCAACCTCTCAGCGCCTTTGAATTCACAAAACCAATGGGCTCCCAGGGGCGTTCCCCTACCCGTCTTTCTATTCCAAATCCCTTATTATAGTATTCGCTGGTAGTTACCCAATCCAACCGGATGACGGCTCCCACTTTTGTGGCGTCAAAAGACCTCAATTTTACCGGTAATGTTGCACATGAATTATCGACCAGCGCAATAGCAGAATTAGACAGGGAAGAAGAAGTAACCTCCACCCACAGATTCATGTTTGCCCATTGTGGCATGGTTGAATAGGGTAAATAAGGGAGAAAATCTGAATTATAGCTTATACCATCTGAGATAATTATCCCATCCTGGGATTTTACAATAATTGTATCGGTAGTCTTATTGAATATATTATCGCCATTATCCAGGTACACTTTGTAGCTGATGGTTAACGGGATCGGATCAATTGAAAGGATCTGTACATTAAAAGTTCTTGACTGATCACAGTTAAATAAAGAAACTACTTTGGGATTATTAACAAAAAACACATTTGCTTTATCTGAACAATGCACTGCGTTCATTGCTTCCGACTCGGTTGACCATAGGTCAAGTGTAAATGATCGTGGCAGGTCGCAACCGGCGGGAACTTCAAGATTTACATTGGAAATCGTGAACCGGTTATAGCCTGGATTTTCACCCGGGCCAATTGCAAGATGCATATCAACGTACTGCGGCTGAATTTCCAGATCAGGCCTATAAACAGTATCCACATACGAATATGTATGATCCTGGAAGTGATGGATCACGATCGTGGATGAGCCAGCCAATTGGGATGACAGTGGAGGATTAATATAAGTCAGACCAGGATAAATGCTCGTAGGCCAAACATGCATCATCACATACTTACTTCCCATATTTGTTTGGAGATCAAAATAGATATCAAGATTCACCCTGCACTCTCCATTTGGACCAATTTGTGAAGAGTTAAAACGTACTCCTGCTTTTGTAAAGTCGCAGTTTTGGGCCATAAGGATATTGCTGGTTGCTGCCAGTAAAATAATTGTAGTTATAGTAAAAAATCTTTTCATGATTCGCGGATTTTTAGTGAAGAATTTTATTTACTCTTCATTTCTTCCCGGTGGCAGGTTATTTCAAAGAACAGCAAGGAAAGAATGAATACATGAGTCCGCTCATGCAAGTCTAAATTAGAATTATGTTGCTGAGTTAATTATGACACGGGGACACTTAAAGACTGATCTTCATCAATGTAAAGGATGCGGATATATTTTTTTGGAGAGGCTTAATCAGGAGCCAATGATCTTTTTTATAAGTCTCAATACTTTTTGTTGAGTTTCTTTTGCGGTTAAGTTTGTGTTATCAAGCAAAATAGCATCATCAGCTTTGCGAAGAGGACTTTCTTCGCGGTTACTATCAATATAATCCCGCATTTCGAGGTTTGCCTTTACTTCGTCAATCGTGACATTAGGATTTTTCTCAAAAAGCTCTTTAAATCTTCTTTCGACCCGTACTGCATTATCAGCCGTAAGAAAGATCTTAAGTTCAGCTTTAGGAAAAACCACAGTTCCAATATCACGTCCGTCCATTACTACTCCCTTCTTTTTACCCATTAATTGCTGTTGCTCAACTGCAAATTTTCTTACTTCTTTAATGGCTGCTACATCACTCACTTTTTCTGCAACAACCAGGTCACGAATAACATATTCTACATTCTCCTCATTTAAATGCATTTCGCTCTGCTGGCTTTTTTCATTATATATAAATTCAAGAGAAATTTCATCTAATGCATTTTTTACTTCATTCTTATCAGTCCAGTCCACATGATTGCGTAAAAAATAAAGTGTAATAGCGCGGTACATGGCGCCACTGTCAACGTACAAATAGCCTAATTCCTTTGCAAGCTCTTTTGCCAAAGTGCTTTTACCACAACTACTCCATCCATCAATTGCTATTATAATTTTTTTGCTCATGTATTTGCAAAAATAAAGAAGCTGTCCTGAAGCGTGGTATTAAGTAATGCTGCGTTCATAAACCTTAACACGAAGAATATATCCTATCCGGGGATTATAAATTTCAATATGTATCGTTGACAAGCTGAGTTTAATTTTAGATTGCTTCGGCCTTCTGAACTAAGTTAGCATTTGTATTTTAGTTGACGGCCTCGCAATGACGAAGATTCCGGAAATGTGAACTATTCTCCGGCGCCGCAGGCTCTTCGTCATTGCGAGGCCGTCAATTTAAGTTCTATTACGTAAATAAGTAAGCAGGCCGAAGCAATCTCAAACGACCGGCGAGTAAACTGCATTCATTGTCAGAAAGGTTTTTTTGCTTCCTGGAATTTTACTCCTTCAAATTTTGGCGTCAGTTTCATGTTATAAAAAATGAATGAATAAATATCCGCTGTCGTTTCTAATCCCTTTCTAAGGTTACTGGCACCATGACCGGAGTTTACATCTATCCGGATCAACGCCGGGTTGCTGCCTTTGTATTTTTCCTGCAAGGTAGCCGCATACTTAAATGAATGTGCCGGTACTACCCTATCATCATGATCAGCAGTTGTAATTAAAGTAGCAGGATAATTCAATCCTTCTTTAATATTATGTATGGGTGAATAAGCATACAAGTTTTTGAAATCACTTGCATTATCGCTGCTGCCATACTCTGCGATCCAGTTCCAGCCAATCGTGAATTTGTGAAAACGCAACATATCCATTACACCTACCTGTGGTATTGCCACTTTACAAAGGTCAGGACGTTGATTGATAACAGTCCCAACCAACAATCCACCATTTGATCCGCCTTGCAATGCGAGATAATCTTTTGAAGTATATTTTTCAGCAATCAAATATTCTCCGGCTGAAATAAAATCATCAAACACAGTTTGTTTTTTTAATCGCATACCTGCTTCATGCCATTTTTCACCATATTCACTTCCACCACGAAGATTGGCTATGCAATAAACACCTCCTTGTTCCAGCCATCCAATTCTTGTTGATGAAAAAGAGGGTGTACTGCTGATATTAAACCCGCCATATCCATAAAGTATCGCTGGATTCATACCATTTTTTTTCATTCCTTTTTTGTACACAATGAACATCGGAACTTTTGTTCCATCCTTGCTTGTATAAAAAACCTGCTCCATTGTATAATCTTCCGGGTTAAATTTCACTTCGGGTTTTCTGAAAACAGTGCTTTTCCCGGTAGCTATATCATATCGATAAATTGTCGGTGGAAAAGTTATAGACGTAAATGTGTAGAAAACAAACTTATCATCATGATTGCCACTAAATCCACCCGCAGAACCAAGTGTTGGTAATTTGACCTCTCCCTCAAGCTTGCCGTTATGATCATATACATAAACTCTGCTGGTCACATCTTTTAAATAAGTAACAAACAATTTTCCTCCGGATGAAGTAACAGAAGACATATTCTCTGGTTTCTCAGCAATAACAGTTTTCCAATTTGCAGGATCAGGATTTTTTGGATCAACCGAAATGATCTTCCTGTTTAATGCACCGTCATTTGTAGAAATAAGAAATCTTCCATGCACTTCATCTATAAAGCCATAATTGAACTCTCCTACCTCTTGTATGATTGGTTTGAATTTTTTGTCGCCCTCTTTTGTATCAAAATACCAAAGTGCATTTCCATCTTTTCCTTTTCCACGATCAGATATATTCAAAAAAACATATCGTTCATTTTCACTTGTGAATACGCCATGAAAACGTTGAGGGTTGGCAGCATCTTCATAAACTAACTCATCCTGGCTTTGCGAGGTCCCTACTTTATGATAGTACACCTGGTGATTCTCATTTTTAGTTGATAGCTCTGTTCCTTTTTCCGGCGTTGGATAACGGCTATAATAAAAACCATCTCCCTTCCATGATGCTCCTGAAACTTTTACCCATGCCAATGAATCGGGTAAATATTTAAGTGTTGTCATCTCCATCACAAAAAAAGTACGCCAGTCGCTGCCACCTTTTGTTTTTCCGATCACCGCATACTTTCCATCTTTCGAAAGAGAAAAAGCGCCAAGCCCAGTCGTGCCATCTGCAGAAAATTTATTGGGATCTAAAACCAGTTCCGGCTCACCATTCAATCCTTTCTGGCGATACAAAACACTTTGATTTTGTAACCCATCATTTTTAGAAAAATAGAAATATTCATTCTTTCTTGATGGTGAACTATACTTGGGATAATCATTTATTTCTTCCAATCTTTTTAACCATTGTGCCCGGTAAGGTATTTTGTCCAGGAAACCGAATGTCACTTTGTTTTCTTCTGTCACCCATTGTTTAGTTTCTTCACTTCTGTCATCTTCTAACCAACGATAGGGATCGGCAACCATGGTACCATGATAGTTAGTTACAGTATCCACTTTTTTTGTCGCCGGGTAATTAAACTGTGCAAACAAAAAAACCGGCAAAAAATAGATGAATGATAAGAATATCTTTTTCATGTGTATTGTTTTATTGTTTTTGGGTCACATGCCCGCCTGACCGGACGGGCAGGGAATTCATCATAAAATTTTCTATCGCACATATATAAATTGCTCGTCCTTCCTCAAGCGGGATTATGGCTCATTTCATACGCCCTGGTTCAGTAAATAAAATTAGGGATAACCGATTGTAAAAAATCGATTTACTGACAAAGGGTTAACAGCCGTGACAGGTGCCTGTGTGAAAAAAACACGATAAAAAAACAAAACATTATTTTTGGCGGCCGGTTAACCTAATAAAATTCAAACAGTTGTTTGTTTTTTCGTTTAACCTTTAAACCTGATATGGCAAATAAAGTAACAAAAATTGGTGTTCTTACTTCTGGCGGCGATGCCCCTGGTATGAATGCCGCTATTCGTGCAGTTGTAAGAACTGGGATCTATCATGGACTGGAAGTATATGGGATCTTGCGTGGGTACCAGGGAATGATCGATGATGATATCATTAAGATGGAAACAAGATCGGTAGCAAATATCATTCAGCGGGGAGGTACCATTTTAAAAACTGCCCGCTGCAAAGAATTTTTTGAATACGAAGGAAGACAAAGAGCATACGATAATTTAAAAGACCGGGGCATAAATGGTCTTATAATTATTGGTGGCGATGGTTCGTTTCGGGGGGCCGTAAAATTTAGCCAGGAATTTGATATCCCCTGCATCGGTCTTGCAGGTACAATAGATAAAGACATTTATGGAACTGATTTTACGATCGGCTTTGATACAGCTGTGAATACAGCTGTTGAAGCGATCGATAAAGTAAGGGATACAATGGATGCACACGACCGCATTTTTATCATTGAAGTAATGGGTCGTGATGCAGGATACATTGCCTTACATAGTGGTATCGCCACCGGTGCTGAAAATATTTTGATACCAGAAAGAAAAACTGATATCAATGATATGGTTGCATCATTACAGGAAAAAGAAAGAAGAAAAAAATTAGTGAATCTCATCGTAGTTGCAGAAGGCGATGATTTTGGAGGCGCCAATGAAGTACATAAGATCCTGAAAGAAAAAATGCCACAAGCCGAAATAAGAGTTTGCATCCTTGGTCATATTCAAAGGGGCGGTTCACCTTCCTGTCTTGACAGGCTTATTGCCAGTCGCATGGGCTTTCATGCTGTCGAATCCTTAATGGAAGGAAGACATAATGTGTTTGTAGGGATCATGAATAATAAAATGCATTATATACCGCTGGAGAATGCAGTAAAAAATAAAGCAAAGATCAGCGAAGAGTGGTTAAGGATCGTGAAGATATTGGCGAGCTAACCCTTGTCTCCGAAGTAATAGAATATTAATTAATTAATAACAAGTAACGAGGAACAATACAATGAGCAAAAAAGTAGAAAAGTATTTTCAGAAATCAATGAACAAAGAAGCCGGTGTTCAGCATACGCATCATCGCACAAAGATCGTAGCCACTGTCGGACCGGCCTGTGACACATACGATAAATTACTTGATCTTGTAAGGGCAGGGGTAAACGTCTTTCGGTTGAATTTCTCTCACGGCTCACATGAAGACAAAGGAAAGATCATTGAGCATATCAGGAATATAAATAAAAAAGAACCTTATAACATTGCCATTCTTGGCGATCTCCAGGGTCCTAAATTAAGGGTGGGAGAAATTGAAAATGGCGAGATCGAAGTTATCGAAGGCGATATACTCACCTTTACGAATGAAAAAGTAATTGGTAATAAAGAAAAAATTTACGTCTCCTATCCAAATTTTCACAGTGATGTAAAAATTGGGAACATTATTTTAATTGATGATGGAAAATTAGAAGTGAGAGTGCTTAGCATTGAAAAAAATAATGATGTAAAAGTTGTTGTAACTCTTGCCAAGATCGAAAAACCGGAGGCAGTAGAAAATATCCGCGACATCATTGTGGAATCTGATGGCATCATGGTTGCCCGTGGCGATCTCGGTGTAGAATTACCAATTGAAAAAGTGCCACTGATCCAGAAACAAATTATCAAAAAATGTCTTCATCGCGCTAAGCCAGTGATCGTGGCTACACAAATGATGGAGAGCATGATCGAGAGAACAAAGCCAAACCGTAGCGAGATCACTGATGTTGCCAATGCTGTACTGGAAGGCGCAGATGCTGTAATGCTGAGCGGCGAAACAGCCACAGGTGCACATCCTACATTAGTAGTAGAAACTATGGTAAAGATCATTGAAGAAGTAGAAAAAACCGATTATCATTATAGTCTCGAAGATGAATTGGCGCCACAACCTCATTCACCATCATTCCTGAGTGATGCGGTTTGTTATAATGCCTGTAAGCTTGCAAAAGATGTGGAGTCGCAAGCCCTTATTGGTATGACACAAAGTGGATATACTGCTTTCATGCTTAGCAGCTATCGCCCCAAGGCTCCGTTGTATATTTTTACAAAAGAAAGAACGCTGGTAAATCAATTGAGTCTTAGCTGGGGCGTAAGAGCTTTCTTTTATGATGAAGAAGAAAGTCTTGATGATATCATCTTTGACCAGATAGAAATACTTAAAGAAAGAGGATTTTTAAAATCTGGGGATGTTGCTGTTAGTACAGGGAGCACCCCGGTTCATCTTCATTTACCAACCAATACACTTAAGATCACAAAATTGGATTAGCGAATTGTTATATGGTCAAATTGTTAAATGGCTTTATTATAAACACCACTTAGCAATTCAGCAGTTTAGCAATTAAGACTATCTCCACAAAACAAGAATGATTGCTGCAAGCACATGACCTGTTACATGATAACCATTATTGACCAGGTATAGATTTGAAGGTTTGTTTTCATAAACATAAGTAATGCTGATGGCTGTAGTGGCAAAAGCAAAACCCGTAAGCAAGCCAAGTTTTATTCCATACAAAACATCATCTTCAAAATCGATCATGTGGATGAGCAAGGAAAGGCCAAAACAAACAATAAAGATCAATATAAATGTAGAGGCCATCATTTTCCCCATTCCCTTTTTCATATCGGGGTTATTCGTATCGAGTTTTATAAGCTGGGCCCATTTAGTACCAAAAAGGGCTTTCGAGTACCAGATGGCTCCTAGCATAAAATAGGCAAGTGCTGCAACTAGAATTGCCCACCAGTTAAGGTGTGAGAAGATCGCGGTGTTCATGTTAGTTAGTTTTGGTTTGAATCCAAAAGCTATAAACAATAAACGGATTTTCAAAAATTGCTTTTATAAACAAAAGAGCCCCGCTATCCGGCAGGGCTCCTGATCTTTATCACTTCAAGTTATAACTTTTTAATTTTTATATTTCTAAACCAAACATTGCTTTCGTGATCCTGCAAACAGATCCTGCCCTTTTTAAAAGTACCAAAGCCCGGCCATTCTTTAAATTTACTCGCGGCAACCATTTTGTTCCAGTTATCATCCCACATCATTGTAGAGACTACATTCTCGCCATTTAAAAAAAAATCTAATTTGCCATTCACACATTTTATTTCTACCTGGTTCCACTCCAATGCCGGTTTTACTGTTTCTTTACTGCAACTGATCAGGTCATACAGATCACCGGCACGGTGTTTAGGATATTTTCTATCAGCATGTCTTTCGTTATCCAGTATTTGCATTTCGGGACCTGTCCAGTATGGCTTAGGATGTGCTGCATCTTCATGCACATAAAACAGGATACCACTATTTCCAGCTGTATCGATCTTCCACTCAAGTTTTAGATCGAAGTTCTCGTACTCTTCATCAGTAACTATATCTTGTGCTATTGTATCTTTTTTTTCAGCCCCGGCAATTTTAAGAGTGCCATCTTCAACTTTCCATGCACTGCCCACTGGTCCTCCGCCATAGTTATGCCAGCCTGCTATAGTAGTTCCGTCAAATAATAATTTCCACCCATCTTTTTGTTCTTCTTCAGTAAGTAACGGATTACTATTTGTCGCAGGTTCGATCTTTGTTTCTTCTTTTTTTTCTGAAGAATTATCGTTACAGGCAATCAACGATATTGCCAATGCAAAAACTAAATATTTTTTCATGCAGGATTATTTTTTTAACATCAATACATACTTAGCAACTGTTTCAGCCTCTTCCTGTGTAAATGTTGGATGGGCAGCCATGGGTACTTGTCCCCAAACACCAGAACCACCATTGATTATTTTATGTGCTAAATATTTTACAGCAGTATCCTGCCCTGCATATTTTGCAGCCACATCTCTCCACGCAGGACCAATATTTTTTTCATCAATTTTATGACAAGTAAAACAATCACTGGCTGCAACAATTTCAACTCCTTTTTGATAATCCGGATTTGTTGTAATATCTGTCACAGCAGGTGTTTCTTCTTTTTTTGTTTCTTCTTTCTTTGCTTCTTCTTTTTTCTCACCACCACCGCATGCAGCCAACAAACTCATCGTGGCAATCATAATAAATGTTTTTTTCATATCATTGATTTTTTAAAGTTCGTAAAGGTATTTATTATTCTAATCCTAACACTCTTCGATTAAACTTTTCATCACTTGCCTGCCCGGCAAAGTCATCAAATGCTTTTTCAGTTACACGGATGATATTCTTTTTAATGAAATGCGCTCCTTCTCTTGCTCCATCTTCAGGATGTTTTATGCAACACTCCCACTCCATTACAGCCCAGCCGCTATAATCATATTGTGTCAATTTACTAAAGATGGTTTTGAAATCTACTTGTCCATCGCCCAATGAACGGAAACGGCCCGCTCTGTCAACCCAGCCCTGGAAACCGCCATACACACCTTGTTTACCTGTCGGATTAAACTCCGCATCTTTTACGTGAAATGCTTTTATCCTTTCATGATAAATGTCGATGTATGATTTGTAATCGAGACATTGTAAAACAAAATGCGAAGGATCATAAAGCAGGCAAGCTCTTTTATGGCCATTTACTTTTTCTAAAAACATTTCATAAGAAATGCCATCATGCAGATCTTCTCCCGGATGAATTTCATAACAAACATCTACTCCGCATTCATCAAAGTAATTCAATATCGGCATCCACCGGTTTGCCAATTCTTTAAATCCTGATTCAACCAGACCAGCAGGTCGCTGCGGCCATGGGTAAACAGTTGGCCACAACAATGCGCCGCTAAATGTTGCATGTGCATTCAGTCCTAAATTTTGTGAAGCCTTAGCTGCATATTTTAATTGCTGAACGGCCCATTCAGTTCTTGCTTTTGGCTTTCCTTTTACATTGTCAGGAGCAAAACCATCAAACAGATCATCATAAGCGGGATGCACAGCAACCAATTGTCCTTGCAGGTGAGTTGACAGCTCTGTTATTTCTAATCCTGCTTCATTGACCAATCCCTTTAATTCATCAGCATAGGTTTTACTTTCTGCTGCTTTTTGCAGATCAA
>Ga0193740_1000350_pt1 | contig 13194 bp, 11 predicted proteins | sample L2s1metaG_FD_145072 | JGI IMG/M metagenome (GOLD analysis project Ga0193740, IMG submission 145072) | Soil microbial communities from a riparian zone of the East river system, Colorado, United States - L2s1 | ecosystem: Environmental > Terrestrial > Soil > Riparian zone | place: USA: East River... | reverse complement strand
GGTGACTGTCCGTTGTTGTGCCCACGACTGTACAACCACAAGCGTAAGCATTACGCCTAGTAATAGGAATTTTCTCATGTGCATGTGTTTTATAATAAAGAATTGAATCTTTAATGTCCGGTTTTATAGAGTAGGTAGACTATGAGTGCTTTTAAGTACAACAAACAAAGCAGCCATGCAAATCACAGACAAGCCGTTCATCAATTTTGCTGCACGCTAAAATAGTTTTGAACCTTATATGAACCAAAAAAATCAGTCCGTAGAAAGATTTTTTTCATGCGGTATTCGTTTTCTCTTATTGCTATAAAAACCAATTATAAGCGCCGGCAATAACACAAGATTTGCGATAGTGGCCGTGATCAAAGTAAGAGAAGTAAGCCACCCCAGGGCCTTGGTTCCGCCAAAGCCACTAAAACAAAAAATTACAAATCCTGCAATCAAGACAATTGATGTGTATATAATGCTAAGGCCGGTTGAATGAATGGTTTCAACGACGGTAACCCCCGGATCTGATTCTTTCTTTAATTGTTGCTTGAAGTTGACCAGGAATCGAATGGTAATATCAATCGCAATACCGAGTGCCACGCTAAAAACCAAAACGGTGGATGGTTTTAATGGAATTCCTGTCCAGCCCATGACCCCCGCTGTAATCACCAAAGGAATTAAATTGGGTAACAGGGAACACAACAAAATCCGCCACGATTTAAACAGGTATAACATGCACAGGGCAATCAAAAGAAAAGCCCAGAAAATACTCTCTTTCAAGCCACTGATGATGTACCTGGTTCCTTCAAGGAATGTGACACTGGAGCCGGTGAGCAGCACCTTATATTTTGTGGTATCGGGAAAAATTTGATTGGCCTTTTTTTGAATACTGTCCAGGATGAGGGGAAGCCTTGCACTTCCCACGTCTTTCATACTTACACTGATCCTCGCCTGCTGTTTGGCAGTGTCCATGAAGGATGCAATCAATTTTGAAAAAGAATTTTTTGAACCGCTGGTGTCTGCATTTGGAGATAAATAGGATTTTAACGCGAGTAGATCATTTTCACCAGGCGTCAAATAATAATTGCTGTCACCCTCGAAAAACGCCTGCTTGGCAAACTTCAAACCTTCTGCAATACTTAATGGTTTGGCAATGTAGGATTTTGATGACAGGTATTGCGAAAGTGTATCCATCCCCTCTACAGTTCTCAACATGTTTTTGCGAATGCCATTTTTCTGCCTTGTATCCACCACAATTTCCAGCGGCATCACCCCGTTAAAATTGTTCTCGAAAAATTTCAAATCAGTATAAAGCTTGTCCGTTTTTGGAAGGTCATCAACAATATACCCTACACTCTTCAAACGCAAAATGCCAACAACCGAAATAATAAGTACTACAACAGTTGCTGCAAATATTGTTTTGCGACGATTTAACGACCAGTACTCCAGCCGGTCAAGCCATCGCAATATTCTGGCGTTATAGAGATATTTGGTGTGCCTTTCTTTTGGAACGGGTAATGTTTTTAGTGTAAACGGAATTAAGATGAGTGAAATGAAGAACAGCAACATGATGTTAATGCCTGCTATCGCACCAAATTCCTTAAGTAGCACACTTTTCGTAAGTGCAAACACTGCAAATCCGATGGCAGCGGCGATATTACAAAACAAGGTGACCACTCCCATTTTGCTTATCATGTTGATCAGTGCCTGCTCTTTATTACCTGTTTCCTTATAACTTGAATGATATTTATTTAGAAAATAAATGCAGTTGGGAATTCCAATTACAACAATTAATGGTGGAATAAGTGCCGTCAGCAGAGTGATTTTGTATCCAAACAAATTCATAGTGCCTAAACTCCAAATTACCCCGATGATGACTACGGCCAGCGAAAGTATTGTTGCACTTAAAGACCTGAAAAAAAGCAAAAGGATAACTGCGGACAATAAAACAGAACCAATCAAAAACCAACGCATTTCCTTTTGAATGCGATTCGCCATTTGTGTGCGTATCAGTGGAAGACCGCTTAAATGAACATCAATATTGTGAGAAGTACCAAATCCATTTGTAAGGTCAACTATATTTTTTACGACCGCTGTCCTTTCAGGGGAATTTAGAATTTGCGGGTTGATACTAACCCCCATTAGCCATGCATTTGTTGCAGGGTTGTACAACAGGCTGCGGTAAAAGGGCAGGTTAAGAAAAACATTTTTGCTGCTATCAATTTGTGCCTGGGAAAGACTGGTATCAGGAAATATTGGAAAGGAATTAAAATTTTCAGACTCAGTCCTTATAAGATTGATAGCTGATGGAACTGAAATAACAGACTCAACTCCCTTGATTGTTTTAATTCTCTTCTCGAGTGATTTGTAATCATTAAATATTTTTTCTTTAAAAAAATCGCCGGTCTGGATACCGATCACTAAGAGATTACCGTCATCGCCAAACTTTTTTCTGAATTGCTGGTACTCTTCATATTTCGGATTGTCTGTGGGGATAGCTCTCGAAAACTCGTAACTCAGTTTTACCTTGCTTGCCTGCCACCCAAGAAAAATAGTTGCTCCCGCCAAAACAATCAGCCATACATAACCATATCGTAAAATGATCCGGGCAAGAGAGGTCCACATGAGTTATCAGATTTGGGGCAAAGAAAAGCAATGGTTCGAGAAAAAAGTTAAAAACCAGCAAAGAGTTTAGTCGGGTGTTGCCTTTTCATTTTTCGCTTCCATTTTCAATTAGCTTTGAAAGGTGAGATGGATTTTCCTATACTCTATTCTTTTAAGCAGGTTTTGTGCAATGGGTCAAAACAATTTTCCGCCCATTGGCACGTGGCGGGAACACCTTCCGTATCATAGTGCAATAGATGTGACAGCCTCTGACAAAAAAATTTATTGTGCTACGCCATTTAGTCTTTTTAGTGTCGACATTTCTACCAACGAAGTGCAGCGCATCAGTAAGGTTTCCGGATTAAGTGAAACCGGTGTCAGCACAATTAAATACGATGCAGTCTCCAAAAAATTGTTGATTGCCTACACCAACAGCAATATTGATTTGATCGACGATAAAGCCATCTATAATATTCCTGAGTTAAAACGTGAAAACACTTCAGGCGATAAAGCGATTTATCATATTTTCCCCGACAACAACCGCTGGTACCTGTCCACAGGATTGGGTGTAATAATTGTGGATGCTGAAAAAGCGGAAATAAAGGACCTGTGGACTATTGGGAAAAATGGTGCTATTGTAAAGACAAATGCGTTTACAAAAAATAATAATTTTTTCTACGCAGCTACTGAAGAAGGATTAAAAAAAATTTCATCTACAAACAGCAATCCTGCCGATTTTACCCATTGGCAAAATGTATCCGGCACAAATGGTCTTGCCTTTTTCCCGTCTAAATCGGTTGTTAATTTTCAAAACAAAACAATTGCATTACAAAATGATTCTTTGTTTGTTGAAAATAGTAGCCAATGGAATTTATTTTTTGCCAATGGATGGCCCATCATATCCATTAATGTTTCTGAAAATAATTTATTGGTTTGCCAGCGTCAACAAAATGGCGCAAGCCAGGTCCTTGTTTTAAATGCCAATGGTACTATACAAAGGACGATCCAACAGAATGGCATTACTGATTTTCCAAAAAATGCAATTAGCGTAAACCAAAACTTTTGGATTGCAGATTTGTATGATGGCTTATCAAAATGGACAGGGAATAGTTTTGAAAGCTATCAACCCAATTCCCCCGAGGATGTAGCCTCGGGTGCAATGACTGTTTACAATAATATTTTTTATGCAACTGCCGGCAGTGTAAACAACTCCTGGAATTATCAATACAACAGGGCCGGTGTTTATAAATTCGGCGAAGGCCAATGGACCAACTATAATCAATTTAGTTTTCCATTGCTTGATAGTTTGATGGATTTTATAACAGTGGCAGTTGATCCCAGGGATGAATCAGTCTGGGCCGGCTCCTACGGTGGAGGACTACTTCATATAAAAACTAACAATCAATTTCAAATCTTCAAACAAACCTCTCCCATCGAACCAACAGTTGGCGATCCTGGAAGCTATCGTGTATCCGGACTTGCCTTCGATGCAGACAACAACCTGTGGGTCTCAAATTTTGGTGCAAATCGTCAACTACATGTTCTGAAAAAAGAGGGAACATGGAAATCTTTCTCTGTGCCGTTTTTATTAAACGATAATGCAACCGCTCACATCACGATTGATGACAACAATCAAAAATGGATTGTCTCTCCAATGGGAAATGGTTTGCTTGTTTTGAACGATAACCATACAATTGATAATTCCGGCGATGATAAATGGAAACTGTTTAGAACAGGAACGGGTTCCGGTAATCTACCCTCTAATGATGTATTAAGTATTGCCAAAGACAAGAGTGGGTTTATTTGGGTAGGAACTTCAAACGGAGTAGCTGTTATTCAATGTCCGCAGGAAGTATTTATGTCTGGTTGTGAAGCCATTTGGCCGGTCATTAAAGAAGGAAATTTCTCAAACTATTTATTTAAAGGCCAAGAGGTAAAAAGCATTGTCGTAGACGGGGCCGACAGGAAATGGATTGCAACTTCAAATGGGGTATGGTTAGTTAATGCCGATGGAGATAAAATAATTGAAAATTTTACAGACGAAAACAGCCATTTACTCAGCAGCGATGTAAAGAGTATAACTATCGATGGCAAAACCGGTGAAGTTTTTTTTGCCACGGCTAAAGGGATTTCTTCATACAGGGGGGCTGCGACAGAAGCACAGGAAACAAAAAATAATGTGCTGGTATTTCCCAATCCTGTTCCACCCTCGTACAATGGAAATATTGGTATCCGGGGCTTACCGGAAAACAGCATCGTGAAGGTTACGGAAATGAACGGCAGGCTGGTTTATCAAACAAGGGCTACAGGCGGACAGGCGGTTTGGAATGGAAAGGATTACAAAGGCAGGCAGGCAGCATCTGGTATTTACCTTGTAATTGCTGAAAATGACAGTAAACAGGAAAAAGTAGTAACGAAAATCGTATTCATCTCAAAATAATTGAATGACCTAAAAGGCTGATCGTTCAATTCACTCACAACTGACCACTCATTGCTCATAATATGATTCACAAAACAAAAGGCATTGTACTACGATCCATTAAATATGGTGAGACCAGTTTGGTGGTCACTATATTCACTGAGTTATTCGGGTTGCAATCGTATTTGGTAAATGGTGTAAGAACAGTTTCCAAAAAAGGATCTGCCAAAGCCAGTCTTTTCCAGTCTGCAGCTATTTTAGATTTAGTTGCCTATCGAAACGAATTCAAAAATCTTCAACGGTTGAAGGAATTTAGGTGGGCATTCCTGTACCAGAACATTTTATCAGACGTGAGGAAGAATGCTGTAGCAATTTTTATGATTGAATTGCTTAGCAAGTGCTTAAAACAACCCGAGGCCAATACAGAACTTTTTTATTTCGTCGAGGATGCACTGGAACATTTGGATGAAGCTAACGATATTGTAACCGCCAACTTTCCATTGTTCTTTGCACTTCATCTGGCTGTTTTTTTTGGATTCAGAATTAGCGATGAATCCAAAGAAAGTATTCATTACCTGGACCTGGAAGAAGGGAAGTTTGTGGAAGAACAACCTAAACATTCACATTATTTACAGGATCGCGAAGCAGCGTCGGTAGCGCATATTTTGAAGATCATGCATCCAAATGAATTACAGGAGGTTGCTCTAAACCAGGAAATGAGAAGAAGAATCACGCATGCGGTGGAAGTATATTATGCCCTGCATATTCCGGATTTTGGAACAATGAAAACATTACCGGTTTTGAGAGAAGTAATGAGGTAATCAGGCAAGTCTGGTGACTGAAAGATTTTGTTCATTTAGCAACAACACACCTGGTTGCTTCCCTATTTCAAAACTTCCTAATTGATCATCTAATTCCAAAGCCATTGCACCATTCATAGTTGCCCATCCCAAAATTTCCTCCAGCGGAATCAAAGGAAAATTCTTTTGAATTGTTTTGATCTCATCCAGAATATTTAAACTCCAATTACTGGCCAGACTATCTGTTCCCAGAACAATTTCACAATTGTTTTCCCTAAACATTTCCACCGGTGGCAGGGCATCTTCTATAAATTTATTTGCATTCACGCAAACACAGATAAAAGTATTGGGTTTGTCCCGATAGCTATCGGGATGAGTTTTGCGTTTTAGATAATCAACATCTTCCTGCTTCATGTATGTATTATGAACAAGAATGATGTTTTTTGCTCTTTCGAGTTTATTAAAACAGGACTGAAGGCTTGATTTTTCTGTGGGCTGATGATGAGCATTTTCAATTTTCATTATCTGGTACATCCTCGTAATATCCCCTCTTCCTTTTAAAAAAAATTCATCTTCAAAAGCAGTTTCCTGGTTATGAATGCACACCACCCTGTTTTCAAAATAGGGTTGTATTTCTTTCCATAAATTATCTGAAACGGAATAAGGTGCATGAGGTACAATTGAACATTGAAAGTTGAGCTTGGAAAATTCATCTAAAAAATTTTTAGCCCTTTCAAATCTCGTTTGGGAAACACCAGGCAACCACCCGCTTGCTTCGATGAAGTTGTAGTACTGTAAACGTTCTTTTTGTTTTTGAGAAATCGTCAGGGAATTATTGCAGATATCCCCCACAGCAACAATACCATTTTCCAACATCTCATTTTCCGCGTTGTCGATGGCCTGTAAAATCTCTTCGTCTGAATGATGCCTTTCGGTAACTACTTTAAAAACAAAATCAACCAGACCGGTTTTTTCGGGAATTAAACCTTTCATATGGCTCAATTCCAAATGGCAATGACAGTTAATTAATCCCGGCAAAAGAATGCCCTCAAAAATATCGATTTCATCCCCTGCCATTTCCTCAACGACGATATCCTCAACTACACCGTCTTTTGAAATAATCAATATCCTGTTCTCAATAAATTTATAGCCGTCAAAAATCTTATCTGCCTTTAACCTTCTATAGCTCATAGATTCAAACGAAGTTAACAGCGAATGAATTGCTAAATCCTCCCGGCCCATTCATTCTTCGAATTTCTTCCAGTGTACTTTGTTATTTTTGCGGCCCGCTATGATAGATAAACTGGAAGCCATAAAAGCCCGTTTCGACGACCTTGGTGTTTCTCTCACTAATCCCCAAATTATTAGTGATAACAGAAAATTTGGTGAGCTATCCAGGGAATACAGAAACCTGGAAAAAATAGTAAATGCTTACAAAGATTACACAAGAGTATTGGATGATGTGGAATTTTACCACGAAGCCTTGAATGGCAATGATGAGGAGATGAGGGAATTGGCAAAGGAAGAATTGCCTGTTGCCGAAGAGAAAAAACAAAAAATGGAAAGCAGTATCCGGCAGATGCTGATTCCAAAAGATCCCCAGGATGAAAAAAATGCGATACTGGAGATCCGCGCAGGTACTGGCGGCGATGAGGCCAGCTTATTTGCCGGCGACCTCGTAAGAATGTATCTTAAGTATTGTGAACGTAAAGGATGGAAAACGGCAATGTTGAGCGAGAATGAAGGCACTGTTGGAGGCTATAAAGAAGTACAAATAGAAGTGATTGGTGATGACGTATACGGAACCATGAAATTTGAAAGTGGTGTACACCGTGTACAACGTGTGCCCGATACCGAAGCAAGTGGTCGTGTACATACAAGTGCTGCCACGGTGGCCGTTATGCCTGAGGCTGAAGAAGTAGATTTTGAATTGAAGGAAAGCGAAGTAAAAATGGAAACTGCACGTAGTGGCGGTGCGGGCGGACAAAATGTAAACAAAGTAGAAACAAAGGTTTTACTTACACATATTCCAACAGGTACTGTAGTCATTTGTCAAACTGAACGTACACAGTTAGGCAATCGGGAAAAAGCCATGCAAATGTTGCGTACGAAATTGTACGAGGAACAAGTACGAAAGCAGGAAGAGGAAATTGCGAGGCATCGTAAAAGTTTGGTAAGTACAGGTGACAGAAGCGCAAAGATCAGAACCTATAACTTTCCCCAGGGCCGTGTTACTGATCACCGTATTGGACTCACATTATACAATTTGCAGGAAGTTTTGGATGGACATATTGATGAATTCATTGAAGCATTACAATTTGCCGAAAACGCAGAAAAGATGGCCAGGCAAAATTGACGAATTCGTTTGAGGATTTATTTTCCCGTAGTTCTAACACACAGCTGCATACGAATTAGTTAGAATATTTTACCACTGTCAGGGAAAAGTCATTCGTTTCCAATGTTTTTGTTAACGCATATTTGCAACAAACAACAATAACTAATTTTATATCTGGCACTATTTTTTAAATAACAATGTTGCCTTTTTAAGTTCTTGATTGTTTTTGAAACCGTTAACACAATCCGGATAACAATTGGCAACATATTTGCGTAATAGAATTTAGTTCTTCTCACATAAAGCAGTCAATTTTCTCATAAGCAGTTAGTTTTGGTTGCGACCCCTGTTTCTACAGGGGTTTATTTTTTTTATATACCCCTAACCATACTAGTAAACCTACTATGCTCCCGATCATGTCCGATAAGACGTCGTAAAAATCGAAAGACCTGTTTGGAACCCAATAAAGCTGTATAAATTCAATCAACAAGCCATACAGAAGAGCTAAAAAAAGCAGGACGAATTGATAACTATTTATGTTCCAATCAAAAGAAGATCGCCACAAAAATATGAGCACTGCAAACAACCCAATGTGTGCCAACTTGTCAACGTGAATCCGATCAAACCAATTTTCTTTGGGTATTGCAGAGCCAGGTAAAACAAATAAAATACTCATCAGTATTAACCAGCTTAATGCCACAGCTTTATAGCGAAAAATTTTCCATTTCAACATGGTCACAAGTATAATGAATAATATCAGGAACCCTAAAGGTTTACTGGTTGAGAAGAGACCATAGGCTGGCCGGTTGGTGTGGGGCTACCACCTTTCGGTTCAAGGGTAATTGCAAATGCTTTTGCATTTTGTACATTTTTCATTCGATAGAGCAACCGCTCCTGTCTTAATTCAATCATTCCTAAATCAATTGGGGCTTCGCTTTCCTGCGGCAATAATGCCCATAGTTGATACTGCTTATCTGTAGGCGGCTGCGGCATATTCTTGACAATTAGGTAAACATCCTTACTTAACGTGTCCCAATAAATTGAAACAGAAGCATCCGGGCCATCTGTAATCGAGGCCATTTTAAAATCTGATTTGGGTCCGGCTCCAGCACTGCCTCCTGTTGCAGTAATCCCATCGTTAACTTTCTGAATACTGTCCTGTAATGCCGTATTTTTTGATTGTAATTCCTGATATTTCCCGTTAGTGGTTAAAGCCCAATAGAGAGTGCCAGCCAATAAGATCAATGAAGCAACTGCTAACCAACGCCAGGGACCTATACTTCTAACAGGCGTTTTTTCCTCTTCTAATCCGGTTGTGTTTGATTCAAATGTCGAGGACCTTATTTTTTCATGGATCTGGTCTTTTAATGTTAAAGGTGTTATGGCAGAATCTTTTAGCAACTGATCCTCTAATGCCAACTCAAAGGCATTTCTTGCTTCAGCTATTTCAGGGTATTGAGCACAGTTGGCTTCAAACTCCTGGCGTTCTGCTTCGGTAGCCAGACCCATTACATAACTTTCAACAATTCCACTTGATATGTATTCCTTTACATTCATTATTGCATTAATGATCTTAACTGCGTTAAAGCACTCCGTATCCTTGTTTTTACTGTTCCCAGGGGAATGTGCAGTGCTGTAGCGATTTGCTCGTGCGTATATCCCTGGAAATAGGATAAATCAATTAGTAATCTTTGCTCATCCTTTAATTTAAAGATCAGTTTCTTTAATCCATAGTCATCTATTTCCGGCCGCACACTGGGCTGAATCACTTCGCCATCCAATGGTATTTGGCGTTGTGTCTGCTGAAAACCCCTGGAGCGGGTTTTGTCAATAGCCGCATTGCGTGCAATATTAAGTATCCATGTAAACAGGCGGCCTTTAGTTTCATCATAGGATTCTATTCGCCTCCAAATATTCAAAAAGGTTTCCTGTAGTACATCATTGCTCAATTCCACATCCCCCACTATTTGTTTGATTACTCCGTACAAAGCCCCTGAGTAATGCTCATACAAATAGCTAAAAGCCTCTTCATCTTTTTTTCGCAATGAAGCAACCAGTTCATGTTCTTCGTATGTGGACTTGGTGCTCAACGAGTTGATTATAATTACGAAACACCGTACTATTTACGCCAGAAAGCGTTTTTTGGATTGACTAGGCAACCAGGTTTTGATAAGCTTCGGCATTCATTAAAGATTCAATATCTTTTGCATTGCCCAGTTTAATTTTTGCCATCCACCCTTCACCATATGGATCATTATTGACCAATTCTGGATTGGAGTTCAATTTGGGATTTACTTCAGTGATGGCACCAGTAATGGGTAAATAAAGATCAGAAACCGTTTTAACTGCTTCCACTGTGCCAAATATATCGCCTGCATTCAATTGCTGACCTACCGTTTCAATTTCAACATATACAATATCTCCCAGTTCATGTTGAGCGTAATCAGTAATTCCAATAAAGGCTTCATCACCTTCTAACCGAATCCATTCATGGTCCTTTGTGTAGCGAAGATTATCCGGGAAATTCATAAGCAAAATTTAGGGTGCAATATTAAACAGAGATTAAGGGATAAAAAAAGATTTCCCTCAATTGTGCTTTTTTCGTTTAACAAGTTTGGCTTTTATGATTCTCATATCCTGTAACGGCCTGTCCCTGTCCTGGCCCATACTTGTGGAGGATGAAGCAATTTTATCAATAATGTCTAATCCACTAATTACTTCACCAAAAACTGTATAGTTCTGGTCCAGTTGGGGAGTCCCTCCAATAGTTTTATATACCTGCCGATGTGCTACAGGCAGTTTATATCCCTGTAATCTTACTCTCTCAATTGAATCCAGTTGTTGATCGGTAAAGGTTCTCCCCTGTACAATGTAAAACTGTCCGGCGCCACTTTTTTTTTCCGGGTTCACATTATCGCCCTGTCTTGCAGCAGCTAAAACTCCTTTTTTGTGAAATAGTGTAGGCCTGAATTCAGCAGGAATGGTATAACCCGGCCCACCATTGCCCAAAGGCTGCCCTGGGGGTGCCCGCTTGCTGTTTGGGTCACCGGCCTGTATCATAAAATTTTTAATAACCCGGTGAAACAGGATACTATCGTAATAACCTGATTTAACCAGTCGCAAAAAATTATCGCGGTGCAAAGGCGTTGAGTCATAAAGTCGTAAAACAATATTGCCCTCGGTAGTGATTAATTCAACGTCTCTTTTTCGGTCCTTCTTTTTGAGTTTTACATCTTGCTGTGCGAATAAGGAAACAGAAATGACACCAGCCAATAAAAGCAGTGAATATTTTCTCATTACAGGAAATCCTTTTGCTGAAAATACAGAAGGATGTGATCTTTCAAAAAATTTTCCTGTTCAATTGGGTGCATATTGGGCATCGGTTTCAGTTGTTTGAAGTGTGGCCAGCCGTCTTCATCCACATGTGATAACTCGTAGAAACCACTTGGAGCCAGCACTGTGCATATTGCAATATGCATAAGGTCCTGCTTTTGTTCCTTTGAAAATTTTTTACGGATATCACCTAATTCCTGTACCCCAATCATGAAAAGGATTGTCTCCACATCAGGCTTTTTCTCAAAACGCTCTATTAATTTTTCTTCTAATTTCCACCAGCGGCTTTGCAAGTCGTCACTAAAATTCATATTTGCAAAGCAAGTTTGTTTTATGGAATGGACAAAGGATGATTTTATAATAACAACAGATAAAGACAAAATCGATGTGAATTATGTTCATTGGTTTCTCACACGCTCCTACTGGGCTGAAGCAATCCCTCTCGCAACCGTTAAACGATCCATTGAAGGTTCATTTTGTTTTTCGGTTATTTATTTGAATCACCAGGTTGGCTTTGCAAGGCTGATAACAGATAAGGCGACATTTGGTTACCTGGCTGATGTTTTTATCGATGAAAATTTTCGGGGAAGGGGTTTAAGCAAATGGTTGATAGAGGTTATAATGAATCATCCGGATGTTGAAGGGTTAAGACGACTGATGCTGGCGACACAAGATGCGCATGGTTTGTATGCACAATTTGGATTCACTGCTTTAACAAATACTGATCGCTGGATGCATATTCATAATCCTGATGTTTACAAACAACCAAAAGAATGACCATCCCTATCTTTGCCCCGCAAAAAATAAAAGATCATGTTGCAGCTGGCCACTTTACGGAATAATACTGAACTGGTAAAAGAACGTCTCGCTATAAAAAATTTTAAAGAGCTCAGTCTCGTTGATGAAATCATTTCGCTGGATGATGAGCGAAAAAAATTCACGTTTCAGTTTGACGAAACCAAGGCAAAAATTAATGCAGCCTCCAAAGAAATCGGGATGTTAATGGGTAAGGGCCAAAAGGAAGAAGCGGAAGCAAAAAAGAAAGAAGTTGAAGGTTTTAAAAACAATCTTGACCCGGTTCAAAAAAAATTGGACGAAGTTGAAAAGCACCTGAATGACCTGTTGATTCGTTTGCCTAACCTTCCCTCAGAAAAAGTTCCTAAAGGTAAAACACCCGAAGACAACGAGGTAGAAAGAACCGGGGGAACAAAACCCCAGTTGTATAAAGGAGCTGTCCCTCACTGGGACCTTGCGAAAAAATACGATCTTATTGATTTTGAATTAGGCAATAAAATCACGGGCAGCGGATTTCCTTTTTACAAAAACAAAGGAGCAAAACTGCAAAGGGCATTGATTCAATATTTCCTTGAATACAATACCAAAGCGGGTTACACGGAATATATGCCGCCTTTGATGGTGAATGAAGCAACGGCATATGGCACTGGCCAGTTACCCGACAAAGAAGGACAGATGTATCATGTAACTGTTGATGAATTTTACCTGATACCAACTGCTGAAGTTCCCCTGACCAATATTTACCGGGACGTGATTTTAAAAGATGCTGACCTCCCGGTTAAAATGACTGCTTACACACCCTGTTTCAGAAGAGAAGCCGGAAGCTATGGCAAGGACGTTCGTGGATTGAACCGACTGCATCAATTCGATAAGGTGGAAGTTGTTCAACTGGTACATCCTGAAAAAAGTTATGATACCCTGGAGGA
>Ga0193740_1000349_pt1 | contig 13203 bp, 14 predicted proteins | sample L2s1metaG_FD_145072 | JGI IMG/M metagenome (GOLD analysis project Ga0193740, IMG submission 145072) | Soil microbial communities from a riparian zone of the East river system, Colorado, United States - L2s1 | ecosystem: Environmental > Terrestrial > Soil > Riparian zone | place: USA: East River... | reverse complement strand
TACATCCTGTCCAAAACCCGAAAAAAGTCGGATTGGAAAAATTCAGTTTTCCTCAAAAGCCTCGCAGATATTAAAAAGCTTAAAAAATCAAAAGGTTCTGATATCCAGGTTTGGGGCAGTAGCAAGCTTATTCAGTTGTTACTTAAGAATGCCCTGGTGGATGAACTCCGGCTCAAAATTCACCCGTTGACTCTTGGTAAAGGAAAAAAATTGTTTGAGAATGGTCCGATCCCGGCAGCATTTAAATTAATAGAGAGTTCTATTACAACAACCGGAGTGATCATTGCCTATTACAAACGAGCTGGAAAAGTCAAAACAGGTAATGTTGGAGCTTAAGGAGAAATAGATCCGATAGCTATCGATGCGAAAAAATAATTGTTTTTAGTTACAATATTTGTGTTGCAGTATCAACATCTTTCTTACATAGTTCTTTACAGCAACAACTATATTTATTTTCAGTCCTGAGGGTTTATATCTTCGCAGAATGAAAGTCGCTTTCTTCAGCACCAAATCTTATGACAAAGAATACTTTGATCGGGTTAATTCAGGTGGTCACTTCCAATTTAGTTATTTTGAAGCAGCATTGAATACTGCGACTGCTGCATTGGCAAAGGGACAAAATGCAGTTTGTCTTTTTGTAAATGATAAAGCAGATAAACAAACAATAGAGCAGCTTGCGTCAAACGGAATAAAATTGATCGCTTTACGCTGTGCCGGTTTTAATAATGTTGATCTTGAAGCTGCATCGAAAAACAATATTAAAATAGTTCGTGTGCCAGCTTATTCTCCTGAAGCTGTAGCTGAGCATGCCGTTGCACTTATACTCACCCTTAACCGCAAGACACATAAAGCATATAACCGTGTTCGGGAAAGTAATTTTTCACTGGAGAATTTAACTGGCTTCAATCTTCATGAGAAGACTGTCGGGGTGATTGGTACAGGGAAGATCGGCCAGGCATTTTGCAGGATCATGCTTGGGTTTGGTTGTAAAATTTTGGCTTATGATAAATTTACTTCGGAAGAAATGATAAAAGCAGGTGTACATTACTGCTCATTGGATGAAGTACTGACACAAAGCGATATAATTTCTTTGCATTGTCCCCTGGTACCCGAAACGCAACATCTTATCAACAAAAAAGCATTCTCAAAAATGAAAAAAGGGGCAATGCTGATCAATACCAGTCGCGGCGCGGTCATTGATACCGCTGATGCCATCGAGGCATTAAAAAAAGGAGAGCTGGGTTATTTTGGCCTCGATGTGTATGAACAGGAAGAGAAACTTTTTTTTAAAGATCTTTCTGAAAAGATCATTGGAGATGATATGATCACAAGATTGATAAGTTTTCCAAATGTATTGATCACCTCTCACCAGGGTTTTTTTACAAAAGAAGCATTAGAGCAGATCGCAATGATAACCCAAAAAAATATCGGCGATTTTGAAAAGAGCTTGCCTTTAGAAAACGAGGTAAGGTTTCAGTAGGTTATTTTCTCATATCACAAAAATTAACGCTGTTGTTGTTATCCCAGTATTAGCATCTTTCTTCTCATAGTTCTTCGCAGCAACAACAGAAAATGAATTAACTTTCTCAACAAAACTTTCGTAAAGCGGCGAATTGCCTGCAACCCTAAGGCGACCGTGGTAACTTGAATCCAGGTACCTATCGGGAAACTGCAAAACATGGACATTTATACTATGGCAGATAACAAAAACTTTTTGCTAAGGAATAAAGCGACTATAGTTTATAGCATCAGTTTGGCTTTTCTGCTGTTTCTTCTCAAATGGTTAGAGCTTCGTTTTATAATATTTGACCATTCGTTTGAAATTTACATCGGGTTTATTGCGGTCATTTTTACTGCATTAGGCATATGGCTTGCCTTAAAACTTTCAAAACCAAAAATTGAAACCGTAGTGGTTGAAAAAGAAGTGTATGTAAACAGAAATGAAAATTTTGTGCAGGATACATCACTTGTCGCCCAACTTGAACTAAGCAAACGGGAGTTGGAAATATTGGGTTTATTGGGACAGGGGCACAGCAACCAGGAAATTGCCGCAAAACTTTTCGTTTCATTAAGCACCGTCAAAACTCACATTCAAAATCTTTTTGAAAAATTAGATGTGAAAAGACGGATACAGGCAGTTGAAAAGGCAAAAAGGTTAAACCTCATTCCTTAAAAACCTCATACTTTGGTATGAAAATAAGCAGTCCGTAGAAAAAATAGCCGAAAGTATGACTGGAAAAAGCGGTGCGATAGCCACATTTGCACCAACAAAAAATAAAAAAAATGAAAAAGAATATTATCATTTATGGACTAATTGCAGGCATTGTTGTTTCTATTTTAATGTTGTTTAGTGTCAACTACATAAGTCATGTTGAAGGCAAGGTTGATTATAACACAAGTCTGCTCATCGGGTATGCTTCTATGCTCATCGCCTTTTCATTGGTTTATGTTGGCATTCGAAATTACAGGGATAAATACAATGGAGGAGTTATCAGTTTTGGCAAAGCGTTTAAAATAGGGAGCATGATCGTTTTGATCGCATCCACCATTTATGTTGCTGCCTGGCTAATTGACTTCTATTTTTTCATACCCGATTTTATGGAAAAATTTTCAGCACAGGAGCTTGATGAACTGAAAGCAAGCGGAGCAAGCCAAATAGAAATAGATAAGGAAACAAAGGAAATGGCAAATTTTGTCAGGATGTATAAAAATCCACTTTTTAATGCGATGATGACTTACGTGGAAATTTTACCGGTCGGATTGATCGTAACGCTTATCAGTTCATTAATTTTAAAAAGAAAAACAGCAAAAAAATGAATTTGCAAATTGCAACCCGACAGATAAAAAACAAGCAATATGGAAAACAAAAAAAATCAGGCAGACAACTCAACTTCTCCCGATAGCTATCGGGATGACACAATACCAAAGGTGACAGGAATTGGCGGCATTTTCTTTTATTCAGACAATCCGAAGGAAGCGAAAGAATGGTACACAAAAAATTTAGGGATTGAGATCAATGATTGGGGTTCATCAAGTTTTGAATCCCGGAACATTAACAAACCTGACGAGATAAACTCTCTTCAATGGAAACCATTCAAAAAGGGAGATGAATATTTTTCCCCGTCCAACAAAGATTTTATGATCAATTACCAGGTTCAGAACATTGAAGGACTTGTAAACAAACTCAAAGAAAACGGAGTAAACATACTTGACAACATTGCGACTTACGACGGTATTGGAAAATTTGTACATATCATGGACACAGAAGGCAACAAGATTGAATTATGGGAGCCTTCCTGACAACAAATGCAGCCACTAAAAGCATCTACGACGGCAACAGTTCAAAAATAATTTTATGGACACTACTATAACAAAAACATTGGGCTTAACTTTTACTCAAATTGCCTGGGTAGTAAAAGATATTGAAACTACGCTAAGATTTTTTCAGGATGTGATGGGCATAAACAATTTTAGTAAAGTTGATACCATTCGTGTTAAAGAGTTTGGTGCTACCTATTATGGAGAGACATCTAATGCCGAAAGTCTCGTTGCAATTGCTTATTCAGGTGGAACATTTATTGAACTCATTCAGCCTGTTTCCGGAAATAGCGTATTCCAGGATTATATTGATAAAAATCCTGCAGGAGGGATCCAGCACATTGCATATAGTATACCTGTTGATAAGCTTAATAAAATAATTTCCGAATTTTCAGATAAAGGGTTTCCCGTAATATCCAGCTTCGATCATCCCATTGCTAAAATTGTTTTTTTTGATACAACCAAAGAGATTGGCGTTATGACCGAAATAATGGGTATTACTGAAGAAGGTGAAAAGGCTGTTCAACAAATGAAGAATTAAATGAGTTGATCCGGAATTTTCTTCTATAGTTCTTCGCCGCAACAACTGATTTTTTTTCAAACCACAGGGGCAGGGAGGCACAGAGAAACAGGGAGAATCTCTATGTATCGCCGTGTCATTGCCTCCGTGGTTCTAATATATTTCTTTCATAGTTCTGGCGGCTCACTTAATTTTGGGTTAAGAAAAACATTTAATATGTCAACCAACAGCGTAACGCTTCACAGAGTTCTTAAAACAACTCCCGAAAAGGTTTATCGTGCCTTTACTGATGCCAATGCCATAGCATCATGGCTTCCTCCTTATGGATTTTTATGTATTGTTCATAACATGGATGCGAAAGTTGGGGGGAGTTACAAGATGTCCTTTATCAATTTTACTACTGGCAATGGACATTCTTTTGGCGGAAAATATTTGGAACTCAAACCAAATGAATTCTTAAAGTACACCGACAAATTTGATGACCCGAATTTGCCGGGTGAAATGATCACTTCCGTTTGGCTTAAGAAAGTTTCTGCTGGTACAGAACTTAAAGTGACACAGGAAGGTATTCCCGATATGATCCCGGTAGATATGTGTTATTTGGGATGGCAGGAATCATTGGAGAAATTAAAAAAATTAGCAGAACCGGAAATTCCGGATATGTAAAGCTCTGCTTCGAGTATATAAAACTTACGAAAGGTGAACGCAAGCATACAATCGAAAATAAAAAAAATGAGTCCTCAATTTCTTGTAACAGATATTGAGCATTCCATTGAATTTTATACGAAAAAGTTGGGCTTTGACGTAGAGTTTCGTTATGAAGATTTTTACGCAGGTATTATAAAAGATAACTACTCGATTCATCTTAAATCCGGAGAGCCTTCAATTGAAGAGAGAAAAAGTAAAAGAGAAAACGTTGATCTTGACATAGTTTTTTCAGTAGAAGGTGTTGAAGATCTGTACGAAGAATTCGTCAATAAGTCTGTTGAGATCATCCAACCATTGTGTGACCGACCTTATGGCAAAGAATTCTATATTGCCGATCCGGACGGTTATATTCTTGCTTTTTTAGAAGAGGTGTAAATCTTTCTAATAATTGCGTTTCTTCCATATGTAAGTTTTGAAAGTGTCGTCACCTTAGAATAACTGATCAAAGTAAACTGAAATGGCCAACCCCAGATTTATTAACCGGAAAGATTTTATTTTTCAGTCAGCATCATTCATGTCTGCTTCATGGTTAGCCCTTCACGGGTTTGGCATTGATACTTTTGCAAAGTATAAAATGGGATTGCAGCTTTTTACAGTACGTGGCCCGTTGGCAAATGATCTCACCGGCACCATAAAAAAGATCGCTTCTATTGGTTATGAAGATTGCGAAACCTATGGCTATGATCCCGATCAGGGAAAATATTATGGATTGAAAGCTTCAGCTTTTAAACAATTGCTTGCCGATAACAACATGATAGCGACGAGTGGTCATTATGATTTTACAAAATATTTCGATAAGCCCGCCGATGCAATGATGCGGTATGTTGATCAATGCATAGAAGGAGCAAATGCTCTCGGTCAGCGCTATATTACCTGGCCCTGGCTCGATCCCGCTTTCAGAACGATTGAAAACTTCAGGCTCCTGGTAGCAAAGCTGAATACGATCGGTGAATGGATAAAGAAAGCAGGGTTGGGTTTTGCTTATCATAACCATGATTTTGAATTTACTGATCATGGAGGAGAGAACGGTTATAATATTATCATGAAGGAAACAGATCCTGCTCTTGTTAAACTGGAAATGGATCTTTACTGGGTGATGCATTCATCGAAACTGAGTCCATCTGAATTGTTCAAACTACAGCCAGGACGTTTCGTGATGTGGCATATAAAAGATATGGATAAAGTAACCCGTGACTATTCAGAATTAGGTAATGGCTCTATTGACTTTACGGTTATTTTGCCTGAAGCATCTCGTGCCGGTCTTCAATATTATTATATAGAACAGGGTGGCAATTTTGCAAAAGATCCCATTCAAAGTATAACTGATAGTGCAGCCTATTTCAAAAAGCATCTTGAAAAGTATCTAGGATAAAATGAAGTAAACTTGTCTTCATAAATTAAATATCATGGAAAAAATAAGTACAGAGGTTTATAAAAAAATAGACAATGAGATTTACAAATCCGATGGCGATATATGGTGGAAGCCAGATACAATTTTACATCTGCTTAAGACTTCTGTGAATCCATGGCGTGTTGGATATGCAAAGGATATTATTCAAAGATTGGGTGTTGATCCAAAAGGGAAAACTGCCCTTGAAGTGGTTCAGGTGGAGGCATCTTGACAGAGGAAATAGCTAAGATGGGATTTACTACTACCGGTATTGACCCGGCTGAACAATCAGTGATAACCGCTTCAAATCATGCTAAGGTTAGCAGGCTTGATATTAAATATGAAAAAGGAACAGGAGAAAATCTTCCTTATGGTGATGCTTCCTTTGATTTTGTTTTTTGTTGCGATGTTCTTGAACATGTACAGGATCTGCCCCAGGTAATTTCGGAGATATCGAGAGTACTAAAACCTGGTGGTGTTTTTATTTATGATACATTGAACAGAACATTTATCAGCAAACTTGTTGCAATTAAAATGTGGCAGGAGTGGAAACGCTGGGCATACATGCCACCTAATGTACATGTATGGGAAATGTTCATCAAACCAGAAGAAGTCAAAACGCTATTGCAAAAGAGTGGATTTGAATGGAAGGAACACAGAGGATCTTCACCCAATGTTTCTATTCCGAAAATGTTAGGTTATTTGAGAAAAAGAGCAAAGGGTGAATGGACCTATGAAGATCTTGGTAAAAATTTCTGGTTGGTAAAAAGCAATGACATGAATATTCTTTATGCAGGATATGCGATAAAGAAATAACAAGCGTAGCGATCCTTTTAATAAAAAATAAAAGCCACTTCCTTACGGAAGTGGCTCAAATGTATCTTTCAACATTTATTTATTATTCGGGCAAGTCGATGCTACTGAACACTTTTCGTCTTTTTTATCAGACGGGTATTGACAATTCTTAGGATCGCAATTCTTGGGATCACAGTTCTTCGGATCACAATTTTTGGGATCGCAGTTTTTAGGGTCACATGAATTGTTTTTGCTGATCTCGGTTTTAGCTTTTTTCCTGGCTTTCTTTTTACCACCGTCATTTACTGCAGTTGCAGACAAGGACAATAAGCTAACAGCCAGTATTGCTACTAGTATATTTTTCATTTTAAAATGTTTGATTAATAAATAATTTAAATATTGGAGAATTAAATTATTTCAGGAGGATGCCAACATTCGGATAGCTGTTTCTGAATGCGATTATCATTGATCAAGATCGCTATTTGTTTCGACAATATAAAAGGAGCGATCGATAATTGTGGATGACCAAACAAATAAAAATTTCCTGTCGGGCATGACATTAATGGATTGCAGCGGTTCTCCTCACAATCATTTTCTTCCTCATTATCTTTTTGCGTATCACATTTCGATTTGGAGCATGATGATTGAGATTCTTGTTTCTTTGAGCAAGAGGAAGAATAAAAGGTTTTAATGTTCAAATTGGCAGAAAGAGGCTCAATAAGCAAAACACTCCAGAGAACGATTAATATGCAAGCCCGGGTCTTCATTGAATTTAAAGATAGAAGTTTGTATTTGAACTGTTTCTCCTTTCATAATATATTACGTCCGTCCATATTCATTTACTGCGTTGAGAGAAACCTACGTAGGCCATTATGGAATAAACCCAAAGATATTTACGGTTCAGGCAGGTTTTATTGTCATTAACTTTGCCTTTTCGATAACGATAAACCATCTTAGCCATCCGCTATGAAAAAAATTCTAAGAAAAACCCTGATGATAACTGGCATTACACTTATAGCCCTTATTGCAATTGCATTTCTGATCCCTGTTCTTTTTAAAAAGCAAATAACCACTCTTGTTAAAAAGGAGATCAATAAGGGCCTCGTAGCTAAAGTTGATTTTAAAGATGTAAGTCTTTCACTGTTCCGTCATTTCCCTAAAATATCTATTTCACTCGATGAGCTTTCTGTTGTAGGTACAAATGAATTTGCAAAAGATACATTGATCGCTGCAAAAACATTGGATGCTTCTGTTGATCTTATCAGTGCCATTAAAGGGAAAGATATTAAAGTATACGGTGTCTTCCTGGAATCACCCCGCATACATGCATTGATGAATAAAGATGGAAAAGTAAACTGGGATATTGCCCGTCCTGATAATGATACAACCGGTTTAACGGACACTTCTCCTTCTGAGTTCAAAATGAATCTGCAGAAATATGAGATCAAAAACGGTTATCTATATTACAAAGATGAAACTGCAGATATAAGTACGGAGATCTCCAATTTCGATCATGAAGGCAGCGGCGATTTTACCGCAGATATATTTACACTGAAAACAAAAACAAAAGCCGATAATGCCGGCTTTATTTATACTTCTATTCCTTATCTCAACAATGCAAATGCAGAGATAGATGCTGATGTTCAAATTGACAACATTAATAGTAAATACACTTTTAAAACTGAATCGATCAAGCTGAATAACCTAAACCTGAATGCAGAAGGTTTTTTCCAATTGGTCAATGACAGTACTTACAATATGGATATTAAATTCAAAACGCCTTCTAATGAATTTAAAGATATCCTTTCACTGATACCGGGCATTTATAAAAAAGATTTTGACAAAATAAAAACCAGCGGGCAAGCAGCTTTTAATGGTTTTGTAAAAGGAACATATAGTCCGCAACAAATGCCTGCTTATGATGTGAACCTTGATGTAACAAATGGTTTTTTCCAATACCCAGATCTGCCAAAACCAGTAAAGAATATACAATTGTCGATCCATGCCAGTAACCCTGATGGCAAGCCAGATAATGCAGTTATAGATATTTCAAAAGGACATGTGGAAATGGATAATGAACCTTTTGATTTCAAATTATTGTTTAAAAACCCCGAGACCATAAAATACATTGATGCTGTTGCAAAAGGGAAATTGGATCTTGCAAATGTTACCAAGTTTGCAAAATTGTCCGGCGACACTAAACTTTCCGGTTTGGTTTGGGCGGATGTATTTGCAAAAGGAGCGATGGCTGCTTTACAAGATCAACAGGGAGATTTTACTGCCGGTGGGTTTCTTGATATCAAAAACCTTTTTTATTCATCCAGTGCTTTTCCGCAACCGATTCAGAATGGCAGTATGAAAATAAATATTGAGAACAGCGGCGGTATTGCTGATAATACTTCTATCAATATTTCTTCTGCACATATGGAAGTTGGTAAAGATCCGGTTGATTTTTCCTTACAACTACAACACCCGATGACATCAGCTGATTTTTCAGGAACAGCAAAAGGAAGATTTACATTGGATAATATCAAACAGTTTACAAAGCTCGAACCCGGAACGATCATTTCAGGAATATTAAATGGTGATCTCAGTTTCAGTGGAAATAAAACTGCTATCGATAAAAAAGAATATGATAAGATCGCTGTTAATGGTACTGCTGGTTTAAACAATTTAAAATATACCTCAAAAGATTATCCGACTGGTGTTACTGTTTCCAAGACCGAATTAGCCTTAAATCAAAAAACAGTTACACTAAAAGAACTGAATGGAAATTATCTGAATACAAATTTTACTGGTAACGGGACATTGAATAATCTCGTTGGATATGCCATGCAGGACCAGCCATTGACAGGAACATTGAACATAGCTGCTGATAATATGGATCTGAATGACTGGATGGGTACAGATACTACGACAAGCACTACAACTACTACTGCTACAACTCCGGAACCATTTATTGTTCCCTCCAATATTGATCTTACCATTAATACAAAAGCGCAGAAAGTAAAATATGATAAAGTAGATTATAACAATATCAACGGAACAGTTGTAGTGAAAGATGAAACAGTAAAATTGCAGAATGTAAAAACAGAAGCATTGGATGGAACAATTGCATTTACCGGTTCTTATTCTACTAAAACAAATAAAAAAGAACCAGCTATCAGCATGAGCTATGATGTAAAGAATGTGAATGTGCAAAAAGCATTCTTTGCTTTCAATACTATACAGACCATCATGCCGATCGGTAAATTCCTCGCAGGAAAACTTAATTCAGAACTGGCGATGACAGGAAATCTTGGTGGCAATATGATGCCTGATCTGAAAACATTGAGTGGAAAAGGAAACTTGTTATTGATCGAGGGATTGTTGAAGAATTTTGCCCCGATAGAAAAATTAGCTGCTGCACTGCAGATTGACAGGTTGAAATCGATCACCATAAAAGATTTTAAGAACTATATAGAATTTGCGAACGGCAAAGTATTGGTAAAGCCATTCAACCTGAAGGTTGAGGATATTGAAATGCAAATAGGAGGGATGCATGGTTTTGATCAGTCGATGGATTATATAATTGAAATGAAAGTGCCGCGAAAGTATCTCGGTAATGAAGGAAATAATTTGTTGAATGGTCTCATAACACAGGCAACAAACAAGGGTATTCCGGTAAAACTCAGCGAGATGGTCGACCTCAGCGTAAAAATGGGTGGGTCTGTTACTAATCCTTCTATCAAAATTGATCTGCAAAAAGTAGTTGGTGATGCCGCCGACGAATTGAAAGAACAGGCAAAGGATTTTGCGCAACAAAAAATTGACAGTGCAAAAGCAAGAGCAAAGGATTCATTGAACGTGGTAAAGGAAAAAGCGAAAGAAGAGGCGAAAGAAAAAATTCTGGAGCAGCTATTTGGCAAGGATACAACTAAAACAAATAGCCCTGCAGATAGCTCTAAAAAGAAAAATGATCCCGGTATTAAGGATAAGATCAAAAATATTTTTATCAAGCCTAGAAAACCAGCAACAGATACAACAAAGAAAAGCTGATACTGGTTTATAGTTTATCGTTTTTAGTTTTTAGTTGTCATCTATTGTATTCTATTCATCGTCCCTTGTGTCACTCACTTGTACTGCACCAATTCTATTCAACAATTGTTGCAGTAGACTGCCCTGACCACAAGTGAAAATAAACAACGCTTATTTGAAACTTGCGGACGCAGTCCCGAAGGGTCCGGTAATTCTACCCGGCATTCTTTTAGATATCCGGCCAGGCCGATCTTTTAGCACTCAATTTGCAGGGGGTGGTTATAAAACTTAGATTATGCTATTGCAAATTGATTGGAGAACCTTCTTATTAGGGGAGGAAGAATGGAATTTTTTATACGAAGTTCTTTTAAGAAGTGCTGTAATGTTTATTGTAGCTATAACAGCTATGAGGATCCTTGGCAGAAGAGGAACCAAACAAGGCGTTTTTGAATTGGTACTTATTATTACACTGGGTTCTGCGGCAGGTGACCCCATGTTTTACAAGAAGGTCGGCGTTCTGCCGGCTATACTAGTTTTTGCTTGCGTTGTTGTCATGTATAAGGTCATTAATTTTTTAACCGCCAAGGTCCAGGTATTGGATGACTTAATAGAAGGAACTCATGCAAGACTGGTGAAGGACTGTCGGTTTGCAGTAGAAAATACTGAACTGGAAAATCTTCGTCATGATGAATTATTCGAGGACCTGCGACTACATGGTGTAAAACATCTTGGTCAGATAGAGTCTGCTTATATTGAAGCCTCGGGGCAAATTAGTATATATTTTTTGCCGGATGAGAAAGTTGAGTACGGGTTACCCGTTACTCCGGAGCTTTTTGATCAACAGGTAGAGGAAATAAAGGAACATGATATTTATTCCTGCAGTCATTGCGGTCATACAAAAAAGATCGGGCCGACCCGGGATCACACTTGTGAGATCTGTGAAAATAAGAAGTGGGTAAAGGCGATCAAAGAGCAACGGGTAAAATAGCCAATTTTGAATAAGATGTTTTTCTTTACTTTGAGTCATGTTCAGAAAAACTTTTTTCTTTTTTATCATAACGCTTCTTAATTTACCTGTTACAGCTCAAGAAAAAGTAAGGATTGAAATAAGTTCATTGCCTTCAAATAATCCTACTGGCAGTTCGATATTTATCGCAGGCAGTTTCAATAGCTGGAATCCTCAGGATAAAAATTTTCAATTTCAGAAAAGTGAGAAAGGCTATTTTCTTGAATTATCATTGAACACAGGTTCTTACGAATATAAAATAACAAGAGGTGGTTGGGATAAAGTGGAATGTACCAAAGAAGGTAAGGATGTTGGAAACAGAACGTTGAAAGTAGTGGCCGGTGCTAACGTTGAGATTTCGGTTGAAGGTTGGAAAGATCTGTTTGCGACCTCAAATCAACCGAAAAAAAGCACCGCCAATAAAAATGTCCGCATTCTTGATACAGCTTTTTACATTCCTCAATTAAAGAGAACAAGAAGGGTCTGGATATACTTACCGCCATCATATAAGAGTTCAACTAAAAAATATCCGGTGCTTTACATGCACGACGGCCAAAATGTTTTTGATGATGCTACTTCTTTTTCAGGTGAATGGGGTGTTGATGAGGCAATAGATACACTTGGTTTGAAAATAAAAGAATGCATTGTAATAGGAATTGACAATGGCGGCGATAAACGATTAAATGAATATTGTCCTTATGATTTTAGTTTGAGTGGGATTGCAGCTAACAATAAAACGAATGTTGGAGAAGGCGGTAAGTATGTTGATTTTTTAGTTAAAACATTGAAACCTTTTATTGATAAAAAGTATAGAACACTGAAAGACCAAAAAAATACTTTCACTGCAGGCAGTTCGATGGGCGGACTTATTTCAATGTATGCCGTATTGAAATATCCAAATGTGTTTGGTGGGGCAGGAGTTTTTTCTCCCGCTTTTTGGATTGGCCCCAAAATTTTTGATGATATAAAAGCAAAGGGCAAAAAGGTAAATGCAAAGATCTATTTCTATGCAGGTGATGAAGAAGGAGAGAGCATGGTGCCAATGACATTAAGCGCTTTTAATGAAATGCACAGAGTATCAAGATCAAAAATGTGCGAAGTAATAAGGGCAGGAGGGAAACATAATGAACCAAGATGGCGGATCGAGTTTCCGTTGTTTTATGAATGGTTGATGAACCCCCTGTCCCCCTAAAGGGGTGACTTAGATTTAAAAAGGTTTACAAAATTGGTATTTCATTATGCACTGAGTTTGCTCTTTCATCAACAAACAGAAAGATGAACTGAGCGTCGCATTAAAAGTTTAATTGCAACATTGTTGTTTGCTACATAATCAAACTATTTCGGGTTTAAAGAATTGACAGTTAAAAATAGAATGCTCTACCTAAGTCACCCCTTTAGGGGGACAGGGGGTTAAACAGCGTAAGCCACTCCTTCCAATGCAATCTCCGT
>Ga0193740_1000348_pt1 | contig 13206 bp, 10 predicted proteins | sample L2s1metaG_FD_145072 | JGI IMG/M metagenome (GOLD analysis project Ga0193740, IMG submission 145072) | Soil microbial communities from a riparian zone of the East river system, Colorado, United States - L2s1 | ecosystem: Environmental > Terrestrial > Soil > Riparian zone | place: USA: East River... | reverse complement strand
GTTTTGACCAGGATCCTTAAAGCGTCGAAAATTATTTGAAAGAAACCTGTTATCCAGGTAGGTAATGGCAATACTTAGCTGATAGTTATTTGTAGGGTCAGAAATACGATCATATTTTTCTGCTATTGCTTTTCGAATCCTTATTTCATTATCCCGATTCGCTTGCAGGATAATAGCTGCCAGTGAAACGGAGAAAACAAAGATCCAGAATAATGCACCCGCTATTGTTATCCTGAACCGGTTGATAATGAATTTTTCCTGGCTTACAAGCAAAGTATATAAAACCAACCACAAAAGCACCGGTAAATGAAAAAGAACAATTGAGTTGCCACTGCGGATAGTAAGAAACAATAATCCAATAAAGGCGAGGCAAAAATAAATATATGTATAGTTATCCCTGAATGCAGAAAAAATAAAGCGAAAGAGTAACCTTGTGAAATAGTAATAAGTAAGTGAAATTAAAGCCAGCACAATAAAACCGATTACGGTATAGAAATCCAGCCCAAAAATATCAGTGACATTAAATGAAACCTTTGAGTTGGCAACAAGGCTCTGAACCGTATTTGCAAATTGAAAGGTGAAAAAAATCAAGATAAAAATAGCTGCAAAGCCGGCCACATATAATGTGTTGCCCTTTAAAAATGCCGGAGTTTTTTGTTCGGGCGGAATACTGTACCAGGTAAATAAAACCAACCAGCATAATAAAATTGCATTGATTAAAAGATCGCCCAGTGACGAATTGAAATTGTTAACTGCATAAATAGCCGGATCAAATAAACCGAACTGGCGAAATGAAAAAAAATCCTCTGAACGATACATCAGTAACCGAAAAACAACAAATGCCAATATCAAAAAAGCAATTCCATACAGAGGCCTGGTCTTTTTTGAAATTGATTCTGCAAAAAGGCTGGCGTAAATAAACAGGAAAATAAGTGCAGTAATCCTTAATACAATTGTTAGCAGGTCGGTAGTTGTTACGTTGGGATGTGATACCTCCTTAATGTAAAAAAGCTTGTCACCATTTAAAGACTTTATTGGGTGATTTGATGTATCGGTAATTGAAATTTTATTTATTGCATCTTCATTATGCACAAATGATGTAACCAGGTAATCCGTTTCAATGTAAAACTGGCTCAGCACGGGTACCATAACATAAGCAATTACATTATTGCTCATGCCCGTAAAACGAAGCGTGGTTTTGTTCACCACGTAATAACCATTATCAAGGTGGTGAAAGAAATAACCATCCTCAAGATTAAAATCTGCAGTAGGCGGTAATATTTTTTGATTATTCCAAAAAAGAAGGTCCTGGTTATCTGATATGGTCTCGGCAAAAAGAAATAATCCGAAATCCTCGTTGCTGATTTCTTCCAGTTCTTCTAAAGATTCTGTCTTCAGAACCAGCTTCCGCATTAATACACTGTCCTGCAACAAATGTTTCGCGTTTTTCAACTGTTTGCTTACATATTGTTGCAAAAGTTTTTGCTGGTGCTGAACAGAAGGCTGTACTTTAAAATACCAGGCCGAAAGAAAAGATAATAAGAATAGCCCTACAGCAATAAAGAGCAGGCTGCGTTTAGGCAGGCGGCTATGTAAACGTGAAAACTTCAAGCTTTATTTCGTTTGATTTGATTCCAAATGGAGTCCATTTCCTGGAGGCTCATCTCGTTCAAATTTTTTCCCGACGCCATCGCCTGCGCTTCCATTCGGCTGAAACGGGTAATGAATTTTTTGTTTGTGACCTCCAAAGCGTTCTCGGCATCAATATTCAAAAACCGTGCAAAGTTTACCAGGGAAAAAACCAGGTCACCGAACTCCTCTTCAATCTTAATGTGATCATTTTCTTCAATTGCAGCTTGCAATTCATTTTCTTCTTCCTTCACCTTTTCCCACACCTGTTCTTTATTCTCCCATTCAAATCCCACCTGCTTAGCTTTTTCCTGTAACCGCATTGCTTTTATCAATGAGGGGAGAGTTTTAGGAATGCCCGATAAAATGGATTGTTTGCCTTCCCTGATTTTTAACTTCTCCCAATTGCGCTTTACATCTTCATCATTTTGAACTTCAACATCACCATAAATATGCGGGTGTCGATCGATCAGCTTTTGTGAAATCCCGTTCACCACGTCCTCGATGCCAAACCGGTTTTCCTCAGAAGCAATTTTTGAGTAAAAGACAATATGAAGTAAAAGATCGCCTAGTTCTTCCCGGATTGACTTCCAGTCATTTTCAGTGATCGCATCCACCAATTCATATGATTCTTCTAATGTCATCTGGCGTAGTGAGTGGATGGTTTGTTTCTTATCCCACGGGCATTTTTCCCTGAGTTCATCCATTATTTGAACCAGCCTTTCAAATGCTTCAGCTCTTGTATTCATACCGGCGAATTTAACTGATATTGTCGAAGCCAACTGCAATGCTAATATCGAATGCGGCATTTGAAGCGAATGGCAACTTCACCTACCTTTTCCACCGTATTTATGGTACGTGATGAAAAAATCCATATTAGGAAGTAGTATGAAATAAATCTATTCGTTGTATAACGAAACCCGGTGGGCAAATAGTTACTATAGTTCAATAATTGAAAGAAGAAGGAAAACCAGGAATAAAATGAGAACTACGATAAATCCAAGAATATTCAATAACAGAAATTTTACAGATGTTTTAAACCAACCCTGCCTGTAAAAATTTTTTAACTGCAGCCACAGGTAAACCGGCCATGCTAACAAAAGTATTATTATAAGGTACACTAAAAACCCCCAGCCCAATTTGTCTAACAACGCTGACACTCCAAAAATGGCCAATAATAAGAGAAAGCTTAAGATGTAATGGTAAATGGTAAAAATTGCATGGTCACTATAGTAAAAATTTTTTCGCCTTGTATAAAGTAGTTTTAGTATCAAGGCAAAGAATGGAAGCGATAAAAAAAGCATATACGGGAGGCGGTGCACAAAAGATTGCCAAACAATATTGGTTCCTTCGTTTGTTCTTCCCTTATATTTTTCGTTGAAGTTCATCGCCTTTTTTACTACCTGTTGCCTTAACCAGCCGTCTCTTTCACTGGGAGGTAAAACCTTTTGAGCGGAATCATATTCCTGCCAACTTGCATAGCGATTCCCACTAACAGAATAAAAAGGTTTTGGATCCATTGCAATGATTTCCTGTGCCGATACTTCTTTGGTTGTATCCTTTAATAATGCAATTATTTTAGGTATGGAAGTATCACCCGGGGTCTCTGAAAGGCGTTTCTGATAATCACCTACTAATTCCTGGCGGTCCTCTTTATCGAGTGTGTCCGCCTTGCTTTTATCGTCTACGAAATTGATCTTGTTTACAGATGCAAAAACCAGGAAAAATACTGCAGAGGTAAAAAGATACATTCGTATGGGATGCAAAAAGCTGGCTCGTTTACCTAAACAATACTCCTTTGCTACCTGGCCCGGTCGTACAAATAAGTATTTAAGTGTATGCCAGAATTTACCGTCGAAATGTAAAATATCAAACACAAAATGTTTGGTGAGCGACCAAAAACTTTCCTTTGTTTCTGCATTCTCCTGCCCACAAACATGACAATAACGACCAATGACGATAGTTCCGCAGTTTAAACAGTTTTTTTCCTTACGTTCCGGTTGGTGCGACACGCCAAATTTTTCTTAAAAATAGGGACAAAAAAGCCCGCGGCTATATTGTTTGAAACAATCATCAAAGCATTTTATATTTTTGAGAAAACAATATCTTGATGAAATCACTCCTTCTTGCTGCGATTTTATTTACCGGCCTCCCGGGAGCGACCCAATACTACTACAAGGATATTATCGGTACAAAAGAATCATCGGAACTCATAAAATCCTACATGAAAAACAATGTAGGCCGTGTAATGCTTACCAGCTATGACGCTGATAATTCAAAAAGCGATAACCTGTTTGTTCAACAGGAGTTTTTTTCAACTAATAGAGTTTTGAAAACCATCACCGGTACTGGTGCTGACAATGCTAATACCTCCATTGTGTTTACTTATGCAGATGAAAAGGGAAATATTACGAGAACAGTTGACAGTTCGGGAATCGTTGTGCATACAACCACATACAGTTATGATGGAAACGGAAATTTAAATCTTGTTACAATCAGTTCTTCCGATACAACTATCAGCGAGTCGGAGCACCACATCTGGGAATGGGAAAACGGCAAGCCTTCTAAAATGGTCCGCATAAAGAATAAGAGAGACACCACCTATTTTAGTTTTAAGCTGGATGAAAATGGAAATGTAAGTGAGGAAGTTCAAACACGAAAAAAGGTTTCCTCAACTCCCTATTATTATTACTACAATGAGAACAACCAATTAACAGATGTGGTACGATACAATGAAAGAGCAAAACAATTGTTACCTGAATACATGTTTGAATATTCTTCATCTAACCAGGTGATTCAAAAAATTACAGTGCCGACCAATAATTCGGATTACCTGATTTGGCGATTTCAATACAACCCGCAGGGACTAAAAGTAAAGGAAGTGGTATATAACAAGCATGATAAAAGAAACCCAATAGGAAAAATTGAATACCAGTATTCTTTTATTCAATAAAAACGCCGGAGTATTTTATTTTGGTGAATTCAGTTTTATAAGTCTGCAATTGTATAACCAGCGACATGGTAACCATTCCGCCATTATGACGATCAGGCCTCTCCTCAGGGTCTTTACTGTAACCAATATAGTGGCGGTCGCATTTGTCGCTATAAAGAATATAAACGAAGTAAATAAAAAAAGCGTCTGTTTCAATCAGACGCTTAATGTGCCCCGGAACGGACTTGAACCGTTACCCGCATTGCTGCAGACAGGATTTTAAGTCCTGCGTGTCTACCAATTCCACCACCAGGGCCTAACCTCTTAACAGTTCCAAAAAAAATCCTCCGCTTCGGCGGAGGACCTTGTGAGCGGAAGACCGGGCTCGAACCGGCCACCCCGACCTTGGCAAGGTCGTGCTCTACCAAATGAGCTACTTCCGCATTTATAAGAACTAATTGAATCCATTTCCCGCTAAGACCTTCCCTCAACTGCTCTACCATCCTGATAGCTATCGGGAGAGCTACTTCCGCATTTATAAGAACTTTGAGGGGCTGCAAAAATAGGTATTGCACCAATTGCAACAAAAAATTTGATGTTATTATTTGGTAGCCGGAACGGTGTACTTAGGAGTGTATAAAGTGCTTTCCTGTACCTGTACATTCTGAGGAGTACTGTTCTCAAAACGCTTCGTGTACAACTTATAACAGCTGCCCAGGAAAAAAGCTAAAAGGCAAAATACAGACAGGTAGAAAATAAAAGCAGAAGATGAAACCCAGCTATGGGTAAAGTCCCTGTCCTGAACTTTTTGCAATTCCTCGTGGTATTCCGCCTGACGATAATCCATACTCAAATTTGTGCTGCAAAAATAAGGTTGTGATACAAAATTGGAAAAAAGAATATAAAACTACTATTTCAGGTACGCCGAATACATCCAGACCAATTTTTCCTGCTCCCGGATGTAATCACTCATCAAGGCGTTTGTACCCTCATCACCAGCCCCGGAGGATAATTCAAGTATTTCTCTTTCAAGCGAAATCAGGTTCGAAAAACCGGCCACGATATTTTGTATGGCCTTCCTGCCATCAGAAATATTTTTTACCTCTTTGATAGTTGACGTTACGATATAATCAGAAAAAGTATGAAGCGGCGTATAACCTAAGGTTAGAATACGTTCGGCTACCTCGTCAACCTTCATGAGCAAATCATTGTACAATTCTTCAAACTTAGCATGTAATTCAAAAAATTTGTCTCCTGTAATATTCCAGTGAAAACCTCTAACATTAATGTAAAATAACTGGTAGTTGGCGAGTAGAATATTTAATTGTTCTGCCAGGTTTTTTGACTTGTTGGTATCTAATCCAATCCTTGTTTGCTTAGCCATCACATTTGTTTTAAAATGCAAAGTTGCAATAACAGCCCTGATAAAAACACTGATATTGGTCAGTCAGTCTTAAGCCACCGCTTCTTCCTTTGTTTTCCAGTGATGAGCACCTTTTAACATGAATTCCTTACTTTGTTCAATAGCGTCCATTATCTGTGCCAGGATCTCTTCAGCGGGAGCGTCGTAATTAATCTGCAGAGGGGGTTTGAATGTCACAAATAGTTCCGTGCCCTTCTTCTTAAACTTTAATCCTTTTTTGTTGAAAGCTCTCCAAAATCCCTGGATAACCACAGGAACCACAATCGGTTTGCAATGTTTAATAATATAAGCAGTTCCCTTTCTTCCCGGTGCAAACGGTTTTGTTGTTCCCTGGGGAAACGTAATAACCCAGGCACTGTTCAATGCTCTTTCAATCTTTCTTGTATCACTGGGATCCAAACCGCGACGTGATTCATTACCATCTTTTTTCCAGGTTCTCCTTACGGTAAGAGCTCCTGCCATTGTGAACAACCTGCTTACCAGGCTACTTTTCATTGTCTCTTCCGCTGCCACATAGTACACGCTTGTAAAGGGGTTGAGTAAATAATAAGGAATGCCCAAACGGTTTCTCTTTCGCCACTTCACAGCACAGAAAATATGCAGAAAGGTGATGACATCAGCAAAATAAGTCTGGTGGTTGCTGACAAAGAGCACATTATTCTTTGGCAGGTTTTCTATGTGCTCGGTACCGCTAATTTTTAATTTGTTCACTAGCGCAATTCCAGGGTAGGAAAATATGCCCACCACAGCATATACCAGTTTTCGGACGAGTTTGTATCCGGCTAGTTTTTTAGAAATACTCATGGGCAAGCAAATTAAAAGATGCCAAAGTTAAGATGTTTATGAATTGTTAAGTGATGGCGGTATCTTTTGTTGTTTTATGTAATTACTTCAATGCCTACATCTTTGTAGAAATTTAATGCCATGAACAAATTTTTTATTTTAATGACAACGGTTTTATTTATGACAGCCGGCCATGCTCAAACCGTTGCCAATCCTTATCCGAAAACAATCACTGTTACAGGTTCTGCAGAAATGGAAATTGTTCCAGATGAAATTTATGTAATGGTTGATTTAAAGGAATACGAGAAAAAAGGCCAGGGGAAAGTTACAATTGATAAAATACGACAGGATTTTTTAGCTGCAGTGCGCTCACTTGGATTGCCTGATACTTCTATCAGCGTTGCAGCCTATGATAGCTATAGCACAAACCCGTGGTTAAGAAAGAAAAATAAAAAAAATGAACTGTACGCTTCTATCACATACCAGGTAAAATTGAAAAACGCCGCGCAGGTAGACCAGTTGGTGGATAAGCTGGACGACAATGCAACCAATAATTTTTACATTGCAAGAACCTCGCACAGTAAATTAGCGGAGTATAGAAAGAATTTGAAAATACAGGCCGTAAGAGCCGCGAAAGAAAAAGCTGGCTATTTAGCGGAAGCCATTAATGAAAGACCGGGTGAAGCAGTTACTGTGAATGAACCAAACGAATATTATCAGCCTTACTATGGAACTGTAGCAAACAGGATGATGAAAGCAGAAGCCGCGCAAATGGACCAGGCAGCCGATCAGCCGCAGGCTGACTTTAAAAAGATAAAGTTGAAGTATGATGTTACGGTGGTGTTTGCACTAAAATGAAGCCCCCTGCCCCCCGGTGGGGGAACCTAGGTCGGAGAACTATACTTGTTTCGATTAGTTCTTTAAAAAAGATGATCATTATGTAGCCAACTAATTGCTACTATCGTCGTTCGTTGTGTCACTCCCTTCATCGTTTTGCACTTTATTCAGCAAGAGATGAACCACAGAGGTCACGAAGAAGGAAAACACAAAGGTCACAGAGATTTCTCCGTGCTCTCCGCGTAAAAACTTTGCGATCTCTGTGGTTAAATAAAACTTACCAGATGATAAGAATGACAAACATCCCAGTGTTGTTGTGAGCGACACAACAAAAGATCAATAGCAGTAATAGCGTTGGCTTCTTGATTATTCTCATCACCAATAATCACTTCGCAAATAAATTTCAACTAATTAGTTTCACGTTCCTCATCCTTCGACAGGCTCAGGATGACAGAACCATGGAATCTCCGGATGACAGCATTCACAGTACTCGGAAACCCGGATGACAGGTTTATTTAAAATGTTTTCAGAAATTAAAAAGTCCCGTATTGCTACGGGACTTGGTTTATATCAAATCTATTTCCTCTTAATCATTTAAATCCACCCAAATCAAGGTTCAGATTATTCTGCGGGTTTAGTATCACCTGCATTTTTATCTTTCTCTTCCTGCTGTAATCTTTCTTTGATCTGTGCCAAAGCACCCAGGTCACCAAGAGTTGGTTTTTCAACTTTGTTCTGGATGGTCTTCACCGCTTTTTTAGCAGCATCAGCATCAGCTCTTGCCTCTTTTCTCGCGGCATCCCTTTCATCGGCTTTTGCCTGCTCCCAAATACGGGCATGAGAAACAACAATGCGCTTTTCATTACGATCAAATTCAATTACCATGAATTGAGCTGTTTCCTCTGCACCAACACTTTTGCCATCTTCTTTTGCCATGTGGCGGTTAGGAGCAAATCCTTCCAAACCATAAGGCAGTTGAACAATTGCACCTTTATCATCTTTTCGTAATACAGTTCCATCGTGAATAGATCCTACTGCAAATGTATCCTGCAGGCCGTTCCATGGGTCTTCCTCGAGTTGTTTGTGACCCAGTTGTAATTTACGATTGTCCTTATCTATACCCAGGATCACAACCTCAATGTTTTCACCCACTTTAGTGTACTCACTCGGGTGATTGAATCGCTTCAGCCAGCTCAGGTCAGATATGTGAATCATACCACCTATACCAGTTGTTAATTCAACAAATACGCCGTAAGGAGTGATGTTCTTTACAACACCTGTGTGGCGGCTGCCTTCAGGGAATTTGGTTTCGATATCGCTCCACGGATCCTGTGACATTTGTTTTATTGACAAGCTCATCTTGCGACTTCCCTTGTCCAGCGTTACCACTTTAGCTTCGTGCTCATCACCGAGTTTAAAGAACTCTTTAGCATTGATCGGTGTATTAGCCCATGTAATTTCCGAAACGTGAACCAGTCCTTCAACACCAGGCAGAATTTCCAGGAAAGCTCCGTAATCTTCAATATTTACCACTCTACCTTTTACAATAGCACCTTCACCAATTGTTTCCGGCAACACATCCCATGGATGAGGAGTGAGTTGTTTTAAACCAAGAGAGATACGTTTTTTCTCATCATCAAAATCAAGTACCACAACATTGATCTTTTGATCAAGTTTCAATACTTCTGACGGATGATTGATACGACCCCACGAAATATCTGTGATATACAATAGACCATCTAAGCCGCCAAGGTCCATAAACGCACCGAAGTCGGTAATGTTCTTAACCATTCCTTCGAGTACCTGGCCTTTTTCAAGTTTACCAATGATCTGTGCTCTTTGTGCTTCGATATCGCTTTCAATAAGCGCCTTATGAGATACAACGGCATTCTTAATGGCTTCATTAATTTTAACCACCTTAAATTCCATTGTTTTACCAACAAACTGGTCGTAATCGGTAACAGGCTTAACGTCGATTTGCGAACCTGGTAAGAATGTTTCCATACCAAATACATCAACGATCAACCCGCCTTTTGTTTTGCTGGTAACAGTACCTGTAACAATTTCACCTGTTTTGTGTACTTCCACAATACGTTCCCATGCACGGGTGATACGGGCTTGTTTGCGGGAGAGATTCAGGTTGCCATCGCGGTCTTCTTTTTCTACAACCATCACTTCCACTTCGTCGCCGATTTTGAGGCCCGGTGTGTCACGAAACTCGTTGAGGGAAACCAATCCGTCGGACTTGAAACCAATGTTCAAAACAACATCAGTTTTTGTGATGCCAACAATCGTTCCTTTGATCATCTCACCGTCGTTCAATTGCACGAAAGTGTTTTCATACACCTGGTCGTACTTTTCTTTCTCATCTTTTGTGTAGCTGGCCACATTGCGCTTGTCAATGCTCCAGTCAAAATCGTCATGAGCGGCCGGTGTTTCCTTAACTGGCTCTTCGATTTTTATATTGCTTTCAACATTTTGTGCGGCAGGGGCATTTGTTGTCGCTGTAGTCGCTTCTGCTGCTTCGGTTTGGGCAACATTTGCGGACTCCTGGCCTTCAGCGTTTGGGCCTGCCTGTTCGGCAGACAGGTTATTAATTTGATTTTCTTCCATAAAAATTCCCGCGGTTTTTTCCCGATAGCTATCGGGACGGGGGCGGCAAAGATAGGCAAATGTTGGATGTTTGAGGTTCGGGGTTAGAGGTTTTTTGACACAGTTTTGCCCTGTTTTGTTAAGGCAGTGTAAAGGTTTAAGAGAAGATGATTATGGGCCAGAAATCCTTCTATCCATTTGGCTTTTCTTGCGTCGTTCCCAATGGTTATCGGGATTTATCGTTCGTTAATTCTATTGACCATAGTGCAGTGATTTATTGCTAAAATCAACGCTCAAATATTCGTAAATTGAATTATGGATGTAAAAGAGGCCGCAATTTCATACAACAATAAAAAATATACTATCGAGGAATACCTTCAAATGGAAGAGGCCTCCCAGGAAAGACATGAATATTATCAGGGCGAAATTTTTGCAATGTCCGGACCCAAAGTACAGCACGGAATTATTTCAGGTAATTTTTTTGGCGCCTTATTCAATCAATTAAAGGGTAAACAGTGCAGGCCATTCAATGGTGAACAAAGAATTCATATTGAGAAGAACACTTTGTGTACCTATCCCGATATTTTCGTTGTATGCGGCGAAATTGAAACCCGCAATAATGATGATTGGAATATTCTTAACCCCACAGTTATTGTTGAAATTCTTTCGCCGTCCATAAGAGGTTATGACAGAGGGCAAAAATTTAAACTTTACAGGGACATCCCTTCATTGAAAAAATATGTTTTGATTGATTCCGAATCCATCAATGTTGAAATTTTCTTTCTAAACAATGAAGACCATTGGGAGTTGAGAGAATATAAATCAATTGACAATTCGTTTACATTACACAGTATTAAGGTACAGTTTGAATTAAAGGAGATTTATGAAGGAACAAAGCTTTTAATTCTCTAGCACGAAGACGCAATATTTCTCGCTGCAATCCACCCACTCGTCCACGCATGCTGAAAATTAAATCCACCGGTTATTCCATCAACGTCTAAAATCTCTCCCGCAAAAAAAAGGTTTGGAATTTTTTTGCTCATCATTGTATTGGCATCAACCTCCGATAAATTAATTCCGCCGGCAGTAACAAATTCTTCCTTGAAAGTTGTTTTACCTTTTACTTCAACAATATAATCAACCAAATTTTTAATTAGAGTATTTTCTACTTTGGAAGACAGATCAGCAAACCTTGTTTCATTCGTTATTCCTGATTGTTCCAGCAAAAACTGCCACAGGCGATTTGGTAAAAATCCAAAATTGTGATTAATAATTTTTTTGGATGAATTTGAAACTCTGAAACCTTGAAACTGTTCTTTTAAACTTTGTTCATTGTAAACAGGCAACCAGTTTATATGAACCCGGAATTCATAATTCATTACCCGTAATTCCCTTGCTCCCCATGCGCTCAATCGTAAAATAACAGGACCGCTTAGGCCCCAATGTGTAACTAATAAAGGTCCTTCTTCAACCAGTTTGCTCCCTTCGATCTTCACCCGCACTCTTTCAACACTCACTCCCATTAATTGTGTGATGGGATGTTTTGGTAAACCTGCCTTGCCGGCAGGCAGGTTGAAAGTGAACAAGGAGGGAACCGGCTCTGAAATGGTATGTCCTAAATTTTTCAACCATTGAAACATGGAAGCTTTTGGATAGCCACCGCTGGCAATACATACGAACTCGGAAGTCAGAAGTCGGAGGTCTGATAATTCAAGGATGAATTTTCCACTTTCCGACTTCAGACCTCTGACCTCCGACATCGTTCTTATTTCCACTCTATATAAATTTGCTTCGTTCACAAGGCAATCAATAATGCTTTGAGAGGAGTCGGTGACAGGAAACATTCTTCCATCTTTTTCCGCTTTCAACTTCACGCCTCTTTCTTCAAACCATTGGATAGTATTTGTAGTAAAAAATTGATGAAAGGTTTTCTTGACAAAGTTCTGACCGCGGGGATAACGTTTACTCATTTCTGCAATTTCAAACAGTGCATGTGTAACATTGCATCTACCACCACCGGAAATTTTTACCTTGGAAAGAAGCTTGCTTGTTTTTTCAAGAAGGATTACTTCAAGGCGAGGATTCATTCTTGCTGCGTTCACTGCACAAAAAAATCCTGCAGCACCACCACCAATAACAACTAAACGGCCCCCTGTTCCCCGGTGGGGGGACTTAGTTCTAAACTCTCTTTCTTTAGGCGACATGTTTTAAAAACGGATAAATTGTTTCACAGTTTCATTAGCATAATTGATGCGATCATATCAATCCCTTCGCGGAAGTTTTTGATGCGCATGTTTTCATTTTCTGCGTGCTGGTTGTTATCGGGGTTTGCAATAGGAACAATTAAAAATTTTGCGTTCAATACTTTTACCAAATCATCCATGGGAAGGCTGCCACCAAGAGTTGGTATTTGCAAAACCGGTTCTTTTGTTGTTTGCTGAACGGCTGCAACTATTTTCTGCGCAAGAGGCCAATCCATCGAAGTTCGTTGGGCATTGTTTCCCACTCCTCTTGTTACCTGTACAATTTTTGGATATTTCATTCGCTCTTCATCGGTAGGAATTTTTTCAGTAACATAAAAACCTTGATGAACAATATGATCAATCACTTTTTGTTGTTGGCGTTTCCAGTCGTTGCCTAACACCAGTCGCAAATCAATTACGGCAGTGGCTGAAATGGGAATAACATTCGCCTGTATTGTTCCGACGTTGGAGCTTTCAATTCCATTAATGTTCAATGAAGGAAGATTAATAGCTTCATTCAGGCTTTTACCACTCATATCTTCTTTGGTAAAACCAATTCTCTTTTTCAGATCTGTTTCTACATTGGGAACGTTTGTTAAAGCCTTTTTTTCTACTGCGGAAAGCGCTGTTACATCATCATAAAAACCCTTCACAGTTACATTACCATTGTCATCCTTCATCGATGCCAATAATTTCGATAACGACATTACCGGGTTGGGAACCCAGTTTCCATAGTGACCGCTATGTAAAGGATTTTTCGGTCCGTA
>Ga0193740_1000347_pt1 | contig 13212 bp, 14 predicted proteins | sample L2s1metaG_FD_145072 | JGI IMG/M metagenome (GOLD analysis project Ga0193740, IMG submission 145072) | Soil microbial communities from a riparian zone of the East river system, Colorado, United States - L2s1 | ecosystem: Environmental > Terrestrial > Soil > Riparian zone | place: USA: East River... | reverse complement strand
CCTGCAATGAATAAAAAACGGGGACAATTGCTGTCCCCTTTGTTGCGAAGGGGAGGATCGAACTCCCGACCTTCGGGTTATGAGCCCGACGAGCTACCGCTGCTCTACTTCGCGATGTGGAGCGCAAAGGTACGGGTTGACGCCTTACTATCCAAAAGAAAAGCGTCCCGATACATCGGGACGCTTTTCTTTTTTACCCTTTATGTTTACGACTTACGAGTGACATTACTTGAACCACTTGTTTTAATATCACGGATCAATCCCTCACCTTTGAATCTTACGCTGCTTGCCCCACTTGCCTTTGCATTCAATTCTTTATTCACGGTAATATTTACTGAAGATGCGCCTGAGGCTTCAGCGGTACAATAATTAGTAGTCATATCAAATCCTTTAAAATCGCTGGCGCCACTCGCTTCTATACTCAATTCAGCGGCATTGCCTGAGATTGTTGCATCAGATGCACCACTGATATCAAAACTCAATTTCTTTGCGTCGATCTTACCTTTCAGATCGCTGGCACCGGATAACCTGACATTAAGATCTTCAGCCGAAAGACCGTCTTCAAAAAATACATCACAAGCGCCACTAACATCCAACCTGTCAATTTTTTTTATAGACACATATGCTTTTAGTTTTTGCTTATCGCCATTCCATCCTTTCCAGAATTTTTTATCATCATCAAAACGAATGATCAAAACGCCATTCTCCACTTTTGTGATGATCTTATCCCTGTATTCGGCTTTTGACGCACTGATAGCCACCGCATCTTCATTACCCTGGGAAATATAAACGGTAAAAGCATTAGAAATTTTGATGGCATGAAAACCACTTAGATTCCTTGGCTCTGCGTAAGGATCATTTATTGTTTGCGCAAACAATAATGTACTCACTAACATCGCCATCAACATCACTTGTATCTTTTTCATGTTCTTTACTTTTTAAAAAACTATTTACTTACTTTTTTTATGCTGCTACTGCTTGTTTTTAGATCCCTTATAAGACCCGTTCCTTTATAATACACATCGCTGCCACCACTTGCATTTGCAGAAAGCTCTTTATTTACTGTTACCTGAACATCGCTACCGCCGCTTGCTTCTACATTGCAAATATCTGAGGCAAGCTCATACCCTTTAAAATCGCTGCCCCCGCTTGCTTCAACTTTAAGCCTGTCAGCCTTACCTGAAATATGAACATCGCTGCCGCCACTTGCATGTATATCTAATTCACCTATTTCAACTTTGCCATCAAAATCCGATCCGCCGGATATCTCCATTGCGAGTTTTGCAACTTTAATTGAACCGTCTACATTAATATCAGAACCACCAGATCCATCCAGCCTATCAATATTTTTAAAAGAAACGTACGCTTTCATCTTACGATTTCCCCAATCAAATTTTGAACTATGTTTCCAGTCAAACCAAATTTTTAAAACACCATCTTTCACTTCTGTTATTATTTTATCCCTGTATTCAGTTTTGGCAGCACTGACTGCAACTGCTTCCTCTCCCTGGCTTAAATAAAGATCAATGCCTCCTGAAACTTCAATAGCATGAAATCCAGATAAATTTCTTTTCTGTGCATTAGCATCATTAATTGTTTTCTGTGCTGATGCAGTTGTGATCAATCCCGTTACGAATAAACTAAATAATAATTTTTTCATGTGATTAATTTTTATTGTTTTTGGGTCACATGGAATTCGCCATAAAATTTTTCTTCGGTGCTTTTAATTTACCTCGAAAATTTTATGGCTCATTTCATGGCTATACATTTTAAATTTTAGAAACATATCCACCTGTGTTGGTTTTTATTTCACGAATACCGGCATTTCCTTTATATTTTATATATCCACCGGTATCAGCTTTTACATTTAATTCTTTTTCGACCGAAATATAAATTCCCGCACCAGTACTCATTTTGATCATGCAGGTATTTGTAGTTAAATCTTCACCATTGAACTTGCTGCCGGTATCTCCTTCTGCTTCCAACATATCTACTTTTCCAGTAAGAGTGATCCTTGAACCAGTGTTTTGATCAACCGTTAAAGTTCCAATATTTATCTCAGCTTTTACCAGGCCACCGGTATTTGCTTTTAGTTCAAATGTAGTTGCCTCTACTACGCCATCAATTTTCACTTCAGCGCCGGTTGTTACATGAAGCAGGTCAAGCGATTTATAAGAAACATAAGCCCTGAGTCGTTTACTTTGGTTTTTCTTGTTGATAGCTCCGCTTTTCGTTTCATAATGTATCCTCAAAATGCCATTTCTTACTTCGGTTACAATCTTATCACGGAACTCGATCTCTGATGCGCTAACCGCAACTTCTTCCGTATCTCCTTTCACCAGGGTTAGTTCGATTCCCGTAGCTACATCAATTCCGTGAAAACTACCAACGCTCCTTTTTTCGGCATTATCGTCATTAATAGTTCTTTGAGCAAAAGACGTGGTTATCAATCCCACAAATAATGATAAGAATAACAAGGATTTCTTCATAAACAATGATTTGTATGTTATACGAAGGGAAGCGTAGAAAGGTTACAATTGGGTGAAAAAAATTTATCCTTAGTTTTGTGGCAGAACTTCAGCGTTTCCCCGGGGTGCCCGGCAAAGTTGCCGGAGCTGAGATAAAACCCGTAGAACCTGATCAGGGTAATGCCTGCGCAGGGAAGGTGCTAAACATCTTTCATTCCTGTTAACAGCATTCCCTCTCATTTTTAATCTTTTAAACTTAAAAAATGAAGAGGATTGCCATTTTAATTATCGCTGCTATTGTCGGCAACGCGGTATTTGGCCAAACTAAAGACAGTACAAAAAGAGACAGTTTTCTATTGATGGAACCTGTGGAGCTTAAAGCTATCCGGGCGGGAGAAAACTCGCCATTCACAAAAACCAATCTGGCCAAAAAGCAGATTGAAAAATTAAATCTCGGACAGGACCTACCCTTTATTCTAAATCAAACACCGTCGGTTGTTGTGAATTCCGATGCTGGTAACGGAGTTGGATATACAGGTATCCGGATCCGCGGCTCTGATGCGTCAAGGATCAATGTGACATTAAATGGTGTTCCATTTAATGATGCCGAAAGCCAGGGAACATTCTTTGTCGATCTTCCGGATATATCTTCATCTGTTGGAAGTATACAAGTGCAGCGTGGAGTTGGTACGTCATCTAATGGGGCCGGGGCTCTTGGAGCAAGTATAAATATTAGTACTAATGAAGTTAACCTGAAATCTTATGCTGAATTTAATAACAGCTATGGTTCTTTCAATACATGGAAGAATACAATTAAAGCAGGAAGCGGGTTAGTGGGTGATCATTTCACCGTGGATCTTCGTTTATCAAAGATCAGCAGTGATGGATATATTGACAGAGCAAGCAGTGACCTGAAGTCCTTTTATTTTTCCACTGCCTATCTTGGTAAAAAGAATTCACTTCGTTTTAATATGTTTTCCGGTAAAGAAAAAACTTACCAGGCATGGTATGGAGTAAGTGAAACCGATCTAAAAACAAATCGCACGGTCAACTATGCCGGAATGGAAAGACCGGGTGAACCCTACGATAATGAAACAGATAATTACAAACAGGATCATTATCAATTATTCTTTAACCAGGAACTGACAAATCACTTAAAATTTTCTGCGGGTTTGTTTTATATAAAAGGCAAAGGTTACTATGAACAATATAAAGCTGACCAGGCTTATGCAGATTATGGTCTGCCCGAACCAATTTATGGAACAGATACGATCACCAACACAGATCTTGTAAGGCAGCTTTGGCTTGACAACGATTTTTATGGAAGTATTTTTTCCCTGCAATACAAAACTGATAATTCACAACTCACTTTTGGTGGCGGATGGAACCGTTATGAAGGCAATCATTATGGCGATGTTATTTGGGCCGAAAAAGGTTTAGCATTGCCCGGCAGATGGTATGATCTTGATGCAAATAAAAACGATCTGACTCTTTACTTTAAACAGCAAACAAAGGTCGGTTCATTGGTGTCTGTTTTTTATGATCTGCAATATCGGGGAGTGAAGTATAACCTATATGGTTTCCGGAACAATCCTGGTATCATCATTAATAACACTTATAATTTCTTTAATCCAAAAGTGGGGTTAAGCTTTCAAAAAAATGAATGGTCAGGCTACCTCTCCTACAGTCTCGGACAAAAAGAACCCAACCGTGATGATTTTGAAACAGGTTTGGATCAGCAACCTAAAGCAGAAAAACTAAATGATCTTGAATTAGGCATTGAAAAAAGAAATGATAAATACAATATTGGTATTACTGCTTACTATATGCATTACAAAGATCAGCTTGTATTAACTGGCAAAATTAATGATGTAGGCGCCTATACAAGAACAAATATCCCTAAAAGTTATCGTGCCGGTCTTGAGTTAGTCGCGTCATTAAAATTTACTACTTGGTTAAATGCTGCCGGAAACTTTTCCCTAAGTAAAAATAAAGTGATCGACTTTACAGAATACATTGATGATTATGACAACGGAGGACAGCAAATCACCCAGTATTCAAAAACAGATATTGCTTTTTCTCCGAGTATGGTTGGCGGAGCCACTATAAATTTTATTCCTTTTAAAAATGTCGAGCTTAGCTTAATAAGTAAATATGTTGGAAAACAATATTTAGATAATACTCAAAATGAAAGTCGCAAACTGAATTCCTATTATACCCAAGATGCAAGATTCATTTATACCATCAGTAAAACATGCCTAAAAGAATTAAACATCATTTTGCAGGCCAATAATGTTTTTGATAAAAAGTATGAACCAAACGGTTATACATTCAGTTATTATTATGGCGGTAGTTTAACTACAGAAAACTATTATTTCCCCATGGCGGGAAGGAATTTTATGGCTGGAGTGAATGTGAAATTTTGAGTTGTAAGTTGTAGGCTATAAGTTTTAAGTTCAGAGTCTTTGGTTCTGAACTTTATCCACCAATCTTTTCCTGCCAGGCAAGCATTCCGCCTACAAGATTTCTTGTTTTTTTAAATCCCATTGCATCTAAAAACATACAGGCCTGTCCGCTGCGGTTTCCACTACGACAGTATAGTATAACTTCCTTGTCCTTCAGATCTTCTATTTCCTCTATCTGCATGGATTGGATCTGGCCCAGAGGGATTAGAACTCCGCCAATATTAAAGTCAGCATTCTCATGTGGCTCCCTTACATCTACGATGTTTAATTTTTCGCCGGCGTCTAGGCGTCTTTTCAATTCTTCCACAGTTATGTTATCCATAAAAAAGTTTTTATTGTCCAGGTATTTTTTGAACTGTTGAATCTATCGCAGGTCGTATGAAGCTTAGTCTAACGTTCATAGTTTGACCGGAACGTATTTTAATACGCTTTCCATCTTCACCCATACGTGGCGGATCTTGCCAATAGATATACGCACTTGCCGTATCAACAACATCCGGATCGGGTATTATTGAAAGAAAACTTAATCCGTTTGATTCCAGAAACCCTTTCGCTTGGTTAAACGTCATACCCACCAGGTTAGGTACTGTGAATTCAGTTTCTCCTAATCCATCGCTTAAAACAAGATCAATAGCACTTCCTTGTTGAATTTTTGTTCCCGGTTCTATTGGTTTTCCCCTATAATTCTGTTCCTGTACAGTATTTTTTGCAAAGTCATGAACAAAAGAAGTATCACCAATTCTTAACCCCATATTTTTTAATTGTAATTCGGCGTTTCGCAAGCTAAAGTCTTTGAGATTTGGCATTTCCACCAGTGGCGGCACCCGGCGGTTGATGGTTAAATAAACAGTGCGGCTGATCTTTACGGTAGCATCGCCATCGGGCACCTGTCTTAATACATTTCCTTTTGCAGTTGTATCTGAATAAATACATCGAAGCCACTATTATTAAGGATCTTCTGCGCTTCTTCAAAAGATTTACCCACTACGTTCGGAACAGTCTTATTTTTTCCATGGCGTGTCAATGGTCCAAGACAGGTAGAGAGTATAAATAATAATACTACCATCAGGATCAATCCTGCCAACAGGTTCATCCAAAGGGGTTTTTTCGTGATAAATTGAAACATTGGATCTATTTAAATTAGAAATCTTGAAATCAGCAATTTTTACTACCCTCATTCCAGGATCAGTGATTAAAACACTCTTCCACCAATTTTGTATAAAATTCTTTTAAACTCCACCCCATTGCTTTTACCTGCTGCGGTACTATGCTTGCATCACTTTGCCCGGGTATTGTATTAATCTCAAGCATGTACGGATACTTACTGCTTTCTTCCAAAATAAAATCTATCCTTACAACACCTCTGCAATTGAATACGGCATAGATCTTTTTTGCAGCATCGCGTATTTTATCTGCTGAAGTTTCATCCAATTCTGCAGGCGTTACTTCGGTAGATGCTCCCTGGTATTTTGCCTCATAATCAAAAAAATCTTTTTTACTCTTTACTTCAGTCATTGGCAACGTCACAATATTGCCTTTTGTTTTAAATACGCCAATAGTAAACTCTCTTCCCTGGATCATTTGCTCTACCAATACCTGGTCATCTTCTTTAAATGCTTTTTGAATTGCGCCTTCTAATTCTTTGGATTCGTACACTTTACTCATGCCGATACTGCTACCGCCGTTGTTAGGTTTCACAAATACAGGGAAGGATAACCCATCAATTATTTGCTGTAGTGGAACAACAGTATGCTTGAATACATGGAACGATCTTGACACATGAATACCAGCCATTGCTGCAACAGCCACTGTATATCTTTTATTGAATGTAATAGCGGAGGAAGCCGCATCACAACTTGTATAAGGGATCTTTAATGTATCAAAATAACCCTGCAATTTTCCATCCTCACCGGGAGTGCCGTGCATACCAATAAAAACCGCATCAAACTTTATTGGGCCATTTGTTGTTTGAATAGAGAAATCGTTTTTATTGACCTCACTTTTTTTCCCTTCGGCTGACTCATAAAACCATCCATTAGGATTGATATCGATCATATAAACATTGAACTTTTCCCTGTCAAGGTGGTTATTAATAGTGGTGGCTGATTTATAGGATATGGCCGCTTCACCGGAAAATCCTCCGGTTACGAGGGCAATGTTCTTTTTCATGCGTGGTTACAGGGTGATTTACTGCTACAAATATTGAAGAAAAAATGTTGTAATAAAAACTAAAAAGCAGAAAAAAGAAGATTATAACATGGTTTTAAGCGACCATCCTTAAAATAATAAAGGTGAAGGACGTTCTCCCTTCACCTTTTTACAGCGGAACATATCACCCGCCTGATTTCGCAGCTCACTCGCCGCTTTTTATTAGTCCTAAAGTTAATTGATTAAAAAGCACATCTCATCAATTATGTTGAAATCTTTTCCACATCATGAGCACTTTCTTAAATATGCAGTTTCTCTTTTTTGGCCAATAACTCATCAACTGTTTCTTTATACATTTCATCTGGTACGCAGCAATCAACAGGACAAACAGATGCACACTGAGGTTCTTCATGAAAACCCTGGCATTCGGTACACTTATTAGGCACTATATAATAAATGTCTGTAGCAACAGGTGGATTCTTCTGATTTGCATCCATAGTAGTGCCATCCATGAGTGTGTATGTGCCTTTTACTGTAGTTCCATCAGAAAGAGCCCATTCTACACCGCCCTCATAAATTGCATTATTCGGGCATTCTGGTTCGCAGGCGCCGCAGTTGATACATTCTTCTGTTATCTTAATAGCCATAAAAATTTTATTAACGGGTTGAGAATTACTTTTGCCCAACAAATATAGATTGCCGAAATGAATTTACAAATGAGAATTGAGTTGGCAACCCAACTTGGTCAATATATTTTATCCGGGTCACCTGAATGGCTGGAAACAAAAAACAGGGCAAGTTTGATAAATCCGTGGTTTACGCCAGAATTTATTGATATAGCGGCGGGAAATTTAGCGAAACATTTTCTTGATAAACAAAAGCTGGAAAACTGGACATCCTCCTATAGAATCGAAACAGTTGCTCCAAAAAAGATCGGTATTGTAATGGCTGGTAATATTCCGCTGGTTGGCTTCCATGATTTTCTGTGTGTTTTTATATCCGGGCATAAAGCTATCATTAAGACTTCCTCAAAAGATGAGGTACTAATCAAACATCTTGTTCAGAAACTTATTGAATGGAATAAAAGATTGACTGAAATGATAGTCTTCCAGGAAATGTTGAAAGACTGTGATACTTATATAGCAACTGGTAGTAACAATTCAGCAAGATATTTTGAATACTATTTTAAAAAATATCCGCATATCATTCGGCGAAACAGGACATCGGTAGCGATTTTAGATGGCAATGAAACAGTAAAAGAACTTGAAGAATTAGCTGACGATGTTCATCTCTATTTTGGAATGGGCTGCCGCAATGTGACCAAAATATTTGTTCCAAAAGATTATGAATTTATTCCCTTGCTCACTGTATTTAAAAAATATGATCATTTCAAAGACCATCATAAATACAGAAACAATTACGATTATAATTTGGCGCTGCATATTCTGAATGGCAAATTCTATATGGCAAATGAGTCAATAATCCTATTGGAAAATCCATCCATCTTCTCTCCCATCAGCCAACTGAATTACGAGTTTTACACAGATAAAAACACGGTAGTAGAAAGCTTGAGATCGATGGAAGACTTGCAATGTACCGTTGGTCACGGTCATATCCCATTTGGACAGGCTCAATTGCCTTCCTTAACCGATTATGCCGACGGTATTAACACAATAAACTTTCTTACCAAACTGTGAAATATTCAATTAGTATCAATGAAGAAATGTTATTAATTTTAATCTACCGAAGTACGAAGACTCTGGTAAATTATATGTTAAACTAACTGAAAGGTCATTTTTTCAGGAAACTACTTCGTTATTTTGTAGGCATGTAATTTGAAACAGTAAAAAGAAAAAAATAATTAACACCATGAAATTTAAAAATGTGCTTTTAATTGTGGCAATCAGCAGTGGATCTGCTCTTGCCAGTGTATGGGGTTATTCAAAATTTGCGCATAAAGACTTTGTAGCGATTCAATCAGAGGCAAAGATGCCTGCCAATTATGCAGGTTTTTTCGATGGCAATGTAGCGAATGCCCCTATTAACATAGATTTTACTCAAGCCGCTAGTACTTCTGTGCAGGCTGTTGTTCATATTAAAACAAAAATAGCAGCTCAAAAAGTAAGTAACGAGCTTCCCCGTAGCAACAGAAACCGCGGGGGACTTGATGACTGGTTTGATCAGTTTTTTGAGTTTGGTCCGCAGATGATCCCGGAACAAAGAGCTTCTGGTAGCGGTGTATTGATCAGTGATGATGGTTATATTGTTACCAACAATCACGTTATTAGTGATCAGAATGGTGGTGTAGCCGGTGAAATAAATGTAACACTCCATAATAAGAAATCTTACAAAGCAAGACTGATCGGTAAAGATCCCAGCAGCGACATTGCCGTCTTGAAAATTGATGGCACTAGTTTCCCTTACATGGTTTATGGTAATTCTGATGATGTAAAACTTGGACAATGGGTGCTTGCAATTGGATATCCGCTTACGTTGGAAACAACTGTTACGGCTGGAATCGTTAGTGCAAAAGGAAGAAGCATCGGAATTAATGAAAGACAAACAAGAGGCACGAATATTTCCCCGGTAGAATCATTTATACAAACAGATGCTGCAGTAAACCAGGGAAACAGCGGTGGCGCATTGGTAACTACGGATGGTAAGCTGGTTGGTATTAACTCGGCGATCTTAGCACCGAATGGCACTTATGCCGGTTACTCTTTTGCAATTCCTGTAAACATTGCAAAAAAGATCGTTAATGATATAGTGGAGTTTGGCGATGTACAAAGAGGTTATCTTGGTATTCAATATGCCGGCAACCTTAGTGAAAGTCAAATGAAGGAACTGGGCATTAAAGAAAATGAAGGTGTTTATGTATCAGCAGTTCCTACAGATGGTGGCGCTTATGCAGCTGGTATAAAGAAAGGCGATATCATTACTAAAGTAAACAACACCCCCGTTTCCAGCGGAATTGAAATGAGTGCACAAATAGCCGGTTTCAGACCGAAGGATAAAGTACAGATGTCTTATCTGCGTGGCGGTAAAGAATACAACACGACTGTTACGTTGAAAGCTAAGGTTAGTGCCGTTGAAGTAGCAACAACCGCTGGTGATATCATCGGTGCAGAACTTGCAAATCTTGATTCAAAGAAAGCTGATGAATACGATGTAACTGGTGGTGTAGTTGTAAAGAAAATAAGAGAGGGAGGCAAATTGAGTGAAACAAAAATGGATGAAAACTTTGTGATCACGAGTGTGAATGGAAGAGCAATTAAATCAATAGATGAATTGAGCAGAATCCTTAATAATGCAGTTGGTACAGTTAAATTAGAAGGATTTTATCCTGGATTCAGAGGAAGCTATACTTATCCACTCGACTTGACTGATTAATCTAATAAACAATAGAATCATAAACCGTCTCGTAACTGGGGCGGTTTTTATTTTTGGAAAACTAAATAGTCCCATGCTTTCAAAGCCAGGTCACTGCTACCGGTAGGATCAATAGTTTCACCTGTAAAAACATTTCTGTAAATACCCGAAACGTTTTCTTCCGTTATTTCAAAAAGCAGATCGTCTATTGCAGAAAGATTTAATACAACAAGAACTTCTCTCTCTCCAGTTTTACGCAGATATGAAAATATTTTTTCATCCTCAGAAGTCGTGATCCTGTACGTCCTTACATTTTCATCAGCTGCACGCAAAGCCGGGTGATCACGATGAAGCTCTAATAATGTTTTATAAAAATTATGCAAGCCGAAGTTCCCTGACCAATGTATCGGGTCCTTTTCAAAAAATTTCAATCGCTGTGAATTAGGTAATTCCTGCCCGCTGTAGATCAGGGGAATTCCATTCCATGTAGCGCAAAGAACGGCAAAGGTCTTTGCTGCATGTCCCATTCTTTCATATTCACTTCCGCTGTGTGAGTTCTCATCATGATTGGAAGTGAAGAACATCCTTATCGCATTTTTGGGAAAAACATTTTCATAGCGTTTCAAAACTGCATCAATACCATGAATATTGGTCTCTCTTTTCCAAAATGATTCCATCGTATGAAGAAATTCCCATGTATAACTCGCATCAAATACTTCATGATAATTGGGCTCTTCAGTTTCCGCCAGCCAGAATAATTTCTTTTCATTATCAAGCTCCGTTCTTGCATACTCCCAAAAATCCAATGGCACGAGATGCGCCATATCACAGCGAAAACCATCGATATCAAACTTCTTTACCCAAAACTTCATTGCATTCACCATTGCCATCCATAATTCCTTATTCTCATAATTTAAATGGATGACATCGGCCCAATCAGGATAAGGCGGACGAAAATTGCCATATTCATTCTTTGAAAAAAAACCCCGATGTGTTTGCGTCCATACATGATCCCATGATGTGTGATTTGCCACCCAATCAATGATCACTTTCATGTTATAGCGATGTGCTTCTTCAACTAATAATTTAAAATCATCCAACACACCATATTCAGGATTTAAAGAAATATAATCGCTGATAGAATAATAACTGCCAAGTGTTCCTTTACGATGAAGCTTACCAATTGGTTGCAAAGGCATGAACCAAAGTGTCTCCACTCCCATGTCTTTCAGCCGGGGTAAATGTTCAGCAAATGCATTCAACGTTCCTGCATGACTATACTGACGGATATTGACCTCATAAATATTAGTATGATGCGCCCATGCAACAGGAGTGAAAGAGTTCTTCATTATATATCTCAAATTAGATTGCTTGTGAAAATATGAAGTTCGGTAACGATAACCAAAGTGAGTATATTTATGTGATCGGTCATTATCTAAAACTTACATCGTCCATTATGATCTGTAGTAACTGTGGAAAGACAAATGAAAACGACAATAATTTTTGTAAATATTGTGGCGAAAATTTAAACCAAGCAGTGACAACAGATCCTAATCATACAATTTTTGATAGATCTTACGGGGGTTTGTCAAAATCAAATATTGATCTTGGCTATTTGGTCATAGCAATTCTAATACTGATGAATGTTTTTATGTGGTTTTTTTGGAGTTTTATTTTTGGCGGATCTGATATAAGCAATAATAGGGGTTTATACAAAGGGATCAGGGTTCTTAGTACAACGTTATCTATTGCACAGTTTGTAGTGATGTTTATTTTCGCAAAACGACAATCCTATAAAATAATCATTGGCGTCATAGCGGCCATTATCATTATTTATGATCTTTATTATCTTATGTTGACATTGACAAATACAAAATATTGACTGCTTGCATATTTTTGAAATAAAAAAATAATTTTAAAAGCATTACTCATGGTAAACAAATTAAATTGGGAAACTGTTGCAATAGAAGATGTAAATCCTTCCATGTCCAGAAAAATAATTTCCGGCGAAAAGCTGATGATCGCTAAAATGAAATTTAAAGATGGTTTTGTAGTACCGCTTCATCATCATGTACATGAGCAGGTGACACAGTTGGTGTCCGGGCAAATGCGTTTTTGGTTTGGAGAAAATAAAGAACAAACAATGGACCTTTATCCCGGTGATGTTGTTGTTATCCCATCAAACCTTCCGCATGAAGCACTGATGATCGGTGTTGTAGAAGAAATAGATACATGGGCTCCGCCCCGCCAGGATTGGTTAGATAAAACTGATGATTATTTAAGAAAATAGTAATATGGAACTAGGATTAAAAAATAAAATAGCCTTCGTTGCTGCTTCCAGCCAGGGACTTGGGAAAGCTGTAGCAATTGAGCTCGCAAAAGAAGGAGCTAAACTTATTATAAACGGCCGCAATAAAGAAAATCTTGAAAGCACAAAACTCGAGATTGAAAAAATAAGTGGCGGCGAAGTGTTGGCTCTTGCCGGAGATCTATCAAATGATAGTGAAAGGGAACAGATCATTAAAAAATCTTTAGAGTTTTATGATCATATAGATATCCTGGTTACCAACACTGGTGGTCCTCCTTCAGGAAAGTTTGAAGATTTTAAACAAGAAGATTGGGATAAAACATATCAAAGTCTGCTCGTAAGTGTTGTTGGATTGATCAATGGATTTTTACCCGGCATGAAACAACAACGATGGGGACGAATTATTGCTATTACATCACAGGCGGTAAAGCAACCGGTTAATAATTTGGTGCTG
>Ga0193740_1000346_pt1 | contig 13236 bp, 13 predicted proteins | sample L2s1metaG_FD_145072 | JGI IMG/M metagenome (GOLD analysis project Ga0193740, IMG submission 145072) | Soil microbial communities from a riparian zone of the East river system, Colorado, United States - L2s1 | ecosystem: Environmental > Terrestrial > Soil > Riparian zone | place: USA: East River... | reverse complement strand
TGAGGATATGTCAAGGGCATCTGATATTGCTGTGCAAGCCAAATTGAAGGGGGTGAAAGTAAAGGTTCCTCTTCAGGTTACACCAGGATCCGAGATGATTCGGGGTACAATAGATAGAGATGGACAAATGAAAACGCTAAAGGAGATTGGAGCAAATGTACTTGCAAACGCATGTGGTCCTTGCATAGGACAGTGGAATAGACCCGAGCTGAAGAAAGGAGTACCCAACACAATTGTAACATCATACAATAGGAATTTTCCGGGTCGTAATGATGGTAGTAGAGAAACGATGAACTTTATTGGCAGCCCGGAATTGGTAATTGCATTAGCTCTAGGTGGCAGGCTTTCATTCAATCCCTTAATTGATGAACTCACCGCCAACGATGGAACTAAATTCAAACTAAATCCACCCAAAGCTGCACCAGAAATCCCGTCTAATGGTTTTGTATATAATCAAGACGTATACATTCCTCCTACTCAAGAGTATCAAAATGTGCAAGTACTAATTGACCCAAATAGTTCCAGACTACAAAAACTCGAACCATTCTCTCAGTGGGATAAAAAGGATTTTGAAAGGGTACAAATTCTGGTTAAGATTAAAGGCAAGTGTACCACTGATCATATCTCACCGGCTGGTCCGTGGTTAATGTACAGAGGTCATCTAGACAAGATAAGTGATAATCTTCTCCTTGGTGCCGTTAATGCCTTTAATCAAGATCAAGTTGGAAAAGGTAAGAACACATTGAATCAAGAGATAGAATTGTTGGCCAAGATAGCACGTGAATACAAGTCAAGAAAAATAAGATGGGTAATAATTGGAGATAATAACTACGGAGAAGGCAGCAGTAGAGAGCACGCGGCAATGACTCCACGCTATCTTGGCTGTTGTGCGGTCATTGCAAAGAGCTTTGCAAGGATACATGAGACAAACTTGAAAAAACAAGGAATACTAGCTCTCACATTCGTGGACCCTACAGACTATGACAAGATATTAGAGGATGACAGGCTAAGCATATTAGACCTTAATAGTTTCCAGGAGGGTAAATATCTTAGAGGTATTATACACCATAGTAACAGTACTAATGATGAAATCATGTTAAGGCATTCATACAACTCATCTCAAATAGAATGGTTCAAAGCTGGTTCTGCACTTAACTTAATGCGCACCAAATAATTATTGTTATCAACTCAATAAACAATCTATGCATCCTAGGATCACCAGATAATTCGGGATGAAAGGAAGTCCCAATAATGTTTTCTTGTTGAACAGCTACTATTTTTCCGTCGAATTTGCTCAAAATTTGAACACTTGAGCCAGTAGAAGTTACGTTAGGTGCGCGTATAAAAATTCCCTTAAAATCGTTTCCTATCCCGGAGATTTCCAGGGTGGACTCAAATGAATCATACTGCCTTCCAAATGAATTCCTCTCTATTTCAATATCCAAAGCACCTAACAATAATTGTTTCTTGTTTCCGACAACTTTATCATATGACTTTTTAGCCAAAACTATCATGCCTGCACATGTTCCCATAATGGGTAATCTATCTTGCAGTACTTTGGTTATCGAGTTTAGCAACCCATTCTTTAACGAGAGTAATAGACCCAACACGGTACTCTCACCTCCAGGAATAATCAATCCATCAACTTTCATTATCTCGTCAGGATAACGAACGGAAATTACATTGCCTTTCAAGTTCATTTCTCTTAAAGCATCTGTCGTTGCCTTGATATTTTCTTCTATATCCCCTTGAAGAGCCAATACTCCGATGAGTAATTCGCTATTCATATTGTGGGTCCTCTTTCTTGCATCCTTAAATCCAAATTCTTTGTATCAAGACCAAGCATTGATTTTTTCTCATCAATCATTTTTTGTGCCTCAAGAACTGTCTTTGGATCGTCAAAATAGGTAGTGGCTATTACAACTGCTTTAGCTCTTTCAAGCGGATCTTCTGCTTTGAATATTCCTGAACCTACAAAAATTCCATCACAACCAAGCTTCATTAGCAGTGCCGCATCTGCTGGTGTAGATATTCCTCCAGCAGCAAAATTTACTACCGGAAGTCTTCCAAGCTTTCCTGTTTCTTTAACTATCTCAAAGGAAGATTGTATCTCCCTCGAAATCTTGATTAGTTCTTGATCATCATTATTATCGTAAATTCCCCTTAATTTTCTGATTTCGTTGTTTACCATTCGTATGTGAGTTACCGCATGTGAAACATCTCCTGTACCGGGTTCACCTTTTGTTCTTATCATTGCAGCACCTTCCTCTATCCTTCGTAGAGCTTCTCCTAAATTCTTGGCTCCGTTCACAAAAGGTGTTGTGTAATTCCATTTCCAAATATGTCTGCTTTCATCAGCTGGACTGAGTACTTCGCTCTCATCTATCATGTCGACGCCTGTCTCCTCAAGAATACTGGCTTCCGAGGAATGCCCAATTCTGCATTTAGCCATTACGGGTATGCTCACAGAATCTAATACTGCTTGAATTACTTTTACGCTAGCAGTTCTGGCTACTCCCCCTGCATGTCTTACATCATAAGGGAGTTTATCCAAAACCATGACTGCTACTGCTCCGGCATCCTCAGCTATTTGAGCCTGCTCTACATTAGTTACATCCATTATTACACCGTGTTTTTGCATGTGAGCAAAGCCACGCTTTACCAAGGCAGTCCCACTTGCAATTTGTTTACTATCAACTGTGGAAATCTTGATCCCCTTTGATAAGGGATATGCACCTACTTGCGATATTGTCATCTACTGTTTTTTTTAATTTACATTATTTAGATATTAGTCTTGCTACAAAATCACGTGCGACGAGCCTAGCTTTGACTCTAATATTTAGCCGATGCACTCTCATCAATGCGGAATTTTATCGTATTTTCTGACTCAATGATATTCTGGGGATTAAGCTTAAATTGTCGACAAATTTGGTCAAAAGTTTCTTGATTAAAGAACACCATATTTTGAGAATAGAACTAAATAGACATTATTACTTTAATAATGTCAAATTTATGATAGAACCTTCGGACAAAGCTATTCTGACAGCCATCTATGTCTCTTCCCTTGATTCAGAAATTTTGCCGTTAGAATATCTGAAGGATCGAACTACAATATCGGATGAAATGTTTAAACTCAAAATAGATGAAATGATAAAAAATGGCTTTATAGAAAAATCTGACCCACTCAGATTGACTTTTCTTGGTAGAGATTTACTAAAAATTGTATTGATTGGAGGGGTATTTGATATTGTTCATCCTGGTCATATTCATACATTAAAAGACGCAAAGAGTCAAGGTGACGTATTGGTTGTGGTTGTCGCAAGAAGCTCAACTGCACTCAAGATAAACAAACAGAGAAAAATATATCATGATGAAACTCTTAGAAGAGAATTGGTCTCGTCAATTAAGTTTGTTGATTATGCAATCATAGGAAGAGAAGGTACTCTTTATGATACTGTTGAATTTGTAAAGCCAGATATTATTGCTTTAGGATACGATCAAATACATACTGAAAAGGAGATAGCTGTCAATTGTTCAAGAAGGGGAATAGATACAAGAATAATTCGCCTAAATACGCCAATACCCGGATCTAAAAGTACCCGGATCAAAGAGGAATTGGGTCACTCAATTTATGACATATGATTCTGTTTTATTTTTTGAGGTCTGCAAGGTAACTTTAACATTATCACCATTCTTTAGACGGAGTACTTGTTTGATATTAACGGGAGCTATAATTTCTAACATGTTGGTATCATGATGTGTTCGTTCGAGTATTAACAGATCCGATTGAATTTTTTCGTTCCCATTAATAATCACAGGGTAACATTTAACCCACCCGTAAGTTCGTTCGGAATCACTGAATCCATCTATAAAATGAAAACGAAAGCTTTCAATTTTTCCTCTGTTTTCTAATGATAGTGGATCAATTATTCTAATATTCAAAGTACCTGGGAATGGGATATACCCGATTTTTTTTTTAAACTGCTTACGATATCCTTCAAGGCTCATGTAGTACTTACCTTCGCCCATCCCAGAGACTAATGTACCATTAAAATGAACATTTCCGGGTGACGAATCTAATGCCATGTGAAGGAACTCTGACATCTTTTTTACAGCAGATAAGCCCTCTTCTGTTACTCTGATCATAAATCCATGTCCTTTCTTGACACGCTCTACATATTTCATTTCTTGTAGTTCCAAAATTATTTTTGAAGCTGCTTGTTGTGACTTGTTTATTTCAATTCCTATATCAGTACTAGTAAATTCAATAAAATTATCCTTTGCTCCCTTAAGTAGTAGTTTAGCTAGAGTTATTACGTATTCAGACTTTATATCTTGCATCGTTCTTTAGTTGCCAATACCGATCTGATCAAAAGTCCTAACTGTAATTTCTGGTGATTTTTTCAATTCGGCCATTCTATGCCCCACTACATACTCAATTCCTGCTCGGTATGCAGCATCTATAAGTCGTTGAGTGATTATTCCGTCCATCACCAGAAATCTGGCGCCTTCTAAAGAATCCAATCTCTTGATTATTTCCGATACTGGTACCTTCAGCAATACTTGCTTAGAATTGTCCAAGATCATTGCCTCTAACGTCTCATTAATTTGTGGATACACTTCCTTGACTGCAGTGGTTATTTCAGGATCATCTTTTAATTTTTCACCATTGTTGAAATTTGAAGGTTCTTGGTAAGACAAATTATTGTTCTCATAAGTTTTTGATTTCTTTGCGCCGGCCTTCTGATGTTGAATTGAAACTTCATATTGTTCTACGGTAGGCTCAATTACATCCTTAAGTATCTCTGTTATTTCCAATGGAGTGCATTCTTCTACCTCTTTACCAGTAGGAGCTCTTAGAACCTTGTCAACCTTAACGAGTCCTTGTAATTCCTTTAATATCAAGTCAGCCGCTCTATCACCATCTAGAAATGCTATAACTTTCTTTCCAGTTGTCAGATTGGTAATTGTTTCGTCAATTTTAGCTCCTTCAATAGCAATCGAGTTATCAAAACCTGCACGCAAAAGATTAATAACGTCAGCCCTGCCCTCGACAAGAATGATGACCGGTGATTCGAAAACTCCAGTGCCGCATGCAAGCTGAGCCTTTCCGAACGAGGTGAGTTTTCCGGGTTTACTTGCGTCGTACACATCCCGCAACATTTCTTCTCCCTCACTTATTGTCTTTGTCGCCCATTCTTGGATTATTTTCTTGGCCCTATCCACAATAACTTTTTTCTTGATAGCTCTTATGTCATCTATCCCCACTAACAGGAACTTACCCTGAAATGGTCCAACTTTATCTATGCTTTCAATAGCAGCAGATATCAATGCGGCGGTGGATATGTCGGTACTCATTGGAAGCAAAGCATCTCCCTTCGTTGTATTGGATTTGGTATCAACATTTACCTCAATCCTCCCAACTTTTGATACTTTCTGTAGCTCGTTCAGATTCATCTCAGGGCCTAGTAGGCCCTCTGTCTGGCCGAATATTGCGCCAATAATGTCGGCCTTCTCGACTATCCCATCGACTTCAAATTTAAGTTTAACATGATATTTTACTATACCAGTATTAGGCATTTTCAAACCCTCTTATTTGTAAATACGATGGTAAGCTTATCTTGCTTGAATATAAGTGCTTTGACATAATCTTCAATAGATTTTGGTACGATTTTTTTCCCGTACCTTCAGTTTGGAATGTTAAGAACTGCTTCGTACTCTTTGTCTTACTGATGAAAAATTAAACGACTTTTAGTTATTATTTCAGAAGTATGTCCATTTTACTTGAATTAAGGCTTCGATTGATAAATATTGAGTTTCGGAAGAACGCAAATTATTAGGCTCTGGTACAAGAAAAGATTAATTATGTGAGCTTAAGTTCACGTAGTAAAGAATGTCTGATTGGGATCTTATGACTCCAGGAATAGGACTTACATGTATTGGTATTGTCGGGGTAGGTATTTCACTTTCAGGGATTGCGCATACATTTACGGAAGGAATGCATGCCGTTAGCATTCTCACCATGTTTATCGGATTGATATTTCTAGCCTCTGGAATTTTCAAAGATGGATTTCCTACCTCAGGAAAAGCCAAATCTGCTACATTCATTACTTTGGGTTTCCTCGTTACATTTGGTCTAGCGGCCGCCATAACGGTTAGTACTAGAATACCCAGTATCTTTGCATATATTGGATTGATGCTGATAATAGCAATACCTGCTACTGTACTTACTGTTGCATCATACAAAAGGACGCCATACTTTAAGGCTATAGCGGTGATATTCGTGGCATCAGCTATAGTCGGCGCATCTACGTATTATGTATTTGGCTTAGTTGCACCAAAGGCTGAACAAGAAAAAATAGAAAACGTCGAGGCAAGCCAAAATCAAACCAATCCTGTTAGAAATATTACAAATCCAGTGAAATCATCTATTCTTCCTGGTTCGTCAGCACCTGGAAATCCCAGTTTTGAACCTGTCAATGTTACGGTTCCAAAAGATGGAGGAATAGAGTGGATAAACAAGGATAATGTTCCCCACACGATAACAAGTTTAATAGATGATGGTAAAACATTCGATTCAAAGACCATTAAGCCGAATGCGACGTTTATTCTTGATGCCATGACACTTGAGGAAACGCAATATGATTATTTCTGTACTTTGCACCCTCATATGAAGGGAAAAATAATAGTAGGGTAAACTGGACCTAAAGTGAAAGTGGAAAAAATCAAGTTACCAAATATAATGTGAACAAAGTTTCGGATATTAATCAATCAAATATAAGATCGGCATTACCAATCATTAGGGGGGAAAATTAGATATATGTCTGAAATAACATTACTAGTTACTGAAAACCAAATTGACTCCTTAATACGATCCACTAAAGAGGATTTCCCCAATGAGTCATGTTCTCTACTTTTAGGAAGTATAGTTGATGATGAATATCATGTCAAAGTGCTAAAGAAAATGGAAAATAAGGCGCACTCAGAATACTCATTTCATATGGACTCTGATGAACTTATGAAAGTCTACAAATGGGCAGCTGATAATGGACTGGATGTTATTGGTGTGTATCATTCACATTTGCAGGGATCAAATCCCTCTGAAACTGACTTGACTTTCATGAAGATTAATCCTGTGATATGGCTCATATATGATGTATCAAAGTCAACATACAGGGCTTTTTTGTTAGTACAAGATTGCTTGGAAGAAATAAAAATTAAGATATCTAAGGACTAAGCCTCTCAGTGTCTCTAGGATAGAGAACAACTTCTCTAATGTTTGTAGAGTTGGTGAGGATCATTATGAACCTGTCAAAACCAAGACCACATCCCGAATGTGGAGGCATTCCCCATTCAAATGTTTGTAAATGATCAGAAAAACTCTTTGGGTTAAGTCCTTTTTCAAGTAACTTATTTTGCAATCTTTCAGAATCGTGCTCTCTGGTTCCTCCAGAAACAATTTCTAAATATCCATATTGCAGGTCAAATGACTTTGAAAGCTCAGATTTTTTTTCATGTTCAAGTATGTAAAATGGTTTTAGTTTGGTTGGCCAATCAATTATGAAGTAAAATTTGGGATATATCTCACCAAGTTTTTTTAATGCGGGATCAGAAAGATCATCCCCAAATTCTATTTTTTCTCCTAGACTTTTCAAATCCTCCAGAGACTTTTCATACGTAATTCTTGGAATCTTATCAACCAGAATGTCCTGTTTATTTTCGAAAAATGTCATCTGTTTATCATAATGAACAAACAGATCATTTATTGTGGAAATAACCAAATCTTGAACAATATCCATAATATCACCATATTCTAGGAATGCGGCTTCCAAATCCACACTTACAAATTCTGAAAGATGTCTTACAGTATGTGATGGTTCAGCTCGATAATATGAAGAAATTTCAAACACTCTTTCAAGACCCAGAGTGAGTTGTTCCTTGTATAACTGCGGACTCTGGGCTAAAAATGCCTTTTTTGAGAAATATTCAAAGCCAAAAAGATCCGCACCACCCTCAGTGGCACTTCCAATTATTTTAGGAGTATTAACCTCCACAAACATCTTCGAATATAGGAATTTACGAATTAAATCAAGTACATAAGATCTAGTTCTAAAAATATTAGAAATCTTAAAGTTCCTCAAATCGAGGGCTCTCGAATCTAGTCTCTTATCCAATAATGATTTGACCCTTCCGGTAGGATCAATCGGAAGAGGGTTTATTGCCCTTGACAAAAGTTCCACTTTTTCTACCTTAACCTCAACCTGAAAATTCTCTGCTCTGGTATCTTGAATAGTTCCATTTACCACGATAACACTTTGCCTTGGTACTTCCCTAAGACTAGATAGCAGCTCTCCAGTAACTACTCCCTGAAAGTTTCCAGTCATGTCTCTAACGCTTATGAATCCAATTTTTCCCATATCTCTGAAATCTTCGAGCCATCCAACGAATGTTAGATTTTGGCCAATGTGGTTTTTGTCGATTGATGAAGCAAATGTTCTGTTCATAGCATACTCATGTTGCAATCTATTACTTTCCTGCGATCTCAACAACAAGTTCTACGTTTCTAAGTGCATTAACAATTTTTTTTATTTTTTCAATTATACTAAAGAATTTTTCATAATCTTTACTTTCAATAGTAACCTGTGTTACCTGGTTCCCATCTGGCAACCAAATCATGTTAGTTTTCAAAATTCTTATTGGAAAGAAGAGATTTTCAAGAAACTTTCTAATAGAGCTATTCGCTTCAACGAACCATACTTTTCCATTGAATTCCTTTTCAACCGAACTCATTAATTTATCATTCGAGTTTATGTGACTTACGTTTGAATCCTTTAAAATAAGCACATAATCTTCATCAATCTTTTGAGATCCTATTAAATTCAATTTATCTATATCTTGATTCTTAAGGGAGAGTTTGATAAGTTTGATCGAGGATTCTACATCAATAGTGGACAGCTCCCCATTTTTCAGCCTGCTTTCACATTTTGGACATAAAACGCCGGTCTTGGCATCAAATATACAAATGGGTACTTTCAACTAATCATCAGGTTGTCTAATATTTTTACCATATATATGTCCAATAGGTGTGGATAGAACAAATACAATTCTATAAAATAGATACTTATACGGTTAAGATCGATAAATACTTGTTTGAATTTTGCTCTTACCGTAAATAGTTTAAGTGTTTATTATTTACCACATTTTGGTACGGTTAAGGCTGTTGATGATGTTAGTTTTAGTCTTGAAAAAAATCAGTCGATAGGAATTGTGGGTGAATCTGGATGTGGAAAGAGTACATTAGGAGCAGCCCTTTTACGATCAGTTCCATACCCTGGCAAAATCGTTGATGGTCAAATTATACTCGATGGTCAAGACATTACCAAGATATCAGATGTTGAATTTGATAAAAAGATTAGATGGAAGAAAGTTTCAATGATCTTTCAGGGAGCCCTTAATTCTTTAGATCCAGTATTCACTGTTGGATCACAAATGAAGGAAATCTTGCAACAACATGGTTACTCTACGGATGACCTGGAGGTAATTGCAGATTCTTTGAAAAGCGTTCTCTTAGAGCCTAGCGTTACGAAAAAGTATCCTCATGAATTGAGTGGTGGTATGAAGCAACGAATTTCAATAGCAATGGCATTGTTACTGAACCCCAAGATATTGGTTGCTGATGAACCCACTACCTCCTTGGATGTTATGGTACAATCTCAGATCATCAACCTCCTAAAAAAACTAAAAAGAGATCGCAACATGTCAATAGTATTCATTTCCCATGACTTAGGAGTAATATCAGAAGTATCAGAAACCATAGCTATAATGTATCGTGGACAAATAGTTGAGTTGGGAAAATCCTATGAAATTTATAAAAACCCAAAGCACCCTTACACAGAAAAACTTGTAACATCAATTCCGAATATTAAAAATAAGGAAAATAGACCGCAAGACCTGGGCGAAAAACCGCAAGAACCAATGAGAAGAGAGACGGGATGTAAATTCTATGATAGTTGCCCTTATGCAAAAGAAAAATGTCGTAATGATCCACCCGTGATAAATCACAAAGATGGGTATATTCGTTGTTGGTTATACGAGTAGACATTAAGTATTCCCTATTGAATCAAGTTATTTTTTTCATACCGTTTCGTTAGCTGTGAAGAGGGGAGCTAAAAGCTAAATCATAAGAATTTTAAACTCCATCTATTTAATAGTCTACGGAATATGAAAATTACACTTTCTGCAATAAAAGCGGATATTGGAGCCATTGGTGGCCATACTAGACCGAGTGATGAATTAGTAGAAGCGGTTAACAAAGTGGTAAAAGAGAACTCTAAATTGTTACTGGATTATTACATTGGATATACCGGAGATGACATACATATTATTATGACACATACGAGAGGAACAGACAGCAAAGAAATTCATAAAATGGCCTGGGATGCATTCACGGAAGGAACTAAAATTGCAAAGGATCAGGGTTTGTATGGAGCTGGACAAGATTTGTTGAAAGACGCCTTTTCGGGAAATGTGAGAGGTATGGGTCCCGGGGTCGCTGAAATGGATATAGAAGAAAGACCTAGTGAAGTCTTTTGTGTTTTTGCTGCTGATAAGACAGAACCAGGTGCTTTTAATTTTCCATTGTGGAGAATGTTTGTAGATGCGAGAAGCAGTACAGGTTTGTTGATAAACGAAAAATTGGCAGAGGGAGTTAAGTTTCGAATAATGGATGTTATGGCAGGCAAAGTTGCAGGCCTAAAATTATGGCAAGATAAGCCAGAATTAGAAACGGCTTTGATGTATCCTGGTAGGTATGTAGTGCACTCGATTTTATCATCCGATGGAGAACAGATAGTTTCTGCATCAACTGATAGATTGCATAACATAGCAGGAACTTATGTTGGTAAGGATGATCCGATTGCGATAGTGAGAACTCAGAAAAATTTTCCTGCAACATGCCGTTAATGCCAGTTAAGCTCAATTCTGCCGCCAGTTTGAATTATGCCATTCCAATTGTATCGTGTCTTGTGTTTAGCATGCATAATGGACTTTTTACTGGACCGCATGATGGTTTTGGAACATCAGATTGGGATTTGCAAAGGCTATGGGCTTCAGAAAGAGCAATGATTATGAGAAATCAAGGATTTATTCATCCCGCTACACTCGTTCCGGATGAGCTTGAATATAACAAGGGTTACGAAGCTAGGATGGAAAAACTAAACAGCAAGTTTGAAGACCTCTCCTAAAATTTTATTATGAACACTTTTTCTAATCCACTGGTAATAAATCTCAAAAATTACAATGAGATATCGGGAGATAATTCAATAAAGATTGTTGAAGATGCAAAGAACGTATCACTGTTGAATCACAAAGAAATCATCATTGCTCCACCGCCTTCTAGTATTTTGACTCTATCCAAAATAAAAGTTCCAATAGTAAGCCAACATGTAGATGATGCCTCCCTCGGGGCTACAACGGGTTTTATCATACCTGAAATTGTAAAATCTTATGGGGCGATAGGTTCGATAATTAATCATAGTGAACATAAAATAGAACATTCGCAAATTAGAAATTTAGTAAGACGCCTACGTGATTTGAATATGATTTCGATTGTATGTGCTGATGATTTAAAAGAAGTGGAAACACTCTCGCAATTTTCTCCGGATTTCCTAGCCATTGAACCTCCTGAACTTATCGGAAAAGGGATTGCAGTATCAAAGGCGAATCCTTCAATCATAAAGGATTCTGTACAAGTGGTAAAGGAAAATTCTTCAACGGTTAAGGTCCTTTGTGGAGCTGGTATCGTTGATAAAACTGATGTAGAAAAGGCTCTTGAACTTGGAGCAGAAGGCATATTGATCTCTAGTGGAGTAGTAAAATCCCCTTCATGGTATAACAAAATACTAGAGTTATCTTCAGTTCTAAAATAAATTTAGGAAATAAAAATTAGGAGGAATTGTTCCTTTATACGCCTATTTCCTTTGCTATCTTTACTATTTTCTTGCCGTCGTTAGTTAGTTTATTGAACACTTTGTTTTTGACAGTCTTTCGGTCAACTAATCCACGCTTTTGTGCCTTAAGTAGAAGCTTATGTCCATATCCATAGGCACCCAACTTTGTTAAAAGTTCTCTAGTTGGATATTCTCTTCCGGATCCAATTGTCTTTAGTAATTTTACTAACGCCTTTTCTTCAACAAGGATTTTTAACAGTCTTGTGTCTTTCATCGCGCATTAGTTATGTATAACTAATTATATAATTGTTACACTTTACTAGATACAAATATCCATTCAATTTGCTTTATTGTTTGTCAGGAAGAACAAAGTCCTCAAGTTACTTAGAAATTTCTACTATCATGAATAATATAACGTTCCACTATATCATTCGTTTATATTGTAGGTAAAGAACGTTATAGAATAATATCGGTAAGTCAAGAATATAAATCTACTTAAAATCTTAAAACAATACTAAATCAAATTCATCATCAGCAGGTCCGGATAAAATCAGATACTATACTGAAGATAGTATTCAAGGGATCATTATTTTATCCAGGATCCCAAATAACATTTTGAATTCTAACGTGATAGTGACAAGTAGGACTTTTTGCCAGATTTCGACATAGATGACTATCCTTTTATATCATCGCTAAGCACATTTTCGATTAGTAGTAATAATCCTTACGATCTAACACATAGCCTAAATACGGTCCGATAATTGATTCTTCTTACTAAACTAAACATTTATACATTCTTATTTAAGAAACAAAAATACGATTTTTCCTCGTAATTCTGAATATTATGAGTAATAATTACAGAATTTCGATACTTCTATATTTATAATACAAGTAATTTCTAATTTCTAGAAAAACTATTGATAATAAAAGAATCTGCTAGTGTAGAGTAAGGATGGCTTTAGAAAATATCAAACAAGTTGGAAATAATGAATCCTTACAATCAAACCCATCTAATAAAGTGCAATGCACTCAATGTCAAAACTATACTCTTGTTTTAGACGTACTCTCAAGTGAATATGTTTGTAGTACTTGTGGTTGTGTTTCTAACGAAAAAATCTATAATAACGATCTGCCCTATTTTGAGAAAGGAGAATATAAGGATAAATCTCGTATAGGGATGCCAGAATCGTTGACAATCAGTCACAAGGGACTCTCTACCCTAATCGGACTAAATGACACTGATGGACGAGGCAAAATGCTCGATCCAGTCCAAAAAGAAACGATTCAA
>Ga0193740_1000345_pt1 | contig 13244 bp, 8 predicted proteins | sample L2s1metaG_FD_145072 | JGI IMG/M metagenome (GOLD analysis project Ga0193740, IMG submission 145072) | Soil microbial communities from a riparian zone of the East river system, Colorado, United States - L2s1 | ecosystem: Environmental > Terrestrial > Soil > Riparian zone | place: USA: East River... | reverse complement strand
GTACGCATCGATTTTATTTACAATGAACAACAAAATAAGCCATTCATGCTTGAGATCAATTCCATTCCCGGCCAGAGTGATGCCAGTGTTGTGCCTCAACAGGTGAGGGCGAAGGGCTGGGATCTGAAAGATTTTTACACGAAACTTGTTGAGGAAGCGTTGTCAAATGGCAAAGGCTAACAGCAAATTATCAGCTGCAAAATCAAAGAAAACTTAATTGTTTTGCCAGGGTTGCCATTTGTCAATTGCTAATTGCCTATTGATTATCTTGCAACCCCAAACGAAAGACCTGCATGATCAGATACATCACGAGTCGTCCGCTCTGGTTCAATATCCTTGTTGCAATTGGCGCAGTATTTCTCATTCTTGTTATTTTCATTTTGTTATTAGGTGTTATTACCCGCCATGGAAAGTCAAGCACTGTTCCTTACGTGGTTGGGAAGAATATTAATGATGTAGTGAACCAGATGAGCGATATCGGTTTTGAAACCGTGATACAGGATTCAGTTTATTATGATTCACTTCCGCCCGGTGTTGTCATCAAACAGGTACCTGATGCTGATGCTGTGGTTAAAGTGAATCGCACTGTATATGTTATTATCAACCGTTTTATTGCTCCCGATGTATCAATGCCAAACATTATAGGTTATAGTCTCCGGAATGCACAATACACGTTAGAGAGTATGGGCCTGAAACTGGGAGATACCACTTCCAGGGTTGACTTTGCAAAAAACACCGTGCTTGAAATGTCCATTAAGGGAAATGCAACAAAACCGGGAGATAAGGTGAAAGTGGGAAGTAAAGTGGATCTTTTGATCGCAAGAGGAAAGAGCGAGGAAGAGATCCCGGTTCCAAAATTAATTGGACTGCAGGTTGCAGATGCCAGAGTGTTACTCGAGCAGTACGGATTGAATCTCGGGTCCATTGTTCCTATTAGTCTTGACGTAAGAAGATTGGATGAGGCCTTCATCATCAGGCAGGAGCCGATGCCAGGACAGGGACGAATTCGTGGGGGGCAATTGATTGATGTATGGGTACAGGTGGAAAGACCTGTTTTGGACTCTACCCGAAACGAAGAACAACAATAATTACACAGGCATGAAAAATATTACTGTTGAAGAATTAAAGCAGAAGATGGATCGTGGCGAAAACATCAATTTGATTGATTGCAGGGAGCCGCATGAGTATGAAGAATCCAACCTGGGAGGACTATTGATTCCTCTTGGAAAAATTCAAACAATGCAGGTTGATGAAATTGAGAATTTGAAAGAAGAGGAAGTTATTATTTATTGCCGCAGCGGCAGGCGCAGCATGATGGCCTGCATGATGCTCGATCAAATGGGCTTTACAAACACGTTCAATGTCACCGGCGGTATTTTGGAATGGCAGGAGAAATTTGGTCCTACTCAATGATGCCAATTCTAAAACTTATTTATAACCTGATATTCACTCCCCCAAAGAAATTTGTTCCGGCCATCGGGAAATAATAATTCTCCGTTGTTAATTGCGAGTTTGCATAGTAGCTGAATGAATACCCGTTTGGTTCGTATTTTTTATTAAATGCATTATTCACCTGGAAAATAAGGTCCACATTTTTTAACCAGTTTCTATTAAAAGAATAAGTGACTCTTACATCTTCAGTGAAATAACTTCCCAGCGCTCTTGAATCATTGCCTGTGTTATCTAAATACTGTTTGCTTACATATTTGCTAAGAAGATCGACAGCCAGGTTTTTGACGGGCAGTATTGTGATTGTGGCCGCACCCGTTACTTCCGGCGAAAACGAAATATCCGTTTTATGATATTGATTCAGTATTTGAACGCCATTATCATAATCATCAATGTATTCTGTAAAGTCGATGATTTTGTTTCGACTCAATGTAAGATTGGCACCTGCTTTCAACCACTTATTAAATACCGCGGAACCTTGTAGTTCCATTCCCAAACGATAACTGTTTGGAATGTTTGTTCTTGTATAAGCACCAACATCGTTGATCTTCCCGGTTAAAACCAGTTGGTCCTTATACTTCATGTAATAGAAATTCGCAGATAGAAAGCTGCTGTTGTTTCTTCTTTCGATACCTGCTTCCCAATCATTCAATGCCTCTGGGGTAGGTTGCTGGTCGAGACCTGCTTCAAAATCATTACGGTTCGGTTCTTTGTTTGCACGGCTGTACGAGGCATACATCAACCAATCATTTTGATGATAGCTAAATCCAAATTTGGGATTGAAGAAATTATAGGTATTGTAAATGAAAAGAGTTGGATTGTCTCTAAAACCCAACAAATCATAGTTTACCAGCCTGTATTGCACATCTGCAAACATTTGCAGCTGATCAGAAAGATCCTGCTGCCATTTGCCATATATATTGAAATCTTTTTTGTACGCATCAAGATCATACCACCTGTTTGCACCATTCCACGGATGCTCGGACCATATTACCTCTCCAAAATGGCTGCCATCATATTTTGTAATAGCGCCACCAAAAGTGAGATTGGTTTTTGATGATTGATGTTGGATTGAAAAAATACTTCCGTAAAAATGATTCTTCAACCAAAGTTGCCTGGTCAAATCCGTCTCTAAAACAGTGTCGCCTGAAACAACAGGGTAATCCACTCCGTAGCCGGCATAGTCCTGGGCTGCACGATACTCCTCATAATAACCATTACCATTGGTTAAAAATGCTGCAACATTGAAACTTAATCCGGGTTTAAACCTGTGCGTATAAAAAAGCTGGTAATGATCCTGTTTATAATTGTCTGTCTCATTCTCATAGGGTTCACCTGGTTTTTGCATTCCTGCATAATTAATGGTACGGTTGGTTTTAAGATCGGGTTGCGAAACCCCATACCATGCCTGGTAAGTCTTTTCCTTACCTGAAAAAACATTTAGCCGGAAATCATTTTTATCTGACAGGTAAGCTGTGGAAACGTAGGCTGATTTAAGATCACTGCTTGCCCTGTCAATATAACCATCACTCGAAATTCTTGATGCCCTTGCATCAATTGTGAAATGGTTTCCTAACAACCCACTCCCAACTTTGATTGTATTCTTCCAGGTATTGAATGACCCATAACTGTTATTGAACTCAGCATATGCTTTATTATTGACCTCATTCGTACTAAAATTAATGGTAGCGCCAAAGGCACCTGCACCATTTGTAGATGTTCCCACGCCCCTTTGAATTTGAATCCGATTGACGGAGGAAGCAAAATCGGGGAGGTCAACAAAAAAGCTTCCCTGGCTTTCGGCATCGTTGTAGGGGATGCCATTCAGGGTCACGTTGATCCTCGTTGCATCGGTTCCGCGGATGCGAATGCCGGTATAACCGACGCCATTTCCCGCGTCTGAATTTACTACTACGGAAGGCGTTTGATTTAGCAGGAAAGGCAGGTCCTGTCCCAGGTTTTGCTTACCTATTTCTTTCTTGTCCAAATTGGTTTTTGCAAACGGCGCAGTCCTGGAGGCGGTTACAGCACGTACTTCCACAGGCGGAAGGTCAAGAGTGTCTGTTTTTTCCTGTGACCAGGTATTCAGGGAAAAAGCGAAGCAGATAAAAAATACAATCCTTTTCATTTCAAAAATTTTTAATGAAAGGGAATGTCCATGCAAGTTTGAGGTGTTCGAAGCAAAATAAAAAGGTCTACAGCGGACTGTAAACTCTAACATCTTTGAATTTTGAAAGAACCTCCCTGCGCAGGCATTACCCTGATCAGGTTCTACGGGTTTGATCTCAGCCTCCGATTCTGGCGGAAGCACCCCGGAAACACTGACGTGAATTGCAAATTTATGGAATACTTATTACCCGCTTCAGGTAAATTTGGCTGTTGAAAAAACATAATTATATTTGTGAGCAACTAAAAAACCAAAACGTTTTTATTCAACTGTAAAACCAAATAACGTGGCGTACGACAACAACGACAAGAAAATGGAAAGCATTTACAGCAAGCGGATTCGGGCAGGTAAACGAAGAACCTATTTCTTTGATGTAAGAGCTACACGTGGCAATGATTATTATCTCACCATTACCGAAAGCCGCAAACGCTTTAACGATAATGGTTATGATCGCCACAAGATTTTCCTTTACAAAGAAGACTTCAACAAATTCATTAAAGCCTTAACGGAGGCAGTGGATCATGTGAAAACACAATTGATGCCTGACTTTGATTTTGATGCTTACAATCATGATGAAGTAGAGGTTGAACAGGAATCTGAAGTAGCAGCCGTAGTTGAAGTAGCTCCTGCTGTAAATTCTACAGCCAGCTCGAACAGCTCACCAACTTCTCCGGAAGAGGTAGATAAATGGTAACAGCGATTTCTTAAATATATTTAGAAACCCTTACAAGTTGTAAGGGTTTTTTTGTAGGTATTACTGTATTATTCATTAATCGCTTAATGGCAGCGCAGTTTTTAGTCTTTCATCGCTCTAATTTAATAATGTATGGGTTTTCGACTAATTTGGAAGGAAATCCAATTTGAATGAAAAGAACCGCCACCATCACCTCTTATTTCTTTGTCCTCGCTGCAAGCTGCTTATCCTGTCAGAATTTCATCGACAAAAAAGAAAACAAACAGGATGGAATGCAAAAAGCAATGCGTCACGAGTATCTTATGACAAGAGATCCAAGGACGGACATCATCCATACGGAAAGATTGTTGCCTGCTTTTCGCGAACTAAGAAGAATTCAACAGAATGCGAGAGTAAACGGTTCTGAAGCAATTACTAATTGGACCGAACGTGGACCAAATAATATCGGCGGAAGAACCAGGGCTTTAATCTATGATATGGCTGATGCCGCAAATGGTTATAAAAAAGTATGGGCAGGCAGTGTTGGAGGAGGCCTTTGGTATTCAAATGACATCACAGCAATTACGCCGGTTTGGTATAAGGTCGACGATCTTATGGATAATCTTGCCATAACTTCCATTGCACAGCATCCCGGTAATACTCAATATTTATATGCCGGAACAGGCGAGGGCTGGTTTAATTCTGATGCGATCAGGGGGCTGGGAATTTTTCGTTCAACTGATGGTGGCAACTCATGGAGCCAATTGGCCTCCACCAATAACGGTAATTTTTTTCGTATTCAAAAAATCGCTGTCGCAAACAACGGGACTGTTTTTGCGTGCACAAGGTTAGCGGGTTTACAACGATCAACCGATAATGGTTTAACCTGGACGAAAGTCCTTGGCAATGGAGTTGGCGGAGGATCCGATGACCGTGCTGCTGACGTGGAAATTGGTATGGATGGAGCCATTTATTGTAGTATAGGAATATTTACAACTGATGGAATTTACCGGTCGATTGATAATGGTAATTCCTGGACAAAAATTTATACATCTGCAAGTGATGAAAATAGAATTGAACTGGCCTGTGCTCCCGGAAATGCTAATGTTATATATGCGTTAGCACACACCGCCACGACTGATGCGATAAAGAAGATCATGTTTACATCTAACGCTACCGCCGGATCAGTTACCTGGACAACTGCTCCCAATCCAACATGGTGTGACCAGGGTGCACTCAGTGACGATTTTACAAGAACACAGGCATGGTACGATTTAATAGCAGCCGTTGATCCTAATAATCAAAACAATGCCTTTGCCGGCGGTGTTGATATTTTTAAAACTACAAATGGAGGAACAGCATGGTCACAGGTGAGCCAATGGAATGATGGTTGCAACAGTTTGCCCTACGTGCATGCAGATATTCATGCCATCGTTTTCAAGCCCGGTTCCTCGTCGGAGTTTTTGGTGGGTTGTGACGGAGGAGTATTCAGAACTGTCAACGCCGGCGCTTCATTTACAGATCGCAACTTAGGCTATAATGTTACTCAATATTATTCTGTTGCAATGAATCCAACTTCCATGAGTAATTATATGTTAGCAGGAGCGCAGGATAACGGTACGCATAAATTTTCTTCAGGTGGTATCAATTCAGTTGTTTCAGCTACCGGGGGTGACGGTGGATATTGCTTCATAAGTCAAACAAATTCTAATTACCAGATTACTTCCCAGACAGGGGCCCGGTATTTCCGGTCCACAGATGGTGGTAGCACTTTCTCATTAGTAATTGGCAGTGTCAATGGCAGGTTTATCAACCCGTCGGAAATGGACCAAAACAATATTCTATATTTTGGATATACCGATGGCAGTTATGGAAATTATGACGTTGTTAATGGCGGCGCCAATGCTATAAGTCTTAACTCTTATGCAACACTCACCAATTTGCAGGTTTCAGCCATAAAAGCGGATCCCAATTTAAATCACGTGATCTATTGTGGGTTTTCTGCCAGTGAAAACTTTACAGGAAGTGTAGTTCCTAAATTATTAAGAGTAACGAATGCAGACGGCGCATCAACAGGCCAACCCTCTCAAAGACCGTCTGCTACTGAAATTATCTTACCTGCATTAGCACCCGATTCTTATATTTCAAGCATCGATGTTGAAACGGGCAATTCAAACCATATTATGATCACTCTTTCAAACTTTGGCGTAAGTAGTGTATGGGAATCTACCAATGGCGGAACCTCCTGGAATAATATTGAGGGTAACCTGCCCGATATGCCGGTTCGTTGGGGAATTTTTATTCCATCCGGATATGGTTATAGAATAATGCTGGCAACTGAATTAGGTGTATGGGTAACGGACGCTATAAACGGTACTTCTACTGTGTGGACTCCCAACAATTCGGGGCTTGCCAATGTACGTGTTGATATGTTGAAATTAAGAGCATCGGATAAAACCATTGCAGCGGCTACTCATGGCCGAGGGATATTTACAACAGTTTTGACAACAGTTCTTCCTGTAACGATATCTGATTTTACCGGGCGACTGGAACAATCTACCGTAATGCTTAACTGGTCAACCTCAACAGAGCAAGGCTTTGATTTTTTTGATGTTCAAAAATCATTGGACGGAAAAAATTTCTCGTCGATAGGCAGAGTCGAAGCGGGGCCGAACACTGTATCGCAAACCAATTACTCCTTAACAGACAGACAGGTTGCAGAAATAAATTTTTATCGCCTTAAAATGGTAGATAAGGATAAAAGTTTCGATTACAGTAAAACTATTATCATCAAAAACCCTTCAATAAAACAAAATGTGTGGATCGCCAACCCGATAATGAACTCTATTGATTTGCGATTTGCGAAACAGACAAAATCCGTACGCCTCCAGTTAATATCAATAGATGGTAGAGTTTTAGCTGAAAAAACTATGTTGTCTTCCACCTCGCAGTTGCACTGGCAATTGGACAGGTATTTGAGCAACGGTAATTATTTATTACGGGTTGTTGCTGACGGTAAAACATTCACCAGGAAACTTGTGAAGGAGTAAGTTTAATTAAACGAATCAACTCAAAATTTGAGTCAATTATTTTATTGAATTTATTTCCTCATTTCTTTATACGCATTAATCAATCCGTTGGTTGAAACATCGTGTGAAGAAATTGTTTTTTCATTTTCAAGTTCGGGTAGAATTCTGTTGGCGAGTTGTTTTCCTAATTCAACCCCCCATTGATCAAAACTGAAAATATTCCAGATCGCTCCCTGAACAAATATTTTGTGTTCATATAGTGCAATTAACTCACCTAAAGAATGAGGAGTAATTTTTTTAATGAGAATGGAATTGGTGGGCCTGTTACCTTGAAATATTTTGAATGGAGTGAGCCTGGCGATTTCTTCGTCATTCTTTCCCTGTTTTATTAACTCGTTCTCTACTTCTTCTTCTGTTTTCCCATTCATCAAAGCTTCTGTTTGCGCAAAGAAATTTGAAAGCAGTTTTTGATGGTGGTCTGCAATTGGATTATGCGTTTGGGCAGTTGCTATAAAGTCGCAGGGAATTAAAACAGTACCCTGGTGAATTAACTGATAAAATGCATGTTGCCCATTGGTGCCGGGTTCTCCCCAAATGATAGGTCCTGTATTGTAGTCAACTTCTTCGCCATTCCTGTCAACCGATTTTCCATTACTTTCCATATTTCCCTGCTGAAAATAAGCAGCAAATCGATGGAGATACTGATCATAGGGAAGTATGGCTTCTGTTTGTGCGCCAAAGAAATTAATATACCATATACTGATCAGGGCCATTAACACCGGGATATTTTTTTCAAACCCGGTATTTCGGAAATGCTGGTCGGCATCATAAGCCCCTTTTAATAATTGTTCGAAATTTTCATATCCAATGGTTAACGCAATGGATAAACCAATGGCACTCCATAACGAATATCTTCCCCCAACCCAGTCCCAGAATTCGAACATATTTTGTTGATCGATACCGAATTTTGTCACTTCTTTTACATTGGTAGAAAGCGCTACAAAATGTTTGGCAACATGTTGTTCATCCTTTGCAGATCTTAAAAACCAGTCTCGTGCCGTGTGGGCATTGGTCATGGTTTCCTGCGTGGTAAATGTTTTCGAGGCAATTAAAAACAAGGTTTCCTCAGCATTTACTTTTTTAAGCGTTTCAGCAATGTGTGTTGCATCCACGTTGGAAACAAAATAAGCCTGGATGCCTTCAACCCAATATGGTTTTAATGCTTCCGTAACCATAAACGGCCCAAGATCACTACCACCGATCCCGATGTTTACAATGTATTTTATTTTTTTGCCGGTATAACCTTTCCATTCTCCGCTATGGATTTTACTGCAAAAGCTTTTCATCTGCTGCTGTACTTTCTTCACATCATCCATTACATTCCTGCCTTCGGAATAAACCGGTTTGCCTGAAAAGTTTCTTAAGGCAACATGCAATACAGATCGTTGTTCCGTTTCATTGATCAAATCGCCGTTAAACATGGCTTCAATCGCATCCTTGAGTTTGCATTCGTTTGCCAGTTGAAGCAAAAGTTTTATGCTTTCATCGTTTATTATGTTCTTAGAGAAGTCAAACACCAAATCATCGAGATAATAGGCATGTTTTTTAAAACGGTCTGCATCGTTTGAAATCAGGTCCTTTATATGAACCTGTTTCATTTCCGTTGCATGCTTTTCTAATTTACTCCATGCTGTCGTAGCTGTGGGATTGATCTTTGGGAACATGCTATTTATAATTTAGTAATGACTTCAATGGTTTTTTCCACCATAACCGGCGTTATATCCAAATGCGTAACCAAACGAACCTGGGTTGTGGAGATGGGATGACCTAAAATACCAGACTCTTTTAATTTTTCAACAAAGCTTTTCGCCGTCCATGGTTGTTTTACCGCGAAGATGATAATATTGGTTTCGACGGGAAGAATTTCATTGACAAAATCTTTTTTGCGCAATGCTTCTGCTATTTGTTTTGCATGATCGTGATCCTGTTTTAATCTTTCAACATTATTTTTCAACGCATAAATACCAGCTGCCGCCAGGTAGCCTGCCTGCCGCATTCCGCCTCCAAATGCTTTTCGGACCCTCCTTGCTTTTTTAATAAAAGCTTTTTTGCCCAGCAATAAGCTCCCGACAGGACAGCCTAAACTTTTGCTTAAACAAATAGAAATACTATGAAAGAGTTGTCCGTATTCCTTTGGTGATTGTTGTTTCTCCACTAAAGCGTTGAAAAGCCTTGCTCCATCCAGGTGAAGAATAAGGTTATTTTCATCACATACATTTTTGATTTTCCTGATCTCCTCTATTTCATAACAACTTCCCCCTCCGCGGTTCGAAGTATTTTCCAGGCTCACCAAACTTGTATGGGCCTTATGGACATCATCCACATTGATATTTTCCACCACCTGTTGAGCTGTAATTCTGCCTTTGTCACCATAAAGCAATTTAACCGAGGCTCCAGAATTAAATGCGATTCCGCCTCCCTCATATTGATAGATATGTGATGAAACATCACAGATTACTTCGTCGCCGGGTTGGGTATGGCATTTAATGGCAACCTGGTTGGTCATGGTGCCTGAAGGACAAAAAACAGAGGATTCCATTCCAAACATTTCTGCTGTGAAACTCTCTAGTTCATTTATAGATGGATCTTCTCCAAAAACATCATCTCCAACGCTGGCCCCAAACATGACCTCCAGCATTTCTTTAGTTGGCCTGGTTTGAGTATCGGACCTGTAATCGATGGTCATTTAAAAAATTTGCTGCAAGTTAAGCAGTTAGATAGTTGGGCCGCCATTTCTATCAACCTCAACCGTAACCATCCATAAAACATAATTTCCGCTGGTAACAATCCACACATCACCTGTAACCCGGTTTGAAGACCTGCGTCTAACTATGAAACTTACCGTTCCCCAAGCAACCGGCCATCAAGAAATAGTGCCGTTTATTTAAAACCATGATCTTTGCATTGCATAGTACCTAAGTTTGTACTGTAATTTTTATAACAAAGTAATAAACATACTAAAATGAGACAGATTCTCTCCTTGCTTACACTTGTTCTTGCTGCTTTTACAGGGTTTGCCCAAACAGGGTCCGGTAAAATAGCCGGTTCCGTTATTGACGGGAATCAAAAGACCGTTGAATCTTCTACGATTGCATTATTAAGAGCAAAAGATTCTGCAACCGTAAAGTTTTCTGCGGCCGACAAGCAAGGAAAATTTTCTTTTGATAATATATCCAATGGGAAGTATCTGATATCTGTTTCGGCAGTTGGACATCAAAAAGGGTTTTCAGAAATTTTCGAGATTTCTGATTCACGGACTTCAATAGAACTGAAACCTGTTAATCTTATTCCCCAAACAAAGGGTATGTCAAATGTTACTGTTACTGCTAAAAGGCCACTGGTAGAGCAGAAAATAGACCGCACGGTAGTAAATGTAGAAGCTGCAATTACAAATGTTGGTGCAAGTGCTTTGGAAGTTCTTGAAAAATCTCCTGGCGTAAGCGTAGATAAAGATGGCAACATCAGCCTGAAGGGCAAAGAAGGCATAATGGTTTTAATTGATGGCCGTCAGACTCAATTATCCGGGACTGACCTCGCTAACTATCTCCGCAACATGAGTGCCAGCCAACTTGATCAAATTGAAATCATGACGAATCCACCGGCAAGATATGATGCAGCAGGAAATGCGGGTATCATTAACATCAAAACTAAAAAGAACAAACAGGCCGGTTATAATGGTAGTTTAAACCTGGGTTATACACAAGGCAGGTATCCGAAATTTAATGAAGGCTTCAACTTCAATTATAAAGAGGGTAAAATAAACGTGTTTACCAACCTTTCACATAGTTACAGGAAGAACTTTAATACGCTTAATATAAACCGCAACCTGTTAAATGAGAGTACCAAACAACTGGAAAAATATTTTGACCAGGAAGCTAACATGATTAATGAAGGCAACTCTTTCAATGCAAAAGTTGGGTTAGACTTTTTTGCAACGAAAAAAACTACCTACGGAGTTGTATTTAACGGATTTTCAAGTCCCGGAACATTTCATAACAATAATCAAACCTTGATTTCAGACCCAAATCAAAACCTCATCGTCGATACCAGGGCAACCGTTGATAATTCCCAAACCTGGAAAAACTTTAGTACCAATCTGAATTTCCGTACACTTCTGGATACTGCAGGTAAAGAACTCACCGCTGACCTTGACTATATTTCCTATGATTCAAAGAATAATCAATTCATGGTGAATTCCTATTTCGATGCCACGGGAAATCCTACGACTAAAGCAGATACTTTAATGGGTTCCTTACCCCAGGATATAAAAATATATAGCGGCCGTATGGATTATTTACAACCTCTTAAAGGTGGGGCAAGATTTGAAGCTGGAATTAAAAGCAGCGTGGTAAGAACTGACAATAATGCTCAATACGACAGTATTCAATATGGTCGGATTGTTCATGATTTTAACAGGAGCAATTATTTTATCTACGAGGAGAACATCAATGCGGCTTATGTGAATTTGAATAAGCAACTGACTAAAAAGCTTGGTGCACAATTAGGTCTTCGCCTTGAAAATACGAATACTAAAGGCACACAGGTAACTACAGGGGAAACTTTCGACAGGCATTACACCCGGTTATTTCCAACTGTATTCTTCCAGTACAAAGCCAATGAGAAAAACAATTTTGGTTTGAATTATGGCAGAAGGCTACGTCGTCCAAATTATGAAAGTTTAAATCCTTTCATTCGCTTCCTTGATCGTTATACTTATCAGCAGGGAAATCCGGACCTCAAACCGCAGTACAGCGATAATATTGAATTGAGCCATACTTACAGAAATGTTTTGACGACCACTTTAAACTACAGCCGTGCCGTTGACATCATGCAAACTGTAATTGAACAAAAGGGTGAAAAAGCTTATGCAAAGCAGGCAAATATTGCTAATCAACGCCAATATGGAATTTCAATTAGTGCAAATCACCCTGTAAATAAATGGTGGACTAACAGCATATACGTAAACGTGTTCAACAATCAATTCAACGGCCTGGTAAATAACGCATATGTTACAGTTAACGCAACAACCCTTATGCTGAATGGAACGCAGCAATTCAAATTTGCCAAAACTTGGACAGGTGAAATAAGTGGATTTTTTAGAACAGGCGGTGTAGAAGGTGTACTCGTTGCCAAACCAATGGGAATGTTATCAGCAGGAATCGGCAAGCAAATTTTAAAAAATCAGGGCACGCTTCGCCTGACCGTTCGCGACATACTTTACACCCAGCGTTTTTCTGCTAAAGCCCAATACGGAAATGTGGACGCAAGGTTTACAGAGGCAAGAGATTCACGAGTGGTAAATCTTGGATTCACTTACCGGTTCAGTAAAGGCAAGATCAATAATACCAGGAAGAGAACGGGCGGAAGTGCAAGCGAAGAACAAAACAGGGTAGGCGTAGGCAATTAAAAAATTTCAAAGAGTTCCTTGAATAAGGAACTCTTTTTTCTTTAATAATTTTTCACAATTCTTCTTTCCATAATCCCATAAAACCGTCGGTACACTCATAAAGTAATCGTCCCCTTTACAACGGTTTATCTAGTACTTATCACAATTCATGTAAAAGCCAGGGAATAGCTTTAAATCTTTGCACAGATTTGAAACCTAAACCAATTTTATGAGACACATTATTGCTCTTACTGTTTTTGTGTCAGTGGGTTTTTCTGTACATGCACAAATATCAAAAATTTCCGGCGCTATCAGCGATGAGCAGGGCAAAGGCTTAGCCTCAACTTCGGTGTCATTGCTTAAAGCAAAAGATTCATCACTGGTTAAAGCTGCCGTCTCCGATAAGTCGGGGCAATACCAATTCGTCAACATAAAAGAAGGGACCTATTTTGTTGCTGCGAGTTCCGTTGGTTATTCAAA
>Ga0193740_1000344_pt1 | contig 13269 bp, 11 predicted proteins | sample L2s1metaG_FD_145072 | JGI IMG/M metagenome (GOLD analysis project Ga0193740, IMG submission 145072) | Soil microbial communities from a riparian zone of the East river system, Colorado, United States - L2s1 | ecosystem: Environmental > Terrestrial > Soil > Riparian zone | place: USA: East River... | reverse complement strand
ATGAAAATAGTTGAAATATTAAAAAAAAAAAATATTACTATTAAAGAAATGGTAATATTAATTTATTTTGTTTAACATATTATTAACATTCTTTGTTTATTATTTAAATAATTAGAAGGTAGTTGGTTCAACCTGGTAATTTACCCTGTGTCACTTAAAGGGCTAGCCCCCCAATTTAAGTTAAAATAATTAATTAATAATATTCTGTTAATAACTACAATTTAAAATTAAATATTAAAAGCTACAATGAATATAAATATAATGAACCAAAATAATAAATTTATTTTATCACCTGGATATATAACTGGTTTAGTTCAAACAGATGGTTCTTTTTTTTTTTGTAATATTGTATTATCTACTAAACATAGATTTGGTTTACAATTTAGACCGAAATTTACAATAACTGCAGATTTAAATTCTAAATATGTACTAGAAAACATTTTTAATTACTTTGGTTGTGGAAATATAACTGAAAATATTAAAAATTTTACTGCTGAATATGAAGTAACAAGACTTGAATATCTTAATAATATTATAATTCCTCATTTTAATAAATTTCCTCTGTTTTGTGGAAAATTACATGCTTTTAACTTATTTTCTAAAATAGTTTACTATTTATATAATAAAGAAAAAAGAACATTAGAAGGAAGAAGAGAAATATTAAAAATGGCATTATCTATGAATGTTACAACAAATAGCAAATAGAACTGAAAGTCGTTTAGAGTTATTATTTTCTTTGTTATCTGTTCAAAAAATTAAAGATAAAGAATTGATTCCAAATAAAATTACAACTGTAGAAACTATAGTTACTAATGATAATATAGCAGGTATAATAGATGGTGATGGATCATTTTATATTAATTTTAATAATAATGGTTCAATTAATACAGGGTTTTCCATAACTACGGATATTTATTCAAAATCTTTATTACAAAAAATTCAAGATCAATTTAAAGGAATTGGAACTATTTACAAAGGATCAAAAAATGAATTAAGATACGTAGTAAAAGGTATAAATCAAATTAATAATGTTTTAATACCTTTTATGGATCAAAATCCTTTATTTTCAGAAAGAGCATTACATTATGAAAAATTTAAATTTGTAAGTGAAAATTTAATAATTGAACAACCTTTAAGTTTAAAAACTAAATTAAAAATAGTAGAATTAGCTTATAATGCAAATAAAGACGGAAAACATCGTAAATTAACTAAATCAGAATATATAAAATTATTACAACAAATTGAACTTAAATAATAATAATATTTAACCCCCTTTCATTTTGTTTCATTTTTTTATTTAAATAATTGGATTGGATTTTATATTTATATACAATTTTAATTTTAATTTTTTTAATTTTTATAATTTTAATTAAAACAAAACATAATACAATAGGGTAGTCGCTACTTTTAATGATCGTTGTAACAACGCATCAGCCTTTAGATTGTAGCGCCGAAAATTCAACGGGTCTTAAGTAATCAACCGAAATCGTGTTGATTTTGAATAAAAAAAATATGTAACTTATAAAAATTTAAACTATATAATTACTATATTTATTCAAAATCTAGGTAGTAGAACATTCAGTTAAACTTAAATGTTAAAAAAAAACAGTGTTTCATTGTTTTTAGGTTACTGAAGAGAGAATGCTGACATGAGTAACGTAAAAAGAAGTTAATAATACTTCTCGCCGAATACGAAAGGGTTAAATTCGAAAAGTTAAATTGCGATTTGTAAATGCGGCCTCTAAAGATTAAAACCAAAGTTTTAACTGATGAGTATATAACAGAAAGTCCATTAAATATGGACCAGGAAATGAAGTTATAGAAACTTAATTAAAAAATAAAATACTATTAATTAAAAATACATTTTAATATTTTTAAAAATATAAATTTTATATACTTAAAAATTAAGACTACCGTACCCTAAACCGACACAGGTTCGTAGGTAGAGTATACTAAGGCGTAGAGCTAAAAGTTGTTAAGGAACTCGGCAAATTATCCTCATAAGTGTGGCGATAAGAGGAACCGCTTAAAATAAATTATTCTGATAAAATTATTCTGATAAATTTATTACTGACGACAATTTATTTTTTTCGGGAACATAAAATCGGAGGCCCCGACTGTTTACTAAAAACACAGATCCCAGCAATGATTAATGTCATAGTATTGGGGTCGCAATTTGCCCAATGCCAGCGGAAAGTGACTTTTCGAAAGCTTGGTTAATAGCGGTCTTAACTATGAGGATCCTAAGGTAGCATAATAAGTTGACTATTAAATGTAGTCCGGTATCAATAGTAGAACGATGGTCTCACTGTCTCTACAACTTGCTCAGTGAAATTGAATTACCCGTGCAGATGCGGGTTACCTTTAGTGGGACGGGAAGACCCTATGCAGCTTCTACTGTAGTTAGTTATCATGTTGATCTAGAACAATTTTTATTAATAGTGAGTAGGGATGTCGATAGACGATGGTGGAAAACCTTATAATAAAAATTGGGTCGATGTTTACCTTTTAATTTAAAATTAGAGGAATAGTTGACTAATTGGCAGTTTGACTGGGGCGGTCGCCTTTAATAAAGTAGCAAAGTGTATCCAAAAATTTATATTTAGCTTAAAATATCATAAGTTTTTATTTAAATTTTAATTTCTATTATTATTTAATAATAATTATGTTATTTAATTATAAATTTAGTAATTTTAATTACTAATCTTTAATTATTAAAAAAATTATATTTTTTTAAATAATTAATTAAAAAAAAAAAGCTAAAAACAAAAAACGAATTAAGGTATGTTAGCAATTGAATGGAAATCAATTAATCATGAAAGATAAAACAAGCGTAATGGCATAAGCATGCTTAACTGGAAGACCTAGAAGTCGAACAGATACGTAAGTAGGGCATAGTGACCCTTCGCTATATTATGGAATAGACGGGGATCAATCGACAAAAGTTACGCTAGGGATTATATTAACTGTAGTCCATTTACTTTGAAAAAAGTAATAAAAAAAAAATTGGATAATTTGCAAGAAAAACTAAAAAAAAATAATTTATTTTAGTTTATTTGCAGCGAAGCTTATCTCAGCATAATAATTAATTAATTATTAGGGATAAAAACGTTCAACGACTAGAAAGTGAGTAATGCTAAACAATAATCTTTCCATGAAATTCCAACATCTTAAATCTTTATTTTGATTATTACCGGTTCCCAAAGGAACTTAAGATTATAACTAAATAAAAATGAAAAATTTTAACAAAGAATTATTAGTAGGAATAGGTCCAAATAGTAATTTAATTAGAAAATATAAAAATTCTCTTTTTTCCTTATCTACAATACAATGATAAAGCTCAATTGGTTTAATACTAGGTGATGCAAGCTTAAGAACTCAAAACAATGGTCGAACTTTTAAAATTCAATTTGAATGAAGTGATAGACATAAACCTTATGTAGATCATGTTTATAACTTATTTGATGAATGAGTATTATCTAAACCACATAAAAAAATAAGAATTAGTCCTAATGGAAATCAAGTGATTACTTGAGGTTTTCAAACTTTAAGTCATAAAGCTTTTAATCCTTTAGCTGAATTATTTTTAATTAATAAGAAAAAAAGTATTTCTACTTTTTTAATTAAAAATCATTTGACTGATAGAGGGTTAGCTTATTGATGAATGGATGACGGTGGAAAATTAGATTACAATAAAAATTCAACAAATAAAAAGATTGTTTTAAATACTCAGAGTTTTACTGAGATAGAAGTCGAAATAATGTCACAAGAATTAAGCGAAAAATTTAATTTAAGTTGTGAAGTTCGATCAAATAAAGGAAAAAAAATTATAGTTATAGATTCATTAAGCTACTATATTTTTAGAGATCTAATAAATCCTTATTTAATATCTTATATGAAATATAAATTACCATAATTTAATTTCCATAAATAAATAATTTTAATTTTTATTTTAGTTACATAATCTTTAAATAAACAAAAAAAAATATATTTTAGTTTTTTATTTTACTTACATAAATTTAAAGTATATAAAAAAACAAAAAATATATAAAAATTTAACCCCTTTCTTACATTTTTTAAATAAAGAATAAAAAGATGATGACATAGTCTGAACCACTTTGTGAAAAGTGGAAATAAAGAATTAATTTCTTTATATAAACAAATTTGAACAGGTTAATAGCCGGAGAGAGTACACATTGTCACGGCTGTTTGACACCTTAAAGTTTATTGATATATTATTCATTTATTTTTATTTTATTTTTATTTTTTTAATCCAAATTTGTTAATGTATTTTAATGTAAAAAAATGTTTTATTCGCAATTAAAATTTATTTATTATAAACTTTAATCCTGGCGATTTATATAGTGTTTTAATAATTATTAAAATTTAATAAAAAAATTTAAATTTTATTATAAAATTCTAATTATTATGACATTAAAAGTAAATTAGAATCTTTCCACACTTTCTTAAAGAAAATGTGGAAAGATTACTTTTTACTATAAAATAAAACTTTAAATTTAAGTTAGTTATTTCTTCTCCTTACTATACTTTCCACCTTAAGGCTTAAGGCATAAGGCATAAGGAAAGGAGGAAAGGTAAAGTAGGAGGGTGGAAAGGCTTATTTAAATTTTAACTCTTACTTTTTTAAAGTATTAAAATTTTATGTTAGTACCTACTTGAGAATAAATTTTCTCTTGTTATAGTTTTTTATCGTTTAGTATATAAAAAGGGTTAAAATATTTTTTTAATTTACTTGATCGAACGCTAGCGATATAGCGTAAACATTTATTAATTAAAAAATGAATAATATTTTAAAAAAAATTCAAGAAATTAATATCAAACAAATACAAAAAGATATAATTATTGGAACTTTGTTAGGAGATAGTAAAATTGTCGCTAATAAAAATAAAACAGCATCAATTGTTTTTGAGCAAAGTAATAGTCATAAATTATATCTTGAATCTCTTTTTTCAGAAATGAAAGACTTAATCAATCAATCTGAGGTTAAAGAACAAAAAAGATTAGATAAAAGATATAATAATAAAGTAAATATTTCATATTGATTTACAACTAAATCTACTGAATTTTTTAATCTTTATTTTACTTTATTTTATAAAAAAAATGATAGTACTAATAAATATTATAAAATTGTACCAGATTGTATTTATGATTTATTATCTCCTTGTGCTTTAGCTTATTGAATTTGCGATGACGGTTCAAAAGTAAAACGAGGTGGTGTAACTTTATGTACAGATAGTTTTAATCAAGATGAAGTATTTAAGTTAAAATCTGTATTAGAAATAAAATATAACCTTATTTGTACTATTCATAAAAAAAAGAATAGAACTGGTAATAACAAAATATATTATAGAATTTATATATCAGGTAAATCTTTAGCTTTATTAATATCTTTAGTTAAAGAATATATGCATCCTTCAATGATGTATAAATTAGAAGAATAAAAAAATAAAAATAAAATAATTATTAAATATAATGCAAAATGACATCGGGGAGCTTAAATAGAAATATTTAAGTAGCAGATTAGCTATATGTCTGGGACACTTTAAATTTAAACTATACTATTAATTTTTAATTTAAATTTAAATTAAGTAAAAAAAAAATAGTCAAAATTAGTTATAATAAGTAATCAGCAAGAAAAAAAAGGAAAAAAAAAAACAAAATAATCTTCAACGATCATACGCTAAATACTAAGATTAAGCTAAATACTCTAGCCTCTTTGTAAAAAATATGATCTAATAACATTTTCAAACAAATTAAAAAAAATGTTTTTTAATTTAATAATTGTTAAATATTGCGATGTCGACTCACCCTATCCTCCGGGGGAAGAAGCTCGGAAGGGTTCGGCTGTTCGCCGATTAAAAGGGTACGCGAGTTGGGTTTAATACGACGTAAGTCAGTATGGTCCCTATCTTCTAAAGGAAAAAATAGTAAAAGGGGGAAGACCTTCTAGTACGAAAGGATCAATAGGCTGTGTTTCTCTAGTGTACCAATTGTCGAAATAAAAATTAAAAACCTCGAAGACAAAAGTAAAGAGAATTAATACAAATTACTTCAACATTTTCAGTGAAGACAAAAGTAACTGTGAGAAGGAAATAAAGTAACGCATAGTTGGGTAGCCACAAACATATTAGATAAATGCTGATTGAATATAAAGCAAGAAACTAACCCCTAGATACTATCATGGATTTAATATTTTTAACAAAATAATAAATCTGTTTAATTAAGAAATAGAACATTTCTAAATAGGATGCAAATGAGAGACTGTAAGGTGTAAGTTTAGCATTACTAATTAATTTACAGACTAGATGTTTATTGTTGAAATTGATTAAAAAAATTTTTTTTTAATTTTTACTTATATTTAAAATATTAAAACGAGTATGCCGTAATTTTGGTAGCCGGGTAAATCGCTTAATATTTATTAAAATAATTATTAAAATAATTTATTAAAAAAATATACTAATTTATTATTAAAAAAATATACTAATTTATTATTAAAAAAATATACTAATTTATTATTAAAAAAAGAGGTAAAAGTTTTATATTAAAAAAATTTTTTTTATTTTTAATTTTTATATATTAAATTTTAATCCTATAAGAGTAGAAGTTTTAACACTTCTAAAGTTAGACGCTATCTTTTTATTACTTTTTTTACAAATGTTACAAATATTACAAATAACAAAGTTTTTTCTATTATTGTTAGTAATTATAGATTTAAATTCAAGTTTAGGTTTTTTTAAGTTGATTATATTTATTAAATTACTAAAATTTTTAGGTTTTATTTTTAATTCTGATAATTTATTAAATGTAAAACATTTATCTTTAGTTCCAACTTTATTAAATATTAGTATTAATAAAAATATTCCTGAATCAATTAAAAAATATAATAATGCTGAAAAAGATAGAGCCAAGATACTAGAAGAAAATAAAAGTAAATCAGGAATATATTTAATTACTAATGAAATTAATAAAGACAATTATGTTGGTAGTTCATATGATCTAGCCAAAAGACTAGGTAAACATACAAATATTAAATATATTAATAATTATAGATGAAATTCAATACTTTATAATTCAAAAAAAATATGGTTTAAAAAATTTTTCAATTACAATAATAGAATTTTGTAATAAAGATTCATTGATTGATAGAGAAAATTATTTTATTAAAATATTAAAACCAGAGTTAAATATAGCTAAAATAGCAGGGGCTCCTTTTACGGGTAGATTCCACAACGAAAATACTAAAAACCAAAAGCGTAAATTTAAAAAAGGAATTACTCCTACAATAGCAATTGCAGCTTCAAACCGAACTTGCTCTTTCCCAGTTCAATTATTAAATATTAAAACAAATGAAATAAATATTTTTCCTTCAATTAGAAAAGCAGCTGTTTATTTAAATTGTCATCATTCATCTCTTCAAAAAGCATTAAAAAATAAAAATATTTATAAAAAAACATATAAAATCACTAAAATAAGTAAAATTTAAAAAAAAAAAATAATAATACTAATATTTTAAATAAAAAATTAATATAAAACTTTTACCACCCCTCAACGACAACGACAACGACAACGACAACGACAACGACAACGAGTATGCTGGAACTGGAAATACAGGTAAATCTTAGGAATTTATGATATTAATCGTAAGAGTTCGAATCTCTTTACTCGTAATTTTTCTACTTTTTAAGTTAGAAATTTTCTGTTTAGAAATCTTAATAGAATGGTCAAATTCCTTAATAAAATCAATAATTTCTTGATAATTAAGGAAAGGAGTTAAGTTAAATAAAGGAGGACAGGCTAAAACGGCTTTAATGAAATTTCTAATAGCTAAATCTATGAATTTATTGTAAGTATTACCTCACTGGATATTAGAATGTTTCTGATAAGTTCTAGTTTTGAGAATTTTACTAATATTTCTTAAATTAGCGCAGTTTTTGATATCTTTAACAGGTTTACTGTCAAGTAATCTATTACTAAAATCAAAATCAAAAATATTTACTGATTCTTTATCAAAAATAATTCTTTTATTGTCAAAATGTAGTCTGAACATTTGATCTCTGTAAACGGGAGTAACGTGGCCACCTTTTAGGAAAAGAGTTTTAGCTGTAGTTAGAGTTTTTTGGATAAATTCTATACATTTATGGTCGGTAGAAAGAATATAAGTGAAAAAATCATTTAATTCGTTAAAATATTTATCACGTGCAGTTGAATCATCTTAAAAATTAATTTGAAATCCGGTAGTAGCTTTAATTTTAGCGTTTAAACTAAATTGTCCTCTCGTAGTTCAGGAAATAATACCAATACCATCGTTTTTAAGTTCTAAAGCTATTGGTTTACCGGATAATTCATTTCTAAAATTTCTGTAAATATTCAAAAAAGTAATATCTTTATTATTTAATTTCATCAGTTTATCTTCTAAATTTTCAATATCTGTAATAAAACCGTCAGTTGTAACTGAAACTACTTTACCTTTTAATTTATTAATATTATGTAAAGCTTCCCCTATAATAGTTCTAATAAAAGCTGTAGTTCATGAAGCGATAATAGGGTTAGAAAGTACTCCAGCGTCCATTCTTGCCATAGAATTAGTTTTAATATTAAATTTCATTTTTTCATTTAAACCTTGAGCAGTTAGCCCGTATATACCGTTACCTAATAATTTTCAAATTAAATTTAAAATAGTTTTTTCCGGGTGTTTTCTTCTTTCACTTTGACAAAACTTAATAAATTTTAGGAAAGGGTGATTAATGAAAACTTTGTTTTTGTCTTTGTCTTTGTCTTTGTCTTCGGATTTAGCAGTTTCGAAAGGAATAGTATAAGCTTCTTTGACAGTAATAAAACAACCTTGATTTTTAGCTAGAAGATATTCTAACCCGGTTAACACCGCTGTCCCTTTAAGTGGATACGCTGTACTAGATTTGTCAATAAAACATGGAATTGAAGGGAATTTAGTATTATCTTTAAATTCGAATTCACATTCAATAATAGTGTAACTAAAAATTAATTCCTCGTTACTCATTTTAATTAATTCGGAAATATTTAATTTTCTAGCGTTATTGTAATCAGGATTACCAGCGAAGGCCATAATGGAAGTATAAGCGCTGGCTAAATCATAATCAAATCAATGTGTATTTTTATCAACTCCAAACATGAAGCATTCATTTCTACCTCCTTTATAATTAGCAATATAATAATTAATTTTAAAACCAATATTAGTCTCGGAAGAAATAGCCCAAAGCCCTTTCGGTGTAACTGTAGCAGAAGTATTAGAAAGTAAGAATTCATTTGAAATCTGGTAACCTTTATAATTATTTTTTCTTCAAAAATCAAGAACAAAAACGGAACTTATTTTAGATATGGTACTTGGTATAGCGTTTCCTTTTAAGGTAAAATAAAAATCTTCCATGTAATTAGCGTGAGTTAAAGGAATTATTGCGTCTTTAATAGCATACTCTTGAAATAACTCTCTGTTTTCGGTTAAAAGTAAATCCATATTTTCAATTTGTTTGGAAGTTAATGCTATTTTATCTAAACCGTCGTATAAATTTCCTAAATCTTTTAATCTTTTCTTTCCTTGTGGTGCTAGTAATAAAGTATCTCTAATAAAAAATTTATTTCCGTTAATTGAGATAGGTTTTCGCAAAGTAATGTAGCTTTTTTGTACAATATCTAAACCTTCTTTAAATTTATCGAAGTCAGATAACATACATAAATCAGCGTTAGTCAAATGAGCTATTAAATAAATATTTTTAATTTTAGTTACGCTTACCTTATCTTCGGAAAAAGAATTTACGTAAGTTCTAGTTAGACTTTTACTTCCTTTTACATTATTTGGTTTATCATAAGAAACAATAGGAGTTAGAACATCTTTATTTTCATTTCAATTTAAATTTAAAACTAAATCTGAATTCAAATTTTCGTTATGTTTATAAATTTTAATTAAAATTGAAAATAATTTATCTAAGTCTTCTTTTATAAAAGAATCTCCTAATAAGTTAATTTGATTTACTACGTCTTCCAAACTGTAGTTTTCACCATAATAAATAAAAGGTTGTATAGCAGATCTCGGGAAAGAAAATAAAATATCATCGTCTTGTTCTGTAAATTTAACATTTAACATTTTCAAGTCGAATATTAAATTAGCTAAATAAAAATCATTAGTACATTTAAAAGATCTAATAGAATTAATACTTTGGTTAATAGTATTTTCAATTAAATTAAAATTAAAATTCTTGTTTTTAGCTAATTTAAATTCTTTACCAGTAACTGCATCTAAAGTAGACAAAGTATATCGTTCATTTTTAGGTATTCTCAATAGTGTTTTAGTATTAATAGCTAACTGAACGGACAATAATTTATTCTTATTTTCATTAATTCTTTTGAATTCTGTATCAAAACCCGCGTAAATATTTTGAGTTACAGTAATACCTCTATTTTTAAGCTTTCTTCGTATAGATGGATCTAACTTCGCTAAAATTTCTTTGTTTAAATTAATAAAGTCTGCCATTAAATCACTAATTTGGTTTTCGTTTTCGTTTTCTGTTTCAATTCTCACAATAGTTTTTACTATCAACTCATGTAAAGATAATAAAATTATATTAAAAATTCATTTATACGACTCACTAGACTTATCTAAGCGTAAATAATCAGGCGATTTTGTAAGATATTTTATAAAGTTAGAGATAATGGGGTATTTTTCTAAATTTGGATCATTTAAGAAACCTCTTGATTCTATACTATAAATCTGACGTAAAATGCTTTTAACGGAATTATAAGTAATTAAAGAGTCATGATTATTAATTTCAATATAAAAATATTTTTTGTAATGAAGCAGAATGGTAATATTATCAACTGTAATGATTATTTTATTAAGAAATTTAATTAAAATATCTTTATTTCAGATATTAATATTAGCATCATAAATTATTATTTGGTTTCTAGGTTTGTTATTATTGTAAAGTACTATTTGTCTCATTTTGTTTTTTGGTTTAATTTTATTATAAAGGGTTATTTACGGTCTTTAAAGAACCTTAAGAAAGTGGTAAATGTTTACTATTTCCCTATGCTTAGTAAACACAATTTCGGTAGCCTTCACCGTAGGTAGGAAAGGAAGAAAAGGGGAAGGGGTTAGTTTAATTTAATTTAATTTAATTGATAATTATCGTATTCCATTGTTAAATCTACTTTATAAACTTTGAAGAAGTCATTTATTAGTGAATAATTGGATACGTTTTCTATAAAGAAGTATTGATTAAAATTAGTTAACGGAGGAAATAGCTTAATGATTAATTCACTGTCTAAAAATAAACCTGAATAATTAATTTTTACTATTTGCAGATTTTGTATATTATAACTTGGAAGTTTAAGGATAGTAGGATCATCGCATAAACTTTTAAGTTTTTTGTTTACATTGCAAGCAGTATTATTTTCAATTAAAAACAGTTTATTAAATTTAGATTTAGAATTTAATCTAAAAGTTTCTCTGATTAACTCAGTTTTATTTAAATCAACGCGTAATACTGAAGCCTTAACCTGTGTCCTTAATGGAAGAATTGGAGAAAAAGTAGAAGAGACGGGAGAAGAAACTGGAAAGAATTTAATTAATTTATTCGGTAAGAACATTTTTATTTATAAGAAAATTTATTATAAAGGGTACCATGTTAGGGGGAATTCACGTTAAATCCCTATTTTTAACGTGAAAATATTAATTGACTAATATCGTTACAAAAATTAAAATTAAAATTAAAATTAAAATTAAAATTAAAATTAAAGTAAATTAGTCTGTTAAAAGTAAAAAGGAAATTAGTCTAATATATTTAAAATTCCGTTTTTTAAGGTTTCATAATGGTTACTGAGTCTATCCACTTCAAGCTGTAATCTTAAATTTTCGAGTTTTAATTCCATATTTGCCAACCATAATTCTTTAAAAACATCATCTGTTCTAGTATGAGCTGTTGGAAGGTCAATTGGACCCAAGGCTAATGTAAAGAGTATACAAGCGGTTAATAACCCTAGAGAAAATCATATTAATTTTCCCGTATTTACCGTAGAGTCTACTGGTAAGGCACTTATTAGGGTATTTGCTGGAGAATCACAGTTAGGAATGAAGGACTCGTCATCAATTTCAGGAAGTAATTCTATTCACTTTATATTTTTAACCCCAAAGTTTTTTACATAAAAATCCAAAATTCTATTGATTAATAAAAAATTAAAATTATTAAAATATAATGATAAAAATAATACTAATACTAAAAATAATAATAATACTAATAATATTTTCAACAATAATTTTAATTTTAATTTTAATTTTAATTTTAATTTTAATTTTAATTTTAATTTAAAATAACCGTTTAAAGAATTTACTGATTTTATATGCACAATATTGAAATATGTTATTTTCATTTTTAATTTGTAAAAAAGAATCAGGGTCTCTAGCTTGAAATTTGTACCGTTTAAACCTACCATCCCCTTTAATATAAATCCAAAAACTCGGGAAGAAACAAAAGAACTAAAAGAAAGAAATAAATGTTTTAAAATCAAAGAATGAGTAGATACTTCCTAAATTTTAAACAATAAATTAACTAACCCCCTATAACTCTAGTAAGGACTCTCCTTAAGGGGAAACAGAACTTGATGGTTGTTCGGAGAGTGTCTCTCTTTTAAAGAGAAAGTCCCAGTTCGATTCTGGGTGTTTTCAAAGGATCTTTAGTAAAATGGTTAATACAACTATCTTTCTCCTTAAGGGAATTAGTAATTATCGGTTCGAATCCGATAAGATCTATCCTCAAACAGTATAAAACAAATACTTGTCACTAACACAAGTAAATGAATAAAAGAGTAATATATACTTTATGATTATCTTGAATATGTAATAAAGTTTTTTTCTATTTAAATAGTTAGAAAATAATCTAAAAATAAACAGCAATTCGTGATTTAAACATATTACAGTACTGTGAGGAACAATTGCCTCATATTCAAATTAAATAAAAAACATGGAAAAACCTGTAGTAATATACCATAATGAAAGTAATCTGTTTTGATACAAAGCGTATACACACGTAAATCTAGAAACTAATTTCGTTGAGAGTATAGTATCAATTTTAAATTGTGTTATACTAGAAAATTTAACCTCTCCGTTATCGTTGCGATATAACCTTTATTTTATAATGAAATGAAACATACCAGCTGAAAAAGAAGTTAGAGAAAAAATATGTTACAATAACTTATTAGTACATCTAACCAAAATCATTC
>Ga0193740_1000343_pt1 | contig 13270 bp, 12 predicted proteins | sample L2s1metaG_FD_145072 | JGI IMG/M metagenome (GOLD analysis project Ga0193740, IMG submission 145072) | Soil microbial communities from a riparian zone of the East river system, Colorado, United States - L2s1 | ecosystem: Environmental > Terrestrial > Soil > Riparian zone | place: USA: East River... | reverse complement strand
CTGAAAAAGAAATATTCGAATTTAATTATTTGGAAACTATTGAGGAAATAGGATTTTCTTTTATTGTTAGTTTAATTGTTGAAAATCCTTACATTAGAGAACAAAGTATTAAATTCATTAGTTGCCTGTTTATATGAGTCGTCGAAATTTGAATATGTTTAACATTTTTATATCAAAGAATAGCTTTGATAAATTGTGTTTAGGCAAAATGCATATTTTTTTGCACTGCTTTTGTCAATTATTTTGATTTTTTCATCTTTAAATTTTCCTTTCTTGAGTAAGGTATATGGCCAGACGCCTGGATCTCCCATTTCTCAAGAGCAATACGATAAAATTAAGAACTGTACTACGGATCTTAGTAAAAAACCCACCCCCGTAGAATACCTTACTTACTTCAATTGTGGTCATGTCTCGAAAGATGAAAGCGGAAGGACTGTAAGACAATTTACACTAATTGTTGAGGAAAATCAAAAGATACCTGTGTCATACGAAGGGCATATCCTAGACGCATGGACCTTTAATGGTACGATTCCAGGGCCCACTATAAGAGTTACAGAAGGCGATCTCGTCCGTATTAGAGTTATTAATAGCAATGATAATTCAAATCCTCATTCGCTTCATACTCACTCTATCCATCACGCCAAGAATGATGGCGTTTCAATGGGAGGATATCCGGGCGGTGCTATTTCGCCAGGTAGAAGTTTCACTTATGAATTTATTGCGCAGCCATATGGGATATATCCATATCATTGTCATGTAGATCCAATTGCTGATCATATCAATAGAGGGCTATATGGAATGATGATTATTGATCCAAAAGAGCCCCGGCCGCAAATGACAGAAATGGCTATGCTACTAAATGGATATGACTTGGATCTTGATTTGGAGGGACCAACCAAAATACCTCCAGCTGCATTATTTCAGACAATTGAACAAGACGATACTGAAGGATCTAACATGACTGACGGTGCCATTAGTAACGAAACCAGCACGGACGCCAACATGACTGACGGTGCCATTAGTAACGAAACCGGCACGGACGCCAACATGACTGACGGTGCCATTAGTAACGAAACCGGCACGGACGCCAACATGACGCATGTTTCATCTGACATGCAAGATGCTGATGAGGAAGATAACGGTGGGGAAGATGAAGTTGAGGAAGAAGATGATGGTGGAGTAGATAGGATTAATGAAATTTACACAGTTAATGGAAAGGCATTTGACTATATGATGAATCCAATTGTAACGCAAACTGGCAAGCCATATCGTATTTACGTAGTAAACATGTTGGAATTTGATTTGGTCAATTCATTCCATTTACACGGTGCAATGTTTGATTACTATACTGCTGGTACGGATGAAACTTCGGATTATAGTACAGACATAGTAACGCTATCGCAGGGAGACAGAGGTATTATGGAATTTACGTATGCTTATCCTGGTACATATATGTTCCACGCACATCAGACAGAATTTACGGATCTAGGTTGGATGGGATTATTTGATGTAAGGGGAGAGCCGGTTGAGCCGCCTCAGGAAGACCTGACTTGACCTAAAGTCACTCTTTGTCCTGTGCCGAATCAACTCAATGGCATCTGTTCAAGGTGGCCGATATTAATTCTGCATAATCATGATTAAAAAATCACGATTATAGAAATCGTCAAGGCTAACTTCAATTGGAGTTGACAGGTAATCGCTCTGAATGATTTGAATACTAATGTGGAAAGTCGATTTATTTTCTAAATTAAATTTAAGTTTGTTCTTGCTAAAAATTCTCTGCAAACGACAATTCAAATCACTCGACCAGAAATGTAGCAGACTTTGTAGTTTCAATACCTGCTTGTGAGGCGCTTGCCAAGACCGAAAATTGTCCCGTTATGTCGTCACCGAGCCTGAAGGAAGGCGACAGTTTTCCATCATTATCTGTGTAATCTTTTATGATATTGCCAGATGGATCTTTGATTGTTAGGCGCAAAAACACCCTATCAAGTGCATTTCCCGTCAGCGGATCCGATGCTGTGAGTGTAACTGTCTGTCTCCCTCCAGTTGAAATCGGATCATTTTCCACGTTTAGATCAAGCGTTATCTTTTCGGAGCTTGATGCATTTGTTGTATCACTAGGTGTATCTGGTGGAAGAGATGAAGTTTGTACATTTGATGAGGATACAGTATCGTTATTCGCAGTAGGTAACGGTAATTCTACATTACTTGATTGATTAGGAGATGTTGTTCCCGTAACATTTATGCTGTACCACTTAGTAACGGTTGGTCCTGTAGGTGGAACTAAACAAGTAATTTTTGACGTTAAATCATTGACTCCTGTTTGAATAAGATGATATTTGGAAGTATAGGTGAAGCTCCAGGTTGAAAAGTCAGCAGATCCGTTTGATCCGGTTGGTGTGCCGAGTTGATACGGCTTTAGATTATTCCAATCTACATAAACCTGACATTGTGAAGTTGAATTGTCAGTAGATGTTCCAGATATCGTAAGTTCACCAACAGGAACTTGTTGATTACCAAGAGGAGAGTCTATCTTTATTGAAATTCCATGTACACTAACAAATCCAATATTTGTGAACATCAGTAGAGCTAAGACCGTTCCAGAAAAGCCAAGAATAAGCATCCTTTCAAAGCCCATATGCATTCTAATCTAATCTATCATATTCCCCTTATTTTTGTTTTTTATATTTTTTTAACATAATTTAAATAACTTCAATTTGTCCGCTTGAATAAATAATAATTGATTTTTAAGGAAAAGGAATATTTGGTAATTCAAATGGAATATCATCTCTTATGGGCTTTGATTCATCAGCACAATCTGATTTGCATTCACTTTCATCATTTGAATTCACATCATTTGAATTCACATCATTCGAATCCTCGTCATATGTTATGACGCCCTGCGTCGAGGACAAGTTGAGGGTGTTACCTTCATTATTACTAGTTCGTGATTTAAAAGGGTCCGAATTCTCTAATTGAGATTTCAGCTCAATCATGATTTCCTTATTAGATGTTTGATTATTGATAAGACTAGCTATTGTGTAATATCGTTGAACTTGGTTGCTATTAAGCCCATTTTCTCCGCTGATTAAACTTCCGTAGGCGTGGCCATGAATAGTAGACACTAACGATATTATGCTACTTATTACAATAAGGGCAATAATTCTACCTACCATGACCTAACAGTAATGCAATTTAGCTGTTAGCAAGTATATTTGGATTAGGTAACGAATTGCTGTATGAAAATCAAGGTAAAATCAATAGTACATAAATTAAGGTATAATTTTAGTACGAAGATTACTATAACCAAACATAACTGACATATCTTCTAGAAAATTTCAATTGAGATTAGTGTACAATTCTTATTATCGCGATCTACTATCATTGCAATACATTTTCTCATGACTTCTATTTCGTTTCTCATAATTACTTGCAATATCCAATAACATCTCTCAAAATAGAGCAAGCTAGATTCCAATTATTCATATTTCACAAGGACAAGTTTTATGAAAAAATAATTTTTGTGAGATATATGAAGATCATGTAATCTCAACTAGTTGCACTCGTTGCAACGTAGAAATTGTTATGATACATCTCAGAAATCTGGTTCATTTCTTGGAGATCTAGATATTTTCCGTCTGATATCTGAGAAAATCTATCTATTTCTTCAACATTTATCATTGTTGGTAAGACAACTGATATTTGTTCATGAGAGAGAATAAATTTTATTGCAAGATCAGTAATGTCCCACCCTTTCTTGTCGGAGATTGTCTTCATATTTTCAACCTTTTTTAAGGCCTCTGAGATCCATTCCTTTTTTCTCACGCTCCTATGGTCATTCTTGCTAAATGTGGTATTCTCATTGACTTTGCCAGTTAATATACCCGAAGCATCAGGCACTCTTGCCATTATTCCAACATTTTTTTCTTTACCCGCCTTTAGTAGGTCATTACCTGGATCTTGTTCAAGTATATTAAAGACTGTTTGAAGGCAAGTAATATCATGTTCACTTATTGCGTGTAAACCTTCCTCCTTCCATCCAATTGCTGGACCCAGGGCGATACCGTGACTTTTAATCTTTCCATTGGTAACGAGTGTATCTAATGCATTAAACAATTTCTTATCTGTGACTGCCTGCATTTTTGGATTATGAAGGCTATATACATCGATATAATCTGTTTGAAGTCTCTCTAGACTCTGACTTAATGCATATTGTAAGTACTCGACGTTATGTTTCTGAGGTAACTCATTGTGTCCTATTTGTTCAGCGTTATACATGTCATATCCCCATTTTGTCGAATAAACGATTTCGTTTCTCATGTCTTTGAATGCAACTCCTATTAACTTCTCACTTTTTCCCTTCCCATAGATATCTCCAGTATCAAAAAAATTAATTCCCAAATCATAAGCTCGTTTTAGCATCCTGATTGCTTCATCATCTTCTATTTCCTTACCCCACCAATTTAGACCAATAGTCCATGCTCCAAACCCAATTTCGCTTATTTTAATATCGCTTCTACCTAATCGTCTGTATTTCAATTCCAAATCTCCGTAAAGTTATCATGTATTTTATGAAAATCCTTATCTTTTATAACTGGCACACTTTGATTCAACAATTCACTAATGTTCTCATATTGATTCCCATATTTACTAGTGAACTCAATGTCAATCCAAGATTTGCATCCTGCCCATTTAGGATTTACATCTATTGAAACGGGTTGAGGCAGCTTGTAAACCCTGAGCAATAGGGCATTCATAGGTTTTTTTGGATTATAGTTCATTCTCATGTTAACATATTTTTCATTCCATATATGATACTTTTCTAATTTAGATAATAGCTCTTTATTATGAAATTCTTGCATTGCCTCAATTTTTGCCATAATCCTTATGGTGTTTACTTTATCCTGGACAATTTCCGAGCTATTTCTTTTTACTAGTAATTCATACTCTTGTAAATAATCTGATTGCAAATATTCTGCAGTTTGATGCTCCAATGTAGGATATAACAGGAATAATTTTTGACTAATCTCAAATCCTTTCTTATATTCTAAAATTCCACCCTTTCGTAGCAATATTGTTTGTTTACCCTCCTCCATTGCCTTACAAATAATGGACCATTCTTTCAGTGCTAGCATACTCATCCTAAACTCTTGATTATGTCAAAAATTTTCTTATAAACACAAACTATCATGGGCGTATCCTTTAAAACATACCTGTTTACCTGGGTTTCACGGAGTTTGATAATCAAATCCTGAAAATCCATCAAATTGTCCGTCTCAAAAGCCAGCATAAAATCCTGATCACCAATTCCATATGAATAGGACGTATTCAATTTTATCTGTGGAAATTTTCTACCAACATTAATGTGCTCCTTCATCATCTCACTTCTTTTTTCAAAAGGAAGAAGATACCATTCTCTTGATTTAATAAATGGATAAACTATATTGTATTTTAAAGGTTCACCGTCTTCCATGAAGCTCGGAGTAACTTGGTTTGAATAAACTGATGGACGGGATGCCGACAAATATACTTCCGATGCATCAATATATTTTCCAAGTACGGTAGTGTAAACCTTTGAAGTTAATACTTGGATATTTTCTATCGAGTCAGAAATGCTCCATAGCATAAAGTCAGATTCTTTTCTCAAACCCAGTGTGGAATATGCCCTAACCTTCATCTTTGTATTGGCAATGTCTAGTAATGACGAAAACTCCTTTGCGGCCTCATCCTTTCCTATGTCATTAAGCCATCTCCATTTTGAATCTACTTTGTAAAAGGAAAAATTAAGATACATAGTAGGTGAGTTGGTATCATTTTTTTTATCCTTGATCTCTTTTTGATTATTTCTTGCTTTGTCAAAACTCATGATAATACACAAATATTATGAATATTTAAATTAAATTTAGAACCTCAATAATACTTAAGACTTTAAGAGGATTATGTTCAAAAATAATTTGAGGAAAAATACGACTAAATTTGTCAGAAAATTAATAGAAATGTTAGTGGTTTATTTTTGACGTCCTTACTAATCCTTCAATATATTTTCTGTAATCCTTGTCTACTTCCTGAGCTGATATCAATATTTTACTCTTAATTTCAGACGATTCTAAGAACATTCGTGTATCCTTTGGAATACAATGACCTCCGATACCATCCCTAGGTTCTAAAATGTTTACATTCCATTTAGTATTTACTGCATCTCTTAATTCTGAAAACGAAATACTATTTGCCTTACAGAACATGTACAGATCTTCGGCGAAAGCAATCTGCAAGTATCTGTCAGCATTCTCAACAATTTTGCTTAATTCTGCAAGTTCTACGGTTGAAACAGAATACATTGATATGCCAAGACTCCTATACGATTTGTTTTCACTGTAATATCCCAAATCTTCCTTTTCTTCTCCATGATCCACTCCATCGTAAAATCTAATACCTGTTCTAAGACAACAGTCGCAGACCCCGCCTATTATTCTTGTTTGATTGACACCGTGAAGATCTTCTTCGAGTGCATACCACCTGTGCGGTGCATGAACCACATGAAATCGATGCTCAAGTATTTCAAACATTTTACGAGTTGTACCCCTTGGTACAGTACTTTCGATAGATACGAGCCTTCCATTTGTAGCCTCTTTAGCTATTTTTCTTGTAATGGCCATTAATCCGTCAACCTGCGGAGAGGAGATATCATCTTCTCTGTGGGTCGATATGCATATCATAAAGACATCTATGTCTCTGAAATTGTCTACTTTCTTTATGCCATACTGTTTTTCAGCATTTTCCACGACAAGCGGATTGTTGTCATAACCATAAACATCAAATCCCTTTTCCTTGACATACTTTGCAACTGGAAGACCAAGTTGGCCCAAGCCTATAACTAAAATTTTTTCAAACGAGATTTCGTCTTTGGTATGATTAATCAACTTTTCAGCTTCCAAATAATTTTGAATCAAATGATATTGTATTAATATTTATCTATTTTTTCCAGCTTATCATGCACGTTTTAATCAGATATATTCAAAATTAAATAAGTATGTAATAGAAGAAACTAACATAAATTTTAACAATGTAAATCTATTACGATATAAATGGTCAGATTTAGCATCAAATAAACCAATTTTGTATTAATTTACTTCATATCTTGCATAATTTGATTTTTAATAATACAAGAAAATTGAACAATTTATTAGTCATATGGAGAAATTAACACTATGGCAAAAACATTATCAAGTCAAACCTTAAAGAAAAATGATAATGCTCCTTCTTTCAGATTAATGGGTACAGACGACAAGTTCTATTCACTTGAGGATTTCAGGAGCAAGTCCCTTTTGATAGTTTTTATTTGCAATCACTGTCCTTACGTTAAGGCCCGCATTGGCGATTTAGTTACTCTTCAGAGCAGGTTTCCTAAGTCAGAATTACAAATTGTTGGAATAAATAGTAATGATCCTTCTTATCAAGATGAAGGTTTTGAGAACATGATCAAGTTTTCCAAAGAAAATAACTTGAATTTTCCATATCTTATTGATGATACACAACAAATTGCGAGATCATATGGAGCTGTCTGTACGCCGGATCCATTTTTATTTGATGAGAACAGAAACTTAGTGTTTCACGGAAAAATAAATGATGCAATGGAACCAGAGATGACTCCGCAAGTTCACGTAATGGAAAACAACATCAAAAGATTATTGGACGGGCAGTCAATAGAAAAAGACTTTGATCCATCGATTGGTTGTTCTATTAAGTGGAAATCGTAAATACCTAACCATATCTGTACCTTATTCCTTTTTCCCCTTTGGGATGTTTCCATATAGTTCCAGCGGAACAAGTTCCGCATTCAACACAGCCTTCATGTTGTAACACCACATCTTTTCCTTCAAGACTATAGCACTTGGTAGGACAAAGTAAAATGAGTTTTTTCATGAAATCACTTCTTTTGTCATTGACAATGATATGTGATTCACTATCATCATTATATTGCAATTTTGCAATTCTATCTGATAATGTGGGAATTGCAGGCACATACGAAGAATTAACAATACTGCCCAGTCTGTTCGCTAACAGTCTTGGTACTTGAACATATGTCCTTTCTGATTCTATAATTGGTAAAACTTTATCATATCCTAAGTAGTTTGCCAATTTAAGGGAAATTCTCCGTAGCTGCTTATTTTTCATCAGATGAAGTCCAAGAGTTAATCGAGGATCAATCCATCCTATTGAAATATCTTTAATTGTGTCATAAAACAAATTCAGATAATTTTCATCGATCTTGTTCATTTCTCTGGTGTATGGACTCTCGTTGACCAAAGATTCATAATAATTTCCCATGTAATCCGAGTCAAAATTGTTATTCTCAATAGATCGCGAAATAGCAAGAGAGGCCCTGACTGCATCATCAATACCAACATTGAGACCTTCAATTTTTGGACCCATAAATATCCCACGACCAGCTGCATCTCCTATGAATAAAATATTTCTAAAATGAGGTCTTTTCATCATACATCTTTTGCCATCTGGAATTAGTTTCGCACTATATTCAAGCTCAACATAATTGTTAACAAATTCCACTCCATATTTTTCATTGAGGTCTTGTTTGATGCTATCAATTTTTGATTTAATTTCCTCCATATTTTTGAACCTTCCAGACTCTATCAACTCTCCATTATTCCTGGAAAAATATTTGTATCTTATTTCATTGTAAGTTTTTATTAATTTGCTAGCACTAAGCTGAACTTTGAGTTGATCTTCTTTTGAGAGATCATCATTATCATTTCTTAAAGGAACTTCATCCTTGATATATTCGCTAATTAGCGGATTTTTGATTAGCTCATCTATTAGCTGAGCTGGAGTAACGGGATTTGAAAGAAGGGAATTATAGTGATAGACTGCACCAAGTGACAGAGTTTCGCGGTTTGTATAGAGAAAACCTCCGCCAATATGATTCAAAGTAATGTCCCCTGCAAAAAGATGTGCGGACCCTTCTGAGGAATTTAGATGAAATCTCTCCTCGATAATCTTCTCAGGTAGTTTTATTATTACTTTAGCACCAAAGTATACCTCTTCTGGTTTAAATTTACCACGAGCTGATGTTACCTCGGCTACCTCTGAATTTATCCCATCGGCTGCTATTATTGATTTTACCTCGAATTCTTCCAGCTCATCAGTCTTAACAATTGTCTTGTTGTCTATCCATTGTATATCTGAAACATGCACTCCAGTGATAATTCCTCCACCATGTTTTTCTGCGGATTCGGAAGCCAATTCTGCAAACCATGGATTCAATCTATTTAGTAGAACGGAAAATCCAAAATTCGTCTTGTATTCATGAAGTGGAGTTAGATCTACAGTAAAAATTTTATTTTTAGAAGTAGCATGCAGAAAATACTTCTTTATCAGTCTCTCTACTGGTGCATTAGATGAAAAATCTGATCCAAAAACATCTTCTACATTATAAATCCTTCCATGAGGATCATGTTTAGAGTACAAAATACCCCCAGATACGTTCTTGGTTCCTATGTTATTTCCTGCTTCGATCAATATCGCACTTTTATTGAGATCTGATATTTTTTTTAATGCCGATAGTCCTGCCGAACCGCCCCCAATTATGGCCACATCAAATTGTTCCAAATTAGTTACTCCTTAAAGAAATAGCCGCGATTTGCTTTTTTATTTGGTCTATAAGTATTGGCACGACGTCCTCCAATCTTCCCTTGATAAAAATATCTGATTCATCTATGATGGGGGAATTTTCATCGGTATTAATGGAGATTACAACCTCGGAATCTTTCATTCCTGCAACATGCTGAACAGCCCCGCTTAGACCTATAGCTACATAAATGGTAGGTGCTACCTTACTACCGCTTGTACCAATAACTCTATCTGGTATCATGTACTTTGATTCCAAATTTTGACTCAATTGATATGGTTTTTTTGACAAGGGCAATGTTATGCCCATCTCTGCTCCTAGTAATTCTGCAAATTCTTCAACAAGCTTGATATTTTGTTCTGGACTATCTCTGATTCCGCGTCCAATGCTGACTATTACTTTACTAGTTTCATAATCGATTGTTCTTTTAACCACACGTCTACTGATTATTTTTATTTTTGGATCTTGGTCTATTTTAGGGGAATATTCTACAATCGTCCCTTTTCTTAAATTGTCTTTTTCAAGCGGCTTAAACGCTCCTGGTATAATACTGCATCCTTGTGGATGGTATTCCCTAAGAATTTCAGGATTCTTGTTATCAAGACATAGTATTGTTGTCCATAAAAAACCAGAAAAATCAGGACGATACATTTCCAGAATTTTTTCATATCTTACAGTTTGACCTTTTGTTTTATGTTCATGTCTAATGTCAAGGTCACTTATAACAAGCTTATTGATATCTGACGCCAGACCTGATTCGAGTTCAGCCAGCACAGTAGAGGATAGGTGTCTACCGATATTGTCCGCGGCAAAAAACATGTATCTGGCTCTTACAAATGTGCTTGAATATTCTGGCGATATTTCCTTAATTATTCTTGCGTCTTTTGCAATCTGAACTATTACTCTTGTATCGATATCATTTCGAGGATACTTTAATTCCTCATGGTTAGCATAAATCACAGAATCTGCTCCATAAGTCAGTAATTCCTCGCATAATTTTCTAACATTGATACCTAGTACTACTGCTACTACCTTTTCTGTTGAATCGTATTTATGATTGAAATCGTCCATCAGTCTTCTAGCCTCGCCTAGCATCTCTAAACTTACAGGCACAACTTGTCCTTCAAAATGCTCAATTATTACGTAGATGTGTCTGTATTTTTCATTGGTGTTTGAGTTAGTCTCTTGAGTCGTTGATTTAGACACTTTCATTTACCTCTAACTGTTTGAATTATTTTTTCAATTACCGGAGTTAAATTATTTGGATTTGAGGGATTGACTATCTCAGCTTTACGGTTCGTCTTTGCTCGTGGTATTTTTTCTACTTTATATACTATAGTTGGAGAACCTGGCAGTCCTACAAGTTTTGGATCTAGTTCTAATTTTTTGCTATCAAATATTTTTAAATATTGTCTGTAATCTTCTGAATGTTTTTTAGCTTCCTTGCTGAAAGTATTGGCCGATAATCTTTGTGAAACGATATTGAAAATTGACCTATATGAAGGATCAATAGTTATAAAGACAGGTAATGGCGACTCAATTTCTTCAATGATAGTATCCATCCCTTGAAGAGAAATCAGTCTTTTTGCAAATATCACTTTTCTCTCTAAATCAATATCAAAATCTATGACATTGCCCAGAAAAGTATATCCCAACTTCCATGCGGTCTGTGGACCTGTCTGTCCAGTTTCACCATCGGAAGCCCTATGTCCAGAAAATACAATATCTATTTTATTTCCTCCAAACATTTTTTCAATTCCGTTCTTAAGTACTTGTGCCGTAGCAAGGGTATCTGCACCTGCGAACAATCTATCACTATACAAGTTGAGTTCTTCTGCATCACTCAGCATTTGGGCTTGCTTTAGGGCGGATTCTGCGATGGGTGGGCCCATCGTGCCAATAGAAACATGAGCACCATATTTTACCTTGCAGTAAAAAGCAGCATTGCATGCGATTGCGCTATGCGGACCCAAAATATTTTTCGTCTCAGCCCTATTTAGAGTACCATCAGAATTATAACTGACATTACCTTCAGAAAAATCAGGTTCTAATTTAATAATAACAGCAACGTTTAACAAATCTTGCTTCTTTATAGATTATCTTAATATAATTCTTGATTTTCCGGCATTTCCAATTATCGTTGAGACCGGTAATAGACCAATTTCTTCCAAAATACGATATTGAGCCGTTACCCAAAGGTGAATCCTTCAAACAAATCATTTTTTCTGTACGTTATCATGCACACAATACCTTTAATTATTATATTCAACATGTGAAAACATGGTAGATCTCATTTATGGACGCGGTATAACCGATTTAGCGCGCGAATTTCCTTTTCATCTGACATTTTTTCGAAATATTATTGATATAAGGTTATTTCATAAGAAGAGGATTTTGTATGGTTCTGCTGACATAATTAACGTATGCAACCTTCACTGTTCGCACTGCTATTGGTGGCTCAATCGGGAAGATGAAAACAATGAACTGAGCGCAGAAGATTGGAGATCGATAATAAGGAATACTTTCAAGAAGCAACGTCTTATTGGTGTCACGCTGGTGGGAGGTGAGCCAACCATGCGTCCTGAAGTAATTGATGTATTCTGCCAAGAAATGCCTGGTAGGGTTTCTGTGGTAACAAACGGAACCTTTCCCCTAAAAAGGTTTGATGATCTATATTTCTACTGGGTATCACTTGACGGTACAGAAAAGGTGCATGATAGCATAAGAGGTCAAGGTACATACGCCAAGACGCGCAATACCATTCTGGAGTACATATCTGGACCCTCAAGAAAAGGCAAACCGGCTTGGAAAGACATATGGATATCAATGACCATTAATTCATTGAATTATCATACAGTCACAGATCTAGTTGAAGAATGGAGGAATAAAGTCAATAAGATTGGATTTCAATTTCATACCCCTTTTATGAAAGATGATCCATTATGGTTACCTTTTGGCGAAACAAGAAATGAAGTTGTTGACAGAATTATTTCAATCAGGAAAAAGTATCCTGATTATGTAGTAAACACTGAGAAACAAATTTCTCTAATGAAAGGAAACTGGGGTGGCAGTGGAACAATCCCAATCCAATGTCCTTCATGGGCAATACTTTCTTTGGACCATAAGGGGAGGACCAAACAACCATGTTGTATAGGAAGTTCTGATTCAAAAGGACTGAAACCGATTTGCGAACAATGTGGACTTGGATGTTACTCTGTGCTTGTAGCACAAGGCATTAAGGGATTTTGATTATCTCACCATATCGGGACTGATCTGTTGTTATGTCCTGTAATATGTTGTTCATACAGATGTAAAGCTTTTATCAAGATGTAAAGCTTTTATCAAAAAATTAGATGATTCTCTTGTGTTATTAGTTTAAATTAGTTTGGTTTCATGAACAATTAACGGTCACCATTGGTTAGAGTATCCAGAAGAATTCTTCGCTTTAATTTGTCACATGACTACAAAAATGATCATGAATCAATTGACATAAACAAGTTTGTATATGGTAGAAAAATTAAATACAGTTGCGAAAAATGCAACGCATCATTTACAACTTGGAAAGCTTTACATGAGCATAAAGTCGAGAGTCACTCATACTAATGTAATGCGATTAAGTTG
>Ga0193740_1000342_pt1 | contig 13285 bp, 14 predicted proteins | sample L2s1metaG_FD_145072 | JGI IMG/M metagenome (GOLD analysis project Ga0193740, IMG submission 145072) | Soil microbial communities from a riparian zone of the East river system, Colorado, United States - L2s1 | ecosystem: Environmental > Terrestrial > Soil > Riparian zone | place: USA: East River... | reverse complement strand
ACAAGGGATGAATCAAAGAACAGGTTGAACATAGTCGATGATAGACACGGGATATGGAGATGTCACTTTGCAGGATCGTGCAGCAAAGTATGTCCAAAAGGTGTAGACCCGGCCTTGGGCATTCAGTTGCTAAGATCCTACATGCTAGGTATATCAAAAAATAACAAAGAGCCGGCAAAAAAAATTGAAATAATAACGGACAAAGAAAAATAATGACAATAATGGTTAGTTCAGATTTTTAGTCTGGGCGAACTATTTTGACGGTAATTTACTTTCATTTACTTGCTTGTTTATGGCATCGGCCATAAAGTGATTGCTTACATTTACCTTCGATTCCGTTACATCCTGAATCTTGTAGACGTTATCCCGTATATCTTGAGCAATCTTAAAACCAAATATTGCAGGACAAAAGGGGCTTGTCAGGTGCAAGTCTATTTTTACCTTTCCTTCTTCGATATCTACCTTATCTATAAGTTCTAGTTCCATGATGGAAACTCCAATTTCTGGGTCTACAATCTTTGTTAGCTCATCAAATATTGATTTTCGTAATTGTTGAATTTCCTGACTCATATATCTACTAATTTTATTTTTATACTATATAACTATTGATTTTATTGATCCATCATCAAGATCCTGATCATGGGCCATAAAAAATCAATATTATATATATCAATAAATAAGTCTAGTAATAGTTTGTTTTCATCATGTATAGATCAAGACACAAACAAGATCTTGATAGACGTGCATTGAGTTTCCTGTCGTCAATTGACATTGATGATAAAATTCTCTATTATGATATCTTGTGCACCAAAGCACATGTGATTATGCTTTATGACATTCGTTTATTACGCAAGGATGAACTTGTAGAAATTGTAAATGAGCTAGATAGCATCCTGCGCCATCCAGAAAAACTGGTAAAAGAAGGATTTGAAGATATTCATGAAGCGCTTGAAGCCCAATTAATTAGAAAAATTGGAGTTGATGTTGGAGGTAAAGTCCAAACAGGAAGATCAAGAAACGATCAGGTAATAACCGATATTAGAATCAAAGCAAGAGATGATTTAATTGATATCATATTTCAGCTGAATAATCTCGTTAGATTACTATTACAAAAATCCGAAGAAAATTTGAATTCAATAATGCCTCTTTACACCCATCTACAACAGGCCCAGATTGGAAACTTTGCCCACTATTTGCTGGCATATTCTGAAAGCTTGATGCGAGAAATAGATAGAATGTTTTCATTATACAATAGGATAAATCAATCTCCACTGGGTGCTGGTCCTATAGGAGGATCGATTTTTCCAATTGATAGAAAGATGACTGCAAAACTATTGGGCTTTGATAATTTAATATCAAATACAATAGATGCGACTTCTTCAAGAGATTTCATGATTGAGTTTGTATCAGATTTATCTTCAATAATGATAACATTAAGTAGAATTGCTGAGGACTTGATAATTTGGTCTTCGCAAGAATTTGGCTTCATAGAAATTCATGACAAACATGCATCAACTTCTAGTGCAATGCCACAAAAGAAAAACCCCGATCCACTGGAAGTGATAAGATCAAAAACCGCGATTGTAATCGGAAACCTTACAAGCATTATGACAATTCTCAAATCGCTGCCTTCCGGATACAGCAGAGATTTACAGGATACAAAGATTCCATTTTGGAACTCGGTTGACATAGTATCCTCGTCATTGGAGATAGTAAATGACGTTATTGCTTCTCTAACGGTGAACAAAGATGTCATGGCCAAAGCATCAAACACCAGTTATGCAATAGCTCTTGACATAGCTGAAGTAATAGTTATGAATCACAAGATCCCTTTCAGAATCGCCCATAAATTAGTGGGCGTGCTCGTTAATACAGCGATGAATAAGAAAGACGACAAATCTTTGAAGGCTTTGTCCAGTTCAGACATTAGTGAAGTTTTAGAAAAGATGAAAATAAAGATGCCTCCCGGTAAACTAATTCAAATTATTAAAGATAGTAGTCCTCAAAAGTCGATAGCCAACCGCCGTTCTGAAGGTTCTCCTGGTCCCCAAAAACAGATCAAGACCATAAAAAACAACAAATTGCTCTTGGAAAAATACTTTAACGAGGTAGAGAGAAAGAAAAAAAATGTCGATAGTTCTAAAGAAAACATAACAAATACAATAAATCGGATAAAGACCAAATCTAGTTCTCAACCATAGTACTGCTAATTCTGATACTAATCTAATGAATGCTATGACATGCTATGATAATCGTTACTATTCATGTGACGTCATACTTAATCTAGTAGTAATACATGGAAAAACTTGAAGAAAATATGGTTTAAAGATAATAAGTTCTAATAAAAAATATCATAGATTAACCAAGTAAACTAGCGAGGAGTGATTTTTGAACATGGAGTCTATTCTCTGCCTCATCCCAGACGACAGATTTTTTTCCGTCTATGACATCAGACGTTACTTCTTGTCCTCGTTTTGCGGGCAAACAATGCATAAAAATTGCGTCATCCTTTGAATAACTCATGAGTTTTCCGTTTACTTGATACTTTGGAATAAAAGTAGATCTTCTCTTATCATCTTCTTTTTCGTTTCCAATAGAGACAAACGTATCTGTAACTACAACATCTGCGTTCTTTACAGCATCAATCGGTTCCCGTACTATAGTAAAACCTGACTTGTTTAATTTTGATACTTTAGTTACTAGATCAAGTATTGGTTGTGGAGGCTCGTAGCTTTGTGGAATGGCAGCATTGATATTAATTCCCATTTTTGCACATCCGATTAACAGGTCATTGCAGACATTATTGCCATCTCCAACCCAAGCTAGTGTTAAATTTTCAAAGCTCTTTTTGTGTTCTAGAATAGTCATAAGGTCAGCCAAAATCTGACATGGATGATATAAATCAGATAGGCCATTAATTACAGGAATCTTACAATTTTGTACCAATTCCAGTATTGTGTTATGAGAGTAAACTCTTGCCACCAGACAATCCACATACAATGAGATTGTTCTAGCAGTATCTTCAATAGATTCACCTCTAGATAGCTGAAGATCATTGGAATTTAGATAGATTGTATTACCACCCAGTTGAAACATGGCAGTTTCAAAGCTCAAGCGCGTCCTAGTGGATGGTTTTTCAAACATTAGTGCAAGCGTCTTCCCAGATAAGGATTGATTGCTACTGTTCCCATCTTTATTCTTCTTAAACTCAATTGCATGTTCAATTAAATTTAGAATCTCCTCAACAGTCAAATCCTCAATGCTAGTGAGATATTTCTTACTTAATGATATCATTTATATCATCATCAGTCAAATAAACAACTCCATCTTTCTCCTTTTCATTTCCAGATTCAGATTTACTTTTATTTTCCTTCTTACTCTTTTCCTTTTTAGTTTCAATAGTATCTATTGTATTCTGTTTACCATTATCAGTATCTTCCTTATCTTTATTTTCTTTAAAGAGCTTGTTGAAAAATGAACTACCTTTTGATTTTGGTTCACTTGTCGCCACAATTGATTTCAGTTTCTCTTTCTCCGGCGCATGATTCAATTGACCATCAATGATTTTCTTCTCATCACTAATCTCTTTTAATTCTGGTTTTGATATTGGCGATGGTGATGATTGTTCCTCATTCTTCATCAAACTATCATCATCATCGGTTGTAGTTTCGCGTACAATCCTCTGAGACTGTGGATCCATATTTTGAATTTCAATTACAGATTCCTTTTTGCTAATATCTTCAATAGAAGATACTTCGCTAGGTATCAGCTGTTCACCAGTTTTTTCATAAACTCTATCTTTGAAAATAGAATCAAGAAATCTGTCATGATCAAAATCTTCCAAATCTCCATATCCCTGTCCCATTCCAAGATATAAGATAGGCTTATGTGTCAAATAAACAATTGAAATGGCTGCACCGCCTTTGGAGTCAGCATCACTTTTTGTTAATATCGAACCATCATAATTTGTATATTGAAAAAATTCTCGAGCTTGGTTAACAGTATCGTTCCCCGCCAGAGAGTCACCAACAAATATTTTCATATCAGGTTTTGTAACTCGGATTATCTTACTAACTTCTTCCATTAAATTCTTTGAAGTTTGCATTCTCCCAGCGGTATCGATCAATACAACATCAATGTAGTTCTTTTTTGCATGTTCTAATGCATCTCTTGCAACTGCCGACGGATCAGCGCCATATCTTTGTGAGATTACTTTAACATTAAGATTGTTACCGTGATGCGTTATCTGTTCTATAGCACCTGCTCTGTGTGTATCTGCAGCTGCCAGAACAACCGAAATGCCCCGATCCCTTAACAATTTACAAAATTTTGCAATAGTGGTAGTTTTACCTGTACCGTTGATACCAAGAAAGATAATAGAATATGGACCAGCTTTTGATTTTTGCTTTTCCAAAATAGATTGAATAACATCTATCTTGGTGTTAGTCGACAAGAATAACTCGTGTAAAAAAGAGTATAATTTTGTCGTGATTACCTCACCGGAATTTTCTTTCCTTTCGCGTTTCAAATCCAACATTTCTGTTTTTATTTTGGACGTTATTTCATCAACAATTTCATGAGCTACATCATTTTCCATAAGACTAATCTGCAATTCGTCCAAAATAGACTCGATATCCTTTTTAGAAAATGATTTTTGACTAAGATTCTTTGTGGTTTCAGAGAATATTTTTCTTAATTTTTCAAACAAATGGAGTGCAATCCTGCCTCTTATGAGTTTGGAGCTCTTTGGGATTTTTGCATTTCAGTATTTACTTCATTTTGGAGTTGATTCATCCGGATTGCAATCTGCTCTTTTTGCGATTGTAATTGTTTTAATGCAAGATCAAATTCCTTAATTTTTAACTCGACATAATCTTTCGCATTTTCCTTAGACTTTTCAATAGTAACGCCTGAGCCTACACTAACAAGCAGATTTCTTACTTGTGGAACTGTGACCTTGAGATATACTCCAATCCCTATTGGGACGAGAGATTCCTCCTGATTAGTAGAAGACAATTCTTGAATTGCCTCTGAAGCCAGATGGGCCTCTGTTATAAGTCTGGTTACTGTGGATTCCTTTGTTAAAATGTCATTCATGTAAGCTTCTAGTATTTTTGATTGCTGGAGCATCTCACTGATTTTTTGTTCAGCTGAAATTTGGTCTTTAGAATTTTCTCTAGAGGTCATCTTACTACATTTTGTGAGTAAAAAACGGGCATATAACTTTGACTAAAAAAGACGTCATTGATGAAGACTTTTAGATCGTGTTTATCACAGAAAATTTAGGATAAAGTCTTACCTTTCTTTGAAATGATGTAGAATCCATGAGCAGAAATCAAGAAGGCAGCCAATGACATCTTTGTTGCAAAAACCAGATTCCATGGTGTTTGAGGGTTTGGATAAGGAATACTAATGCTATCCAAATTAATGCTTCCGCCTAGGGCATTGAGCGTTATCATAGAACTCCATACGACAAAATTGTAGACAAATTCGTACAGTGAAATTACTACTATTGCCAAAACGATTAGCTGAAGTATTGAGCGGAGAGCCGGCGAAACCTCCTTTACTTTGTCACCCCCTAATTTGGTAACACAGTACCATGAGATCACTGAAACAATCATGAGGTAGGTAACCAGTTTTGAAAGTCCTTTGAATGGAAATTCTGTTTTTACTAAAATCTCTCCTATCACAATTTTTCCAGTTGCAGCATACTCAATCATGCTTTGATATAATGCATAAAATGTAATCGTGGTCATAAGGATTGCAGATATATAGAAAACAATAAGGTATACAGTTCTAGCAGTTATCCTTTTTTCAATTGAATAGTACATGATAGGAATTGTATTATTTGACAAATGATATCAAATATAAAATTATACTTGTAATCGAGTAGATTATGATACCAACTCACCCAATTGTAAGTATTTCATTCAAGCCCAGACACAGCTTGTTCATTTGTTAAAGATGGAAGATAACAGGGGATACAGTGCCACATTAAATACATATTCAGTTCATACATCTACACCAGCAAATGCGTGTAATGATATGCTCACATGAAGCAGATATTGACGGTATATATTCTGCTTCCGTTGCCCTCATGAAGTTTCCCAGGGCTAATCTTTCATTCTATAACTATGGATTGGATAATTTTAAAAAAATGTTTGATTACATAAAAAATGAATCCAAGAAGTCAACTACGGGCCTTGTGGTTATTTCTGATCTTGGGATAAATGATGAAAAAATATCTGCATTATGCGTGGACTCGATACAATATCTGAAAAAGAGAAAATGGTCTGTTATTTGGGTTGATCATCATCCCTGGCAAAAAAAATCGATTATGTCAATTAGAAAGTTGTGTAAATTGTTTCATAATTCATCTGGAGAAAAATGTGCCACCGAAATCATGTATGAAAAACTCATGTACAAGAACAAAATTGCTGAGCAATTAAAGTTGATAGCTCACAGCTCGGACTTTATGACCAATGTCAAAAGCCATGATTTCAGGGTCTCTGAATTAATCCATTTTTACAGAAATAGTGTAAATTCTAGACAAAAACTTGAATTTCTGGTACATAAAGCTTCGAATGGAATATTGTGGGATTCGGATATGCAAAAGGATTATTTGAAGTTCCTAAAAGTTGCGGATTTTCAAAAAAGAGAATCACTGAAGACATTAAAAATAAAGAAAATCTTGTCATTTGACGTGGCCTTTGTATTTACCTACCCTTACGTTCAGGCAAGCCTTTTTTCTCATGAGCTATTCTCGAACCTGAAGGTTGACCTCGTTGTGCTCATTAATCGGCTTGGAAAAGTTAGCATAAGAAGGAATTCAGACAGACTTTCATGTAGCAAGATAGCAGCTTATCTAGTTGAAGGAGGAGGGCATGAATTTGCATCAGGTGGGATGTTGAAAAGTAATCCAAAAGACTTCACCGCCTGCATGAAAGAGATGGAAGAGGCAGTAGTCAAATCCCTTAAATGATTACCCATATTTACTGCAAATTGCATAGTACATACTGCTTAGATTTGGATCCAACTAGAATTTACAAGAAAAACAATTAAATTTCAATTCACATAATGATAATTGTGGCTAGCGAAAATACCATAGGTAGTGTAATTTACGAATGTATGAGATGCGGTACTCCGGTTTCTAATGAAGAGCTTTCCAAGTTGCCTGAAATAAAGTGCATATGTGGATTTAGAGTATTTCGAAAGGCAAGACAACCAATAGTTAAGCAACTAAAGGCAGTTTAATGGCGGATTAGTAATTTCCGTCATCTAGACCATCCGAATCTACTTAACGCTTATTTGTTAGAATTTAGGTTGATAATAACATGAAGATAGTCTGCCCCGATTGTAAGAAGCCCGCCGAACTTTCAGATGATTTTAGCTTTGTGAAATGTCAATTTTGCAATTTAGAAATGACTTATGGGGAATATGTAAAGTACATCGCATATAGAGATGCAAGATATAGAGACATTCTGAATGATTATAAGAAGTAAAATTCCAAAGATCGTAACTGTAATAAATTTAGATTTACCCTTCTAATGTGGATAATCATCATTTGTACTGCCTTAAACCCAATACTCTACATGGTAAGGTGAAAATTTGTAGTTGTATATTCCTAGTTCTAGTCTGGTAATATCTATTTTTTTATCATGGTCGATACTATAGATAGAACATCCCGGTCTTTTATTTGATAGTCACCAGGTAACCTTAAGCCATTTCTGACATCTACGGCATATACAATGCCTTTGGACAATTCGGTATGTATATCACTTGCAAGATCCTGTACGGAGGAACCATTTTTCATTAGAAAGGCATCAGGAAGTACGTTACCCTTCTTATCGGACAATTTATTTGGATCTGAAACTGGATATACGACATTCATATTTAATAACTTGAAAACAGCGATGTTTAATGCAAACTGTACTCCAGTTCTAAGATATTCACCCAACACATCCTTCCTGATAAAATTGAGTGCCCACTTTTGTTTCTCATTGAGTACAGTATTTTCGTAAATATCGAATATTTCATCTCCGGGAGAATATTTTATCAAACCTCTATTCTGGGCTCTCCTCAGAGTAAGTTCAGCATCAGCACTTGACGGAAGTACAAACATATGTTTATTGTGTTCACGAAGTCTCTTGAAATTTTCCGCAGCGGGGGGTAGATCTATTTTATTTGCAACTATTAGTGAAGGCTTTGATATCTCTCTCAGAGTAGAAACAAATCTTCTACTCTCATCAGAATCTAATTCATGTATGTTCCGATCAGTTAGATTATTTTCAATGATTGATTTTCTTACGTGCCATTCCTTTACTCCTATTCCACCAAAAATTTCAGTGACGGCACGGGCTGTGTCCATGCCGGTATTTGTCATCCTTGAAATCTTTTCTCGATTCCCTTCAAATAATTTCAGATACCACAAAACCAGTTCTTCTTCAATATCCGATACATCCGCAATTGGGTCACCTGCTCCGGCCTCTGCTATTTTTCCAGATGCATCAATGCTTCCAGATGCATCAACAATGTGGAGTAATACATCAGATTGTGCAGCAACGGACAAGAACTGATTACCAAGACCCTTACCCTCCCATGCACCTTTTATGAGACCAGGAAGATCTATCAACTCTACAGGAATAAATCTCCAACCATCCTTACATAATGAATTCCGAGGGTTGTCTTCCACCCCAAATTCTTTGTGTACACATAGGGTAATTACATGAGCATTTCCATGAATTGGTTTTTTTGTTGTAAACGGGTAGTTTGCAATTTCTTCATTGCCCATGGTAGCAGAATTAAAGAAAGTAGTTTTGCCAGTGTTTGTTTTACCTATTAAACCAATTCTTATCACATATCTATTATTTCTACTAGATTATTTATATCTAGCAAGTTTGTTTAACCAAAAAGAGAATCCGCGTTAAAATAGCAATGTCCAGGATATATGAGAGGTTTCAATTTTCTACATAAAGTTCTATATGAACTAAATAGAAATTTCTTTAGTGATTAACTTACGTTTTATTCTATCTCAAGGCTTTAATAATTATATTATGAATCTTTAGTATCAGCAAAAATGCACAGTGAATTAGGATCTCAAATAAAAAAAGTATTAGTTATTGGACTTGGGCAACTAGGCTTGCCTGTTGCAAAGTATGTGAAAGATAGGGGATTTGAAACATTTGGATATGATATAAACCGCCGAAGAGTAGAAGATGCAGAAAAAAATTATGGAATAAAAAGCATAAAACGGTTTGATGACATCGATGTTTTTATATTGTGTGTGTCTACCCACGATCCCAATGATGAATATACACCTTTTGTAGATGGCTTATACTCACTCGCTCAAAAAATATCAAGAGAAGCCAAAAATGGTTCGCTTGTTTCCATAGAAAGTACAGTTCCCAAAGGAACTTCAAAGAGAATATTTGAAATGCTAAACCACAGACTTCATGTGGCTCATGCTCCTCATAGGTGGTATTCGCTTGAAGAGGATGTACATGGCGTGAATCAGGTTAGAGTTATAGGGGGAGTAAGTGATTGCTGTCTAAAAATAGCACTACAATTTTACGATAGTGGTAACGAAGCTCTGGAATTCGATGATCACATTACTAATTATAATAACCACGAAAATTCTAGAAAAAATGGTCTTGGCATTCCAATGCACCCTGTATCTGAAATAGAAATTGCAGAATTGACTAAAATAATTGAAAATGCTGACAGATATATGCAAATAGCATTCTCTGAAGATCTCTACCTTTACTGTCAAACGAATAATGTCAATTTCGGAGAATTAAGGGACGCCCTGAATACCAAATGGAATGTGAACATACTTGAGCCTCGAGATGGTGTAGGAGGACATTGTTTGCCCAAAGACACAAAAATGTTTTTGCAATCATCAAGATCAATAAAAAGCAAGATATTGATGGCAGCAATGGAAGTTGACCAGGATTATCGAAGATTTAGAGAATTGAGAGGTTACAGGTTAGTTCCAACTGCCATTAACAGTTCATAAATAGGCTAATTATCTAACTCTGGTTGTATGGAATCTAAATCAATTCTAGTTTTCGGAGCGCACCCAGACGACCTAGAAATTGGTATGGGCGGGACCATAGCTAAACTCTCTGCTATGGGTTATGAGGTTCAGCCCATAATTGCTACGTTACCAAATTTCGTAAAATCTGATACCAAGGAAGGTAGAAAAACAGAGTCTATGTTATCAGCTAAAGTAATGGGTTGCAAATCCCCTGTGTTTCTTGACTTGCCACCAGATGAGATGGTATTTGGAAGAAAAATGGTTACATTGATAGATTCATTGGATACTAAATACAAACCTGATTCAATTTTTACTCAGTGGTACGGAGATTCCCATCAGGATCATCAAATTTTAACAAAAAGTGTAATTTCAGCCTGTAGAGATCAAAATAACATATTCATGTATGAAACTACGATACCCGGAGGAATTACTGAAAATTCATTTAGGCCACAATTGTATGTAAATATTACTGAAACGATAGAAATAAAGAAAAACGCTCTGGAGTGTTTCGAATCTCAGTTTGTTCGTTGTGGAGAAATATGGATCCCGGCAATTCTTGGCAGATGTTCCTATAGAGGATATCAAATTAATTCAAAATACGCTGAGGCCTTTGAAGTCATAAAAGTTACAAAATGGTAAATAGAAGAACCGTCTGTTGGTTGTTTTTTGCATGAATTTGGAAAATATCAAAACTAAATCATAGTGAGAAAAAGAAGGTATTTGCGAAACGCCGAAAAAATGATTGTGTTACAAATTGATTTGAAGTAAAAGCTCTCCTTCATGTCTTGACAAAGAAAACGCTAGAAGTTTTGAACAGTTTATAAGTGAATATTTTATTCCCTTTTTGCAAAGGATTTGCTGAATGAAGCAAAACAAATGGGCTCGTAGCTCAGCTTGGATAGAGCGCCTGCCTTCTAAGTTCTTAACAAAGAGAGCCGGAAGTCGAGGGATCGAAGCCCTCCGGGCCCGTGCTAATATTCAATATCAACAGATTGTCAAGTTGATAATGTCAACAGTTGTATTACAGAGGATTTCTCGGCCGTTGCATAGAATCCTAGAGCGTTGCTATAATACCGGTAAGTGTATGAACGTAACTCACGTTTATAAGAGGCTTGAAGTGTAAAATTTTCAACTATGCTTGATGATAATCAATTAAAAGGTATGATAAAAAATGCCCGAGATGGATTTGAAAAACGAAATTTCACTCAATCTGCCGAATTGACCCTCATATTAAAGGACATTGATGTTAAAAAGGGCTTTAGCGTAAATGAAGTCGTAAATCTACCTAACAAGACAACCAAGACTTCAAGCATTTGTGTATTTGCATCCGGAGATATGGGAATGAAAGCAAGAAAGGCTGAAGTTGATAGAGTTATTGAACCCGAAGAATTAGACAGACTTGGCACGAATAAGAAAGATGCAAGAAAAGTTGTTAAAGCCTATGACTTCTTTTTGGCGGATACTACACTTATGTCCAGCGTAGGTCGATCGTTAGGTCAGTTTATGGGACCAAAGGGCAAGATGCCATCGCCTCTTGCTTATGGAGCTCCGATAGAGAATATTGCAGATAGGTTCAGAGGATCTGTCAGAGCCAGGTCAAAGAATCAACTCAACGTATCTGCCAAGATAGGTGACGAAAAAATGCAAGATGAGCAGCTTGCAGGTAATGCGCTTGCAGTACTTTCTGCAATTGAGAAAAAATTGCCACAAGGTGACAAAAATATTCACAATGCGATAATAAAGTTTACAATGAGTAGGCCTTCCAAGGCTTCAGCATTAGCAAAAAAACAAAAGTAGAGATAGATAATGGGTACTGAAAAATATACTCGAACAAGTTATCCACAAGGAAAACAGGATTTGTATCAACAGATGCTTGAACTTCCAAAATCTTACAACGTAATCGCCCTTTCAAAGGTCAACAAAGTACGAGCAACTCAATTGATGATGATAAGAAAAAAATTCCACAAAGATATCATCATAAAAATAATAAAAAATAGGGTGACACAAAGGGCCTTTGAAAAGATATCAGATATCAAAGGCATTGATAAGTTGAGTTCCCAGTTAGAGGGACAATGTGCACTTATGTTTACTAATATTAGTCCATTCAAGCTCAATTTAATTTTCGATCAAAATAAAGTATTTTTACCTGCAAAGGGGGGAGACATCACTAAAACAGAAATAATGATTCCGTCTGGTGATACAGGAATAACCCCAGGTCCCGTATTATCAGAATTCAAGGAAGCAAATGTGCCTACAAAGATAGACCAAGGCTCAATATGGGTAAGTAAAGATACAATCGTAGCTAGGCCCGGTGATGTAATTTCTACAAAACTTGCTTCCCTGCTCTCGAAGATGAACATAAAGCCTATTGAGGCAGGCATTGTGGTTAACTATGCTCTTGAAGATAAATTAGTATTTGCAGAAAATGATCTAAGAATTGATCTAAAAGAATTCAGAAATGAATTGAGTAGATCGCATAATGAATCAATATCTCTTGCTGTTGAATCAAGTTACTTTACAAAAGAATCGATGGGATACTTACTGTCAAAGGCGTCCAGGCATGCACAATCATTGGCAATTGAATCAAACTACATGTCAAAAGAGACTGCAGGACAAATAATTTCATTATCAGCACTAAGGGCGAACAATGTAGTTGCCCAGCTGAAAAACAAGGGCTACTCACCCAATTAGTATTTCATTAATTAGCCAGTGTAGATAATTTTAATGACTAGCTAGCATGAGTCACTTCAGAACAACCCAAAACAGCTAACCCTTTTACTTACAAAGGCTTTTACCATACCATTCTAAGGTTGGATGCACAGTACATTTCAGTGAATAATAAAGAATCTGGAAAAATCTAAAAATAATAAAAAAGGGTAAACTTAACCAAACAGAGAAGATAGTCCTTCTAAAGCTTCTTCTTCCTTCTTTTCATCCTTTTTCTCTTCTTTCTTCTCATCCTTTGCCTGAGTCGCTCCAGATTCGGCAGCAGCTGCTGTAGCAGGCACGGCCATGGCCATTGGAGTTGCTTTTAGCGACTCTTCAATGTTTACTTCGCTCAAGGCTGCTACGAGAGCCTTTATCTTTACTTCATCTGGACTCGCACCAGTAGCCTTTATCACATTCTTTACATTATCTTCAGTGATATCCTTGTTTAATTTGTGTAGTAATAATGCAGCATATACGTATTCCATTTAAAGAATGCTCTATCCATGACCATAATATAAAACTTTCAAATTTACAATATTT
>Ga0193740_1000341_pt1 | contig 13290 bp, 11 predicted proteins | sample L2s1metaG_FD_145072 | JGI IMG/M metagenome (GOLD analysis project Ga0193740, IMG submission 145072) | Soil microbial communities from a riparian zone of the East river system, Colorado, United States - L2s1 | ecosystem: Environmental > Terrestrial > Soil > Riparian zone | place: USA: East River... | reverse complement strand
GAGAGTTGTATAAAGACATCGATGTTCACAGGGCAAAAAATAATTTTGAAAAGGCACTGTCTTTAGCTAAAATAAAGCCGGATAAGGAAATCATCCAGTCTAAAATTGATAAGCTGAATAGTCTCCCACCAGACTGAGCAATAATTTAGAAAATAAAAAAGGCCAGATAGAAATCCAGCCCGATCCTTTTTCATAATTCCTTTGAACTTACTATTGATGAACAGCAGAATGATTTAGTTGCAAGAGATTAAAATATTTTTTCATTTTTTTTATAAACCGGTCGAAAAAAGATGTCACACCAGTTCTTTCAACTTTTCCACCACCCTATCCACTTCTTCCTTTGTATTGTATTTGCTAAATGAAAAGCGAACCGTTGCATATCTATCTGCTTTATTCAGGGCCTTCATCACATGAGAACCGACTTCAGCACCACTACTGCAGGCCGAGCCACCGGATGCACAAATATTATTAATGTCGAGGTTCATTAACAGGAAGTCCGACCTTTCCGTTTTGGGGAAACAAACACTAAGCAACGTATACAAAGAATTCGGCCCGTTATTGAAAATAATGCCTTCGAAATTTTTTTTCAATTGATCAGTCATATAGTGCCTAAGCTCATCGATATAAGAACTGGCTTGCTCGTAATCCCTCATAGCAATTTCCAAAGCTTTAGCAAACCCTACAATTCCATAAACATTTTCAGTCCCGGCCCGCATATTTCTCTCCTGTCCACCTCCTAAAATAAAAGGTTTGATGTTCGCATTTTCATTGACATATAAAATACCAACACCCTTGGGGCCATGAAATTTGTGACTGGCTGCTGAAATAAAGTGAATATAAAGTTCACTGAGATTAAGTGGGTAATGCCCTACAGTCTGAACACAATCCGAATGAAAAATAGCTGCATATTTCTGGCAAAGCTCTCCTACCTTTTTTATTGGAAGCAATACCCCGATTTCATTATTGGCGTGCATTAAGGTAACCAGGCATTTTTTGCCGGCATTGCTATATTGAGCCAACTGATCTTCCAGGCTTTGAAGATCGACATGGCCATCTTCCTTCAATGCAACAAAACTGGTTGATACATTTCTGTCCTGGGCAAAAAATTCAGCCGTATGCAAAACGGCGTGGTGTTCAATTGCCGATGTGATGATATGTGTACAACCCAGATCGCGGATAGATGCTTCGATGGCTGTATTATCACTTTCCGTTCCTCCACTGGTAAAAAAAATAGTTCCCGGCTTTACTCCTAAAAGTTTGGCTACAGATTTTCTGGCGCTTTCTATTGCCAGCCTCGTTTCCCTTCCATAAGAATAAATTGACGAGGGGTTTCCAAAATGGTTGGCCAGGTATGGCAGCATCGCCTCCAATACCTCTTTATCTAAAGGAGTAGTTGCGGCATTATCAAAGTAAATCCTGGTATCAACCTCGCTGTGTGACGTTACAGACTTTTGGTATATTAATAGTTTGCTCCATTCCATTTTTTTCTACTAGGTCAAAAATAAATCGCTTTTGCGAAATCCTGTTTTCACTCGTGTCTTTGTAAGTAGGTTACTGAACGTTGAAGAGTGCCCATTCCTTTGCCCACGATAACGTGCAACATTGCCGATACTATCGGGATCAGCTGTAGCAAAATCGCCCGGGTACAAAAATAAATACTCTTAACATCCTAAAAGAGGAAAATGAAACTGGTTTTTCATATTATTTATAATCATCAGAATGTTAATAGTATTGTGTGCCTCATCAATTAATATTACATTACATAGAATTGACATCAGTCTTATGAAAACGACTGTTATTAAATTATTTATCCTCTCTTTTTTTCTCCCGGTGGTGTTGATAGCTTTCGGTCAAACCAACTGGAAGCTCACAAAAAATAAAGACGGTATTCAGGTGTACCAGAGGGATGCAAAAAACTCAAATTTCAAAAATATCAAGGTGGAGTGCACTTTACCAGGCAGCTTTGATAAGTTGATCGGGATCATTACCAATGTGAATCGCTATAAAGATTGGGTGTACAACAACAAAACCACCTCACTTTTAAAACGGGTAAACGGTTACGAATTTTATTATTATTCTGAAACATTTCTTCCCTGGCCTCTTGACAATCGCGATGCTGTTATGCATACCAGGATAACGAAGGACAGTTTAAACCGTTTTATGAAAATCAACTCTAATGCTGTGCCCACCTATATTGCCCAGAAAAGCGGTAAGGTAAGAATCAGTCGCTCCGATATTAATTGGTATGTAACCCGGGCCTCTGCCAACAGTATTCGTATAGTTTATACGTTTGAAACAGACCCCGGTGGCAACGTGCCGGCGTGGCTGGTAAATAATTATGCAGATAAGGGACCGTATGAAAGCTTTAAAAAACTTGGTGAACTGCTAAAGAAATGATCTAATTCTTCTATTTCGTAAGGTTCAAATTCGCAATTTCCAATAATTTTAGACAATGAAAAGTTTACTGCTGATTATTTCATTGGCTGCTATTTCCTGTTCTAATAACAAAAACATAAACAAAACACAGTTATCTATTACTGAACTAATGACCCAGTCCGCAAAAGACTGGAATGAAGGAAACCTCGATGCTTTTATGGCCCTGTATGATACTGCGTCCACCTTTATGATGCCGAACGGCCCTGTTGGCATTGCAGGAATGAAAGAAAATTATCAAAAGAGCTTTTTCAACGGCAGGATGCCAAAACAGAATTTGAAATTCGAGGAAATGTTGATACGAGCTTTGGGTGAGGATTATGTTTTATTGACAGGAAAATTTGTATTGTATGGTAATGATCTTCCGGAAAAGAGCGGCCGGTATTCGTTGGTTTTTGTTCAAAGAAAAGAGGGTTGGAAGATTTTACATGATCATTCGAGTTAAGTCAGCGCAAATTGCACCTTGTCCCTGACCATCGTGGTTGAAAGAAACATCACTCCTCTTCCATTTCATCGATTATTTCCTGGCTTGGTTTTACCATTACTTTATCGATGCGATGACCATCCATGTCAATTACTTCAATATTAAATTCGCGCCATTTTAGTCTATCGCCTGTTTGAGGAATGCGCTCTAATTCATGGAGTACGCAGCCAGCTAAGGTATCGAATGAATATTCCTCGTTGCTTGCCCAATCGGCTTTGTCAAAGCGGCTCAGGAAATCATAAAAAGGAATTTGCGCATCCACCAGGTAAGTACCATCACCCCGGTCAACAATTTCGTAATCCTCAATCCCGGTTTGTGGTATATCACCAACTATTGCTTCCAGAATATCATTAAGAGTAATTATGCCCTGGAGACTCCCGTATTCATCTACAATAAAACATGAATGTTGTTTAGTTTCCTTGAACTTTTCCATTACCTGGTAAGCTGTATTGTTTTCAGGAACAAACATGGCTGGTTGAACAATGTCCTTGAATTTGGTAAAGTCGTCGATGATATAAAGGTCTTTAATGGAAACCATTCCTTTAATGTTATCGATGCTGCCATCGCAGATAGGATAGACGGAATGTGGTTCCTTCACAATTTTATCACGTACCACTTCCTCATTGTCATTTAAATCAAACCAGATCATATCGCTGCGATGTGTCATCAGTGAAGTGATGTTGCGGTCGCCCAGATGAAAAATACGCTCGATCAGTTCTTTCTCTTCTTCCTCAATACTCCCTGACTCTGTTCCTTCATTTATGATTGCTTTAATTTCATCTTCGGTAACTGTATCATCCTTTGTTTTCCTGATATTGAAAATCCGAAAAAAAAGGTTGCTCGTTTTATTCAATAACCAAACTACAGGGTGAGTAAATTTTGCAAATCCACGCATTGGTCCCGCCACCAGTTTGGCAATTCTTTCAGCATTTAAAAGACCAATTCTTTTGGGTATCAACTCTCCAAAAACGATCGATAAAAAAGTAACAATAATGACTACAATAGTGGTAGCCACAGTTTGTGCATATGGTTCAAGGAAATCAATTTTGGCTATATAGGGTGCCAGTTTGGATCCAAATCTTTCGCCGGAATACACACCGGTTAAAATAGCAATGAGCGTAATGCCGATTTGTGCGGCAGACAGAAAGGTTTCAGGTGAATTGGAAAGGGTCAGGGCGGCTCCGGCTTTTTTATCACCCCTTTCCGCCATACTTTCAAGCCTACTTTTACGGGCCGAAACCAGGGCAATTTCTGACATTACAAAAAGACCGTTCACTATAATTAAACCTAGCAGTATAAGTATCTCCATTTACTTTCTTTTTCGTGAACATTTCGCCCATTGGGAATCCTTCTGAGATATTCCCAACCTGACACCCGCATTGCGGCGAAATTATGGCTTGTTATTGCAAATTCAGGCGCTCCCACTTTTCATCAAATACCCTGGCTGTTATACTTCCCACCAATACTCCCAACACGGCACCGCCTAATACATCCAACGGGTAGTGAACACCTACATATACCTGCGCATAGGCAATAAAAAAAGCCCAGGCAAAAGCCAGGTACATCCATTTTTTAAAAATTCCTCTAAAAGTTAAATAGGCAAAGGTGGCCATACCAAAATGATTGGCAGCGTGATTGGAAACAAAACTATAACTGCCTGAACAATGTTTCAGCAATAATCGTACATAATTCATGAATTCTGCGTCCTGGCATGGACGGGGCCGGTGAACTGCTTCTTTCAATACCCTAGCTCCAATAATATCTGTAGCTGCCACTGTGCAAATAAAAAGCAAGCTCCACCACAAACCTTTTCGCCCAAAATTGATAGCGATAAAGGCTGCAATAAAAAGATAAAGAGGAGCCCAAAACGCAGAATTGCGAAGGAAGGGAAATACTATGTCAAACAATGGGTTGGTCCATTGGCTATTCAGCTTTACAAAGAGCCACTTGTCCCACTCTTCCATTTTGTGCCAGAATGAAATTGCAAGCACCATGTTAAACATGCGGCAAATGTAAGCGAAGAACAAGCCTTGTTTGTCGAATAATACTTGCCTAACCCTGAAAATTCCTTTCTTTTGCAGTTGCTCCGACTAAATCACCACCTGTTAATGCTGATTAAACTACGATTGCCAAAAACACTACTTTGGGTTTTCAACCTTTTGGGGCTATTCATATTGTTGTTCACCCTTTACAGGCTGCTTACTCTCCTTGCCTTCAAACCGCAGGACGAAGAATTGAATGGTTTGGTATCCTCGCTGTTCTTGGGATTGCGATTTGACCTTAGGTGGATCAGCATTATTTTATCACCCATTGTAATAGCCAGCCTTATTCCAAGACTTTCTCCCTTTTATTCAACCCGGAACCGGAGAATATGGACCTGGTACCTGGCAGCGATGACGTTTATTATTATCTTCTTTTTTGCGGCAGACCTGGGAGCCATCTCTTATAATCGCACACATGTTGGAGCCAGTGCCTTGAATTTTATGGAAGACCCTGGAATTTCCATAAAAATGCTTTGGCAGTCATACCCCTTGATCTGGATGGTACTCGGCCTCATCTTCCTGGTGCTTATGTTAAGATGGATGTTCCGTAAAATTCATGTTTATATAGTAAGCAAGACAGATGGCAAGGGTATCCCATATAAAAGGAATTGGTTCTTAGCCTCCATTTTTTTCTTTGCGTTTCTGATTTATGGAAATGTTGGAGCAAAACCTTTAAAGTGGAGTACCGCGTTGGAATTCAACAATAGCTTCCACTCGTTTGTTGCACTTAATCCGTTGCAAAACTTTTTTTATACTCTCAAACTCAGGAGACCAACATTTGATGAAACCAAGGTGAGAACTTCTTTTCCTGTCATGAAACAGTGGATGGGTTTAACCAATGAGGAATTCTCCTTTAAACGAAACATACAACCCGGCATAAAGTCTGTCAAAACTCCAAATGTCGTGTTGGTGGTATGCGAATCTTTCAGCATGTACAAAAGCAGCCTGAGTGGAAATCCTCTGAATACAACACCATTCTTTCAATCAATAGCAAATAATGGCATACTCTTCGACCGTTGCTTCACGCCGCATTTTTCTACAGCAAGAGGTTTGTTCGCCAGTTTAACCGGAATACCAGACGTTCAATTGTCAAAATTCTCGACACGTAATCCGCAAGCACTCGATCAACATAGTATTATCAATGATTTTGAAGGATATCAAAAATTCTATTTCCTTGGAGGGGATCCGGGCTTCAACAATTTTGAAGGATTGGTACGTAATATTGATCAGCTGCAAATGAATACTGAGAAGAATTTTCAATGCAAGCCAGTAAATGTTTGGGGTATCAGCGATAAGGATTTATTTCTGCAGGCAAATAAAGCGTTCACAAAACAGGAAAAACCTTTCTTTGCCATCATTCAAACTGCAGACAATCACCGGCCGTTTACAATTCCTCCACAGGACACTATTGATTTCAAAAAGAAGTATATCCCCAAACAGGAATTAATTAAATACGGGTTCGAATCTGTAGAGGAATATAATGCCTTTCGGTATGCAGATTACTGTTTCCAGAAATTTATAGAAGCTGCGAAAAACGAAAACTATTTTGATAATACCATTTTTGTTTTTGTAGGCGATCACGGCGTTACAGGTAATGCTTTAAAAATTTATCCCAAAGCCTGGACAGAACAACGGTTAACCGAAGAGCATGTTCCCCTTTTATTTTATGCTCCAAAACTATTAGCGCCGCAAAAAAGAAGCGAAGTGGTTTCGCAAATCGACGTACTTCCCACTATAGCCGGGTTAGCAGGCCAAACCTACACCAATACCACCCTGGGAAGAGATGTATTGAACGATTCTACAACTAACCATTACGCCTTTATTATTTCACACGACGAAGGCAGGATCGGAATGATTACAGATGATTATGTCTTTACCAGGAATCTGAATTTCAAACAGGAAGAAGTACATTTCTTAAAGGACAATGTCTACTACGCGCCATGGCAGGTTGATTCCATTAAAATCAGGATGTCTACATTTACTTCAGCATTTTATGAAACGGCGAGATGGATGCTGGTGAATAATAAGAAAGAGAGTGTGAGGTGAGGGTAGAGAGTCCATAGTTAATAGTCCATAGTCGATGGCAGTTGCATCACCATTTCGGTTTTCTTATTTTGTAGCATGGCTTTCAAATTCGAAAATCTCAACGTATGGCATAGATCCCTGGAATTGAGTGATGAAGTCAATGAGCTTGCAAAATCTTTTCCAAAGTATGAACTATTTAATCATTGCCATCAGATTAGAAAAGCGGCTGATTCAGTTAACCTAAATATTGCCGAAGGCTGTACTGGCCGAACAAATCCGGAATTTGCACGATTTTTAAATTACAGCATTCGATCAGCAATTGAAGTTGTCAGCTGCCTGTTCCTGGCGAAAAAGAAAAAATATATTGATGAAGAAAGATTTTCTTACTTCTATAAAGAGTATGAAATTTCGATTAAAATGCTGACTAAACTTCGAGACAGCCTGTAATCATAGGACACTGCCATGGACTATGGACCATCAACCATGGACCCTAGACTTCAATCATGGACCATCCACCATCAACCAACCGCCTCCCCCTTCCTACCCAGCACAATCATCCTCGGCGTCTTTCTTACATGATAGTCCTTCAGGTCATAATCTCCAAAAACCTCCATAACCTGCAATCCCTGAAATGAAAGCATATCCGTAAAATCACCCAGTCCCAATTTGGCAACTTTTTCAGTGAATTCAGCTGGTGAGCTTAAAGATGGATCGGTAACAATAATTTTTTTATAAAAATGATCTTCGTCCATCCACCGATGGATTTCATATTGTGTGCTGTCAATGGTTTTTATTTCGTCGTGCACCAAATTTTCTTCCACATAATGTACATTGAGATAATCGAACATTACAATTCCACCTGGTTTTAAACTTTTGGCAATTGTTCGCACCGCATCATCATGTTCCCGGCGGGTGGCAAAATATCCAAACGAGGTGAAAAAATTAAAAGCATAATCAAAGTAATTAATCCACATAGGTAACCTCATATCATGCTGATAAAAATGAAGGTTTTCTTTTTCGTGCCCTTTAGCATATTCAATACTGTCGATTGAGAGGTCAATGCCGGTAATATGCAATCCCTGTTCTGCTAAAAATTTGCTATGCCTGCCTCTGCCACAAGCTAAATCCAGGATACTGCTGCCTGGTACAACTTTTAAATGCTTTAATAATGTCAATATGAATCTTTGGGCTTCTTTTTCGTCGCGTTCAAAGTAGAGCTTATGGTAAAAAGCAGAATTAAACCATGCTTTGTACCATTCTTTATCAACCATTTCCAAATTTTTACAAAAGTAAGGCCGGAGCCCATTTTTAAGTTGAAACCCCTAAGCCTGAATACCTTATTTTTGCCGTCCTGAAAAAACCGAATAAATTTTTACTGTGGCGTTGATAAAGAGCATATCCGGAATAAGAGGTACTATTGGTGGTGTACCCGGCGACTCACTTACAGCAATTGATGTTGTAAAATTTACTGCTTCGTATGGAAATATTATTGCTGAACGAAGAGAAGATAAATCACAACCAACTAAAATCATTGTTGGACGCGATGGGCGTATTAGCGGAGAAATGATCAACCAGCTGGTCGTTAATACTCTTATCAGTTTGGGTGTCAACGTAATTGACCTTGGCTTGTCCACTACCCCCACTGTAGAAATTGCCACAAAGAAAGAAAATGCGGATGGCGGAATCATCATCACCGCAAGCCATAATCAAAAGGAATGGAACGCATTAAAGTTCTTAAATAAAGAAGGGGAATTTATTGATGCAGAAGTAGGAGAAGAAATTTTGATTCGTGCAAAATCGGAGGCCTTAGGTTTTGCCGTGGTTGACAAATTGGGCACTATTACAAAAGACAATTCCTATTTACAAAAACATATCAATCTCGTACTTGATTATCCACTGGTAAATAAGGACGCTATTTTAAAAAAGGAATTTAAAATCGTTGTTGATTGTATCAATTCTTCAGGTGCATTGGTTCTTCCCCAATTACTAAAAGAGCTGGGAGTTGCAGAAGTAATTGTTTTGAATGGAGAGGTAAACGGAAGGTTTGCTCACAACCCGGAACCTTTACCACAGCATCTTACGGTTTTAAGCAATGAAGTGGTAAAACAAAATGCTCATTTGGGAATTGCTGTTGACCCTGATGTTGACAGGCTTTGCTTTGTTTGTGAAGACGGAAGTATGTTTGGTGAAGAATACACATTAGTTGCTGTTGCTGATTATGTACTGAGCAACAAGGTTGGAAATACGGTAAGCAATATGAGCAGTACCAAAGCTTTGAAAGAAGTAACACAAAAGCATACAGGTGAATATTTTCCATCCGCTGTTGGTGAAGTGAATGTGGTGAAAAAAATGAAGGATGTGAATGCCGTGATAGGCGGCGAAGGTAACGGTGGCATTATTGTACCCGATTTTCATTATGGCCGGGACGCATTGATCGGTATTGCCTTATTTCTTTCTCATTTTGCTGCCTATAAAAAAGGATTGAAATCGTTTCGTAGAAACTATCCTGAATATTTTATTTCCAAGAACAAAATGGAATTGGAAAATGGCCTCGATGTAAGATCCGTTTTTGAAAAAATCAAGAAGAAGTACAAGAATAATCCCATAAATACAGAGGACGGATTGAAAATTGAATTCGATTCCGACTGGGTTCACCTTCGTACATCAAATACAGAACCCATTATTCGCATTTACGCGGAAAGCACTTTTGAAACCACAGCGAATAATATAGCAAGAAGACTGATGCAGGATATTAAGGAATGCAGTGCAGGAAACTGAGCCTTTCGTCCTGAAAATAAGACTGTCTAAAGTATTTATAGTTCGATAGCAAATTCTGGCACCAGAATTTCCGGGGAAAGGTCTGTAAATTCCAAACTAAATTGTATTTTGTCCATATTAATTCGACCCAAAAATGGAAACTACCCCCATGCCCAACGAGCTACAAATAGAGTTTTTCTATTTGAAGAAAGCCTCTCTTGTATTTCGTGCCGTTAATAATAAAGTCCGGCTACAGATTTTACAGCATTTACAGGAACAACCCAGGCTGACAGTTACGGAGCTTTACATAAAATTGAGATTAGACCAGTCCGCCACTTCACAACACCTGAGTGTTTTAAGAAAAACAGGTTTCGTCACTACGCAAAGAGATGGAAAATGCATTTATTATTCTATCAATCCCAAACGGATCGACGACTTGAATAGATGTGCGAAGGAGCTTTTAGCAACTGAACATGAGTACCAATAAACTGAGCGGGATTATTGTTTCAGCCTGATTGGTATCCAGATCTGTTCCTCTGATTCAGCATCACCGTTTTTATACTTTTCACCCAGGACTTCGAAATGCGGTCTTGCATCAAGATCGTATTGGGAACCGGGTTGCCATTCCGTAAAAATGTAAATAAAGATGCTATTATCTGTATTCAGGCCTTTATAATCAAAAACTGCGTATAACCCCCGATTTAACACAAATGTCTCCATGCCTTCAGGTATCTCGTTAAAATTATCCACCTCTATTGCAGCCCATTTGTCGAATTCCTGGTCCATATTTCCTTGTAAAGGCCCATCATACACACTCATTGATATCAGATCATTGGAAAGCCGGTTTTTGATCTTCATCCGCCCGGGCATAAACGATCGCCACAATTCATAGGTTCTATTGTTCCTTATTGACATCCTCAATTTTTTGCCAATCAATTTTCGCTCTTCCTGTGTTACAATTATTGGTTGCATTGTATGGATTGATCTTCCTTATGATTTTTTCTTCGGCGCTCTTTGTTCAAGGTCGGCTATAGGAACGGAGATCATCCTTCCCATTTGCTTTTTGCCCCTGTAGCTGACTGCACGAAGCATTACTGCATCTTTTGGCGGCGTTAATGCTTGTTTATAAGCCGGGTAGAAATAATCAGGGAAAGAATTATCAAAAGTATAATGGATGGATACGTTATCTGCTTCCGTTTGCATTTCAATTTGCAGCTGGCCATCCTTGTTGCGGCTGAGTGTAAATTTTGGTTCGTAAACGCTCGGTGCATACTTAATCTCGGCTTCATCCATCCGCTCAAAATGTACTTCCAGTTTATTGAAAAAATTCTTCCACCTTTTTTTCTCCTGGGGCGACCACACCGATTCTGCGATTGCTAATGCCCTTGGGTAAGTCATATACTCGGCATGTCGCATATTGTAAACCTGCTCGGTCCATAAATTGGCTTGTCCCCCCTTAATGTATTTTGGATCGGTGCCGGCAGGTAGTGGTTCAAACTGGTAAGATTTGCTCAATGATAAGGAAGCATAAATCCTGGGCTCAAGTGCTATATCACCCTGCATATAATCGATGTAAGCAAAATCTGTGGGACTCATTACAACTTCATGACCTTTTTTTGCAGCTTCTATCCCGCCTTTCATCCCACGCCAACTCATAACGGCAGCAGTTCTCGGTAGTCCTCCGCCTTCAAGTATCTCATCCCATCCAATGAACTTTTTCCCTTTTGACCGAACAATACTGTCAGTTTTTTTTGTAAAATAATTTTGCACCTGTTCAATTGTAGTGAGCCCTTCTCTCCTCATTAAATCTTTGATCCTATCATTTTTTTCCCAGAAATTATGTGGTGCTTCGTCGCCGCCCATATGAATGTACTCAAAGGGAAATATTTGTGCTACTTCGGTAATTACCTTATCCAAAAACTCGTACACCTTTTCATTGGCAGGACAAAGTGTATTATCTACCAACGCAATTGGCGGTGCGCCGCGAGACCAGTCCATTATAGGTTCGCCCGATCTTACGTTGTAAGTATTTGCCTCTGGCGTACAGGATAACTCGGGATATGCTACCACTGCTGCCAGGCTGTGTCCGGGTACATCAATTTCAGGCAAAATATCTACAAAACGTTCTTTTGCATATTGAATTATATCCTTCAGATCCTCCTGTGTATAAAAGCCTCCATAGTCTTTTGGCTCATCCGGCGAAGGCGGCGAAAAAGTTCCAAAATAGCCCACTTTGTTTACACGCCAGGCACCCACCTTAGTTAATTGAGGCAGGCTTTTGATTTCAATCCGCCAGCCTTCATCATCTGTAAGGTGCAAATGAAGCAGGTTGAATTTATATCGCACCATATTATCAATATATCGCTTTACCTCTTCCTTTGTAAAGAAGTGGCGGGTGACGTCAAACATCAATCCTCTCCATCCAAAGCGTGGATAATCGGTGATCTCAACACAGGGCACAGACCATTTTATATTTTTTACAGGGGTAGAACTTTCAATTTCTTTTGGGAATAGTTGAAATAGTGTTTGCATTCCATAAAACAATCCTGCAGGTTCATTGGCCTTGACAACAATTGATCTTGGTGTTACGTTAAGGCGGTAACCTTCGTTACCAATTGTGTTATCTCTTTTTGAATTGAGTGAGAGAAGAATAGTTGGGGAAGTGCTTTTATTTGCTGCTTCAATATTTGCACCTATTATTTTCAACTTCCGTTTCAGTATATCAACGACCTGTTGCATTTTTTGTGTTTCGGGTGCACTTACAATAACACGGGCTGGAAGCATGAATGTTCCTGCATTCTTCGTTATGTGCACCGGTTCCGGAATAATGGCTATGCCGGTGGATTGGCTTTGCGAGAAATATCCTAAAAGGCAGATAGCCAGTGGTAAAACAACTCTCTTCATATAGTGGTGATTTGAAAATATGATCAGGCAATTTATTAAAAGATTGGCTGTTGTTGATAACTCATTGTGAAAGAACCAAATCCGATACTATTTTTAGTGCATAATCGTGAACAGTATTTAAACCCTGGTGAATGCAAAAGAAAAAAAGGAAGTTTCGAGTTTTTTTTCTAATTCTATATTTTGGCATCGTATTCATTTACCTTCTCACTTGCCTTATTCCATTTTTAAATCCTGCCAAATTTTGGTTCATAGCCATTTTAGGATTAGGGTTTCCCTTTCTTTTATTATTAATGCTAATCTGCCTTCTAATTTGCGCATTGCTTCGATCAAAATGGACTTTTTTGTCCTTAGCCGTTTTATTATTAAGCTGGCAACAAATTTCAGCACTGTTTGCACTAAATTTTAAAAAGGAATTCCAGGCCGACAAAAACGAAGAGTCGTTGAGAGTGCTTTCGTGGAATGTTTCAAGCTGGACGGAAAATTTGGGGGCTGCAGACAAGGTGGAAGCTGCCGGACTACGAAACCTGATGATGGATGCCGTGCAAATGCAAAACGCAGATGTGCTTTGCTTCCAGGAATTTTTAGAGAGTTATGCGGCGGAAATTTTTCCTGCCAATATTCCTGTTTTGCAAAAAATGGGATACA
>Ga0193740_1000340_pt1 | contig 13333 bp, 12 predicted proteins | sample L2s1metaG_FD_145072 | JGI IMG/M metagenome (GOLD analysis project Ga0193740, IMG submission 145072) | Soil microbial communities from a riparian zone of the East river system, Colorado, United States - L2s1 | ecosystem: Environmental > Terrestrial > Soil > Riparian zone | place: USA: East River... | reverse complement strand
CGATGCCCAGTAAACTTGTATTCACGATCCTTACATCGGGACGAATACCTTCCACTTCCTGTGCATACCACAGGGGGTAGGTATCATTGTCTCCAAAGGTGAAGAGGATTGCATCTTTGGGGCAACCAACCAAATAATCATACGCCATATCGGGAGCCAGCGTTTTTTTACTACGGTCATGGTCATTCCATTCCTGTGCTGCCATAATAATTGGAACGATTAAACAAAGGGCTGTAGATGCAATTGCTGCTGTGCGAAGATTATTTCCTTTGTTGGAAGCTGCACGTATGGCATAGGTTAGAATAGCAGCAATGGCCGAGCACATAATGCCACCAAGTAGAGCTGCTAAAAAGCTTTTGCCATTTACTGCGTTGGCATCGCTCATCAACATTACGATGACCGTTACCGCACCAGTATAAAGAACAGTATTTTTAAAACTGAGCTTGTCCTGGATGTCACGGGCCAGGCGCACCAATGCTACTACTGCCAATCCTATCCAGATGGCATAAGCATAAAAGGAACCGGCAAACGCATAGTCACGCTCACGCGGCTGGTTGCCCGCCTGGTTCAGGTATACAACAATGGCAGCACCTGTAAAGAAGAAGAGTAAGAACGAGACGATCCAATCCTGTCGGTTTTTAAGGAATTGGTAAACACATCCAATGATACCCAAAATGAAGGGCAATAAAAACAGCTTGTTGTTTTCTTTATTGTATTTAATACTATCCGGCATTTTAGATTGGTCGCCTAACCGTAAATTATCAATGACGGACAGACCGGTTGCCCAGTTGCCATCTCTTCGGTTGCCACCGCCCTGTATGTCGTTTTGTTTCCCGGCAAAATTCCACATGAAATATCTCCAGTACATGAAACCCATTTGATAGGTTAGGGACCAGCGGATATTATCTGCCAGACTTGGAATTTTTACTGCCAAAGGTTGACCTGCATAAACTACTGAACCCTCCCGGGCATTAGGAGCGGGCTCAAAGTTTTCATCATAATAATATTTTCTTGGCTGCCCCGTTTCATCCTGCACTTCAATAACGCCGTCGCCGATCCGTAAAATATAACAGGAGGTTTGGGCATCCACACGATCAAGGTTCAACCAGCTAATATAATAGTCGTATTTTCCCATCTTCAACACCAGTGGGCTGAGCAAGAAAATGAGTCCCGTATAAAATAGGTTGCGATCCGTATTGCTCACGACCAAGGTAGTAAACAAGGTTCATGGGATTGTCAACATTATTCATGTCCAGCGATGGATCGGCATTAGAACGCTCCATCGTAGTAAGGTAGGCAGAGTAACCCAGCATCATAAATGCAAAGCACCAAAGACCTAGCCGCAGGTATGACCAGTTATTTTTATTAGCCCATCTTAATCCGAACCACACTAACACAGCAAGAAGAACAAAAAAGAAAGCAAAGCCGGAGAAGAAAGGAAGATTCAGACTATTTACAAAAAATATATCAAATTTTCCGGCTATTGATACGCTCCATTTGATTACAACTACCTGCACTAACCCGGTAAGGATACATCCAATAATAAATGCGATAATTGCCCCCTTGCGTGTATACGCGTAGCGGTTATAATAATACACCATCACAGCTGCCGGTATAACCAGCAATCCTAAAAGGTGAATGCCAATGGACAATCCCAGGGCGAAAAATAGAAAAATGATCCACCTGTCTGCACGGTTACGCAACAAGCGGTTGTTGCCTGCAAGATCATTTGCATGTTCCCATTTTAAAATAGCCCAAAAAGCCAAACCCGTAAAAAATGATGACAGTGCATATACCTCACCCTCCACCGCACTATACCAAAATGAATCTGAAAAGGCATAAGCCAATGCACCAACAAGACCTGCGCCGATTACAGTATAGGTTTGCAACAAATTTGGTTCGTCATGAGAACCGATTAAAAGTTTGCGTGCAAAATGTGTGATTGTCCAAAACAGGAATAAAACGGTGGCGCCGCTGGCGATGGCATTCATCACATTCACAGCCTTTGCTGCGGTTAGCGGATTATCGCCAAAAAGAACAATGAAAAAGCGACCAAGTAAAACAAACAATGGGGCTCCGGGAGGGTGAGGCAACTGCACCTTGTAACAGGCCGAAACAAATTCACCACAATCCCAGAAACTTCCTCTCATTTCGGCGGTGAGGATGTAAACCAGTGAAGCAATAAAAAACACCACCCATCCGGCAATGTTGTTGACTTTTCTAAAATTCATACAGTGTTGGTTAGATTTTGATCTTTAAACACAAAGCCTGGGCTTTTAAAGACAGGCAAAATTAGGGAAGCGACTAAATTAAGAGTAAAAGAATATGGTGAAAAGTTAAAAGAGCAGTGTTTAGAGTTTGTCCCGATGGCTATCGGGATGGTAGTTTGAAGTTTGAAGTTTGTAGTAGATGTTCAGCATTGACCCTGGGACTTTGGGTTACCATGCGGTCATCCTGATCGTGTGCTGTCACTCTGAGCTAAGTTTTACACGGAGCCTGCCTGTCGGCAGACAGGCTTGCCGAAGTGTCGAAGCGTAATGTCATCCTGAGCTTGTCGAAGGGTGATTTAATGAGAACAATTTTTAATTACCGGCCCCGATTGTTACTAATTGGCCGATGTACCCTGAGCAAAGCGAATGACATTATTCTTCATTTAGTAACTCTTTCTTATCAACCTTATTTAACCGCAGAGGGCGCAAAGACAGCGCAGAGCGCCGCCAGGACTTTGCGACTCTTTGCGAATTACTTAGCGTTTTTTGCGGTTCATGTCTTGTTAAATGAAATTTTGAGGGATACAGTGAGCGACACAATAAAAGTCGATGGTAGCAATTCGTTCACTACGCATAAATTAGTCTATTCAAAAAAAACCTTCACTGTTTGATAAAACAAGCGATTCTGAACCATGGTGGAAACCTGTCCACTGCTCCCTTCACTAAATCCCCGCAAACCAAACAATCCTGCCGCATTTCCTTTGTTAATGGCAATTTCCATATAGCCTGCGCTATTGAACAGTACTAATTTTTCTCCCTGGGGAACATCGGCATACGACCCGCTGATGCGTTCGATAATTTCATCCCTTTTAAAAACAATTTTAAAACGGCGTCCTTTTCGCTGTTCTTCAAATTGTTCCTGGGTTATGTTGACGATCACATTTTCAAAATTGTCGATGAAAATAATTTGGCCTTCTATCCAGTCTTCTCCAAGAGTGGGACGTAAAGGGTTTTTTTCGATATAGCCGTTGTCGGGGATCCCAATGTTTTGTACGGGTTGGCCATTTATTAATTGAGTAATGGCTTTTGCAGCCACATCGATGCAGTACAAAGTATTTTTAATTGCTGTTTTTTCCAGGGGAACACCGATCACCATTTCGGGTTTGTCTTCCAGGATCATTCCGATCAAACCATTGTCTGCACATACCAGGTATTGGTCCTTATGAAAAGCAAGCAGTAATTGCTCGGGCTTTGATTCAAATAAATTCACCAGCACAATATGAAATGTAAACTCCGGGAAATTTTTAATTGCATTGCGGCATACATAGGCAGCCTGCGGATAATTAAATGGAGAGAGCTTGTGTGTAATATCGATGATCTGGAATTCAGGATTAATGCGAAGCAGGCGACCCTTAACGGCACCAACAAGATAATCTTGTTCTCCAATGTCGGATGTAAGTGTTATTAAGGGCATGAACGATTTAGAATTTCGAATTTAGGATTTGGAATTTGTTACAGCTCGTTCTTTATAATTTCGTCTTTGGAAAAATTGTATGAATTTGAACAACCTTCAAAAATATCATCCGCAAACTTTCCCGATCCCTTCCTAAGCTCCAAATCTTCAAACTTAGTAATGTTTGTCATAAGAGAGTTAGCAAATGCTTTAGATTAATCCGAAATTCTGAATCCAAATCCGAAATCACTTGATAAGCTTACCTTCTTTAAAATAAAACTTTCTCACGAATTTATCTGCCAGGCCCGGAAAAAATTTTTGCATAAAAACTGTTTCCTTGCCAGTAAACGTCATCACCAGTGATCTTCTTTTTTTCCGCACGGCATTTAAAATATGCACGGCACATTCTTCCGCAGTCATCATTTTGTTTTCATCCATCGGGCTTTCGCCTTGCTGTTGTCCCTTATCATCCAAAGCTGCATTACGTATGTTGGATGTGGTAAATCCTGGACTCACCCACATTACATGAACACTGTCTTCTGCCAGCTCGGTTTTAATAGATTCAAGCCAGCCCTGTAAGGCAAACTTCGATGCCGAATACCCGCTTCTTCCCGGTAACCCCCTGTAGCCTGCAATCGATGAAATGCCAACAATCGTTCCTTTTCTTTTGATCAATGATTCAATGGCATACTTTGTACAGTACACGGCTCCAAAAAAATTAATTTCCATCACTTTCCGGATCACTTCTATTTCTGCATCCTTAAACAACGAACGCATGGAAATGCCGGCATTATTGATCAATATATCAATACCTCCAAAAACCTTGATGGTAGACTCGATGAAATGACGGCAATCATTTTCGCTGCTTACATCGGCAACAACAGTATGCAGGGGATAGGAAGCATATTCTCTCTGTAACTTATACAGCTTATCATGATGGCGACCGCAGGTAGATACTTTTGCACCCTGTGCTAAAAGTGAATCAACAAGGGCTTTCCCAATTCCATCAGTACCGCCCGTAACAACAGCCACTTTGTTTGCAAAATAGTTTGCCATAATTCGAGCGCAAACCTAATGAATAGTTGACGAGTTTACCTTGATTCATAGCGCATCTTTGCCATATTTTTTCATATAGGCGATCAGCCAGGCCACAACTTCATTATAAGTTTCTTTTCCACGAGGTTGTTTGTTCAGTCGCAGGTAGCGGTCATAGGCAACCGACATCACCGGTTCAACTGCATTTTTGCTTTTCAAAATATATTCGCGATAGGTCCTTATGTCTTTTTTTACCTGCGGATGTTCGGATTTTTTCAGTTCAATAAAGCAGGGAGCATTGTAAATAAGTAAATCGCTCATGGCATATGTATACATATCGTAGTAAACCGAATACCGGAAATCAAAGTTATCTGAGCTCCTGCCAGCCAGGTAGGACGAGAAATTAGCTTCGTTCTCTTTGGCATATCCTACCTGGTGACCAATTTCATGACAAAGAACGAAAGGACGGGTAAAAACCGGTACATCGGTTTTTATCTGTGCCTCGGCTGTGAAAGGATTATAATATCCCGTAAAACCAAAATAGCGACCGGCAAAGGTTAGTAAGGATGGTTTTACAGATGGTGGATGATAGGACAGGAAGACGTATTGCCTGGCTGCATTTTTATAAGCAGCTATACCTTGTTTGAATAGTGTTTGATTGTTATTTAACTCCAGTCGTTTGAAAGAATCAACATGGCCTGCATAGAAATTCAACTGCCGCTGGAGCACTGAAGTCAGTTCATAAAGGTCTGTAGGGGAATATTGTTGTACCGCCAGTCCGAATTGTTTTGCAATGCCCTGGCGGTCGTAATTCAACCCCCAAAAGACATTAAAGACGATATAAATCCAGAGAACAAGTCTGAGATATTTTTTGAAAAGGATCCAGGAAAGATATTCTTTGACCTGGCGTGTTGCCAGCAAGCGGATGAACTTCCATGCCTTAAGCACAAACCATCCGAAAGCAAAGAAATAAAGCAAATCGCCAACACTGAAGGGAATCCACCCCAGGAAAGTCCTCAAAGCCTTTGAAACAACGGGATAAAAGCCAAAAGTGTAATATTTTTCAACCCACGCTGGGCTCAACGAAAAAATTTTTATGAGGATGGATACTGCCAGGAGGGAAACCAGTAAACGATCGCGGAGAATGCTTTTGAACATGCTTTGATAAGGCAGATTTCGTTAAAATCTTAGCTCAAATTACATTCTTTAGCTCTATTTCCTTTACCTTTGCGTCCCGCAAATTAGGCGGGGAAAAGGACGAACATGAGCAACAGGCGTGAATTTGAAATAGCTTTTGTTGGTTTAAAGCCCGGTGTTCATGAGTTTAACTATCATATCGACGACAGGTTCTTTGAAGAATATAATGAACAGGATTTCAGAAATCCGGATGCTGACGTAAAACTCTTACTCGAAAAAAGTAATGGTTTTATGATCCTTCGATTTGAAATCGGGGGGAAAACCGAAGTGACATGCGACCGCTGTAATAACACGCTTCCTATCCAGTTGTTCGATGAGTTTAAGATGATGATCAAGATGACCGACGATCCGGATGTGATGAATAACCAGGAGGAGGATCCCGATGTTTATTATATCTCCCGTGGCGAAAGCCATATTGATGTTAAGAACTGGATCTATGAGTTTATCAATCTCAGCATTCCCATGCAAAAAACATGTGAATATGAGAACATGGATGGTCCCCATTGTAATCCGTCGGCAAGGGAAGTGCTTAAGAACATGAGACCGGAGGAAAACCAGGGAGCAAATCCAATCTGGAAAGGGTTGGAAAAGTTCAAGGATCTGGGAGAATCCTGATCCGGATTTCGAAAAAAGATAGTGGTAAAGTTGAATAATAAAAAAGCAAAAATCAGAATTTAAATAATTAGTTATGCCTAATCCAAAACGCAGACACTCGCAGCAAAGAAGTGCAAAGCGCAGAACACACTACAAGGCTACGGCTGCTACACTGACTACCGATAAAACAACCGGTGAGACGCATGTTCGTCACCGTGCACATGTTAGCGAAGGAAAGTTGTATTATAAAGGCCAGGTCGTTGCAGAAACTTCGCCCATCAAGAAGTAAGCAATAAACTTATTTACAATCCATATTCCGCTGATGGGCGAGAGTATGGATTTTTTATTTTTGAGTCTCAATGAAGATAGGAATTGATTTAATGGGCGGCGATTATGCTCCTGCAGAAGGGATCGAGGGAATTCAACATTATTTTTCGGAAGAAGGAAACGCTCATCTTATTATGTTGGGTGACGAGGACAAGATCAATGATCTTCTTCCGGGTTATTCTTTTCCCGCTGATAAGTATTCAATCGTTCATGCTCCTGAAGTCATCGGGTACCATGATTCTCCCACACGGGCATTAAGGGAAAAAAAGAATTCATCCATTTCAGTTGGGTTTCATTTGCTGGCAACCGGTAAAGCGGACGCTTTCATTAGTGCAGGCAATACAGGTGCTATGCTGGTTGGTTCATTATATGCGCTAAAACCAATTGAAGGAGTGTTACGTCCAACCATTTCTACCATCATTCCGAAAGAAAATGGGGGAACAGGTTTGTTGCTGGATGTAGGATTGAACTCGGACTGTAAGCCCGAGCATCTGAACCAGTTTGCCATTATGGGTTCGGTGTATGCACAAAATATTTTAGGGATCGAAAATCCAAGAGTTGCGCTGTTGAATATTGGTGAGGAAGAAGGAAAGGGAAATTTACTGGCACAAGCCACTTACCCCTTACTAAAAGAAAACAGGCATATCAATTTCATTGGAAACGTTGAAGGACGTGACTTGTTTTTAGATAGCGCTGATGTAATGGTGTGCGATGGTTTTACAGGCAATGTAATTTTAAAATTGGCCGAATCGCTTTTTGGAATTACACATAAAAAACAAATTCATCACGAATATTTCGAGCGTTTCAATTTTGAAAACTACGGAGGTACTCCTGTTTTAGGCATTTCCAAACCGGTGATCATTGGTCACGGAATTTCGACGGGCAAAGCCTTTAAAAATATGATTGCCTTAGCGGAGAAAATGATTGAAAAAGATGTGATGCAAAAAATGCAGGCAGAACTGGTTAGTAATGAGTGATTATTTGTGAAAATGGGTAATAATTTTTGGCTGCAAGAAGACGCAGCCTTATTTTTGCACTCCCAAATTTAACATTGATCTCGTAGCTTTCAGAGAGCTCCGGGTTCGCTAAATAAAGTTCTTTAGTAGGTTGATCTCGTAGCTCAGCTGGTAGAGCACAACACTTTTAATGTTGGGGCCCTGGGTTCGAGTCCCAGCGGGATCACAGGAATCAAGCCCCGAAAGGGGCTTTTTTTCATACGTTTCAATTTCGCAAAACACTACATGTTAGGCTCATAGTTCCAACGTTTTCTCCCGGAGGTTAACAACATCTCAATAATCTCTTTTTACCGTGTAAGTAAAAAAACTGCCATTCATTTTTATTAGCAGAACGTTTACACCAAGTTTGGGTTTCCCGACCATACCAGCTGTGCCGACAACTTACCTTCGTGACACCAGATGCGACGCTATTCCAGGGTTGAAGATGTTCAATTAGTAAACTGGCTTAAGGCCGGTGATGAACAGGCCTTTACAGAGATATATAATCGCTACTGGCAGAAATTGTTGGCTATTGGTTATTTCTATACGGGAGACAAACATGCGGCAGAAGACATTGTGCACGATGTGATGTTGAGCCTTTGGGATCGAAAAAATGACCTTGATATACAAAGCCTGAATGCGTATTTGGGTACTGCCGTAAAATTTTCCGTATTTAAGTTGATATCACGAAACAAAAAACATACAGAAATGTTAGGTGACCTCGATACAACTACTGATAGAGGTACAATTGAGCAAAGGCTGGATGCAAAATTTTTGAACGAATATCTACAGGGTACTATAGAAAAATTGCCGGAGAAAGCCCGACTTGTTTTTCGTTATAGCAGGGAGGAATATCTTACGGTAACTGCTATTGCCGATAAAATGGACCTTTCGCCTAAGGCAGTTGAATATCACATCACGAAAGCTTTAAAAATCCTGCGGGAAATGGTGAAAAAAATAAAAACGATAATTTTTTAGGGACATGAATCGTTTGAGGTACTGAGTATGATGACCGGGGAGTATTTACGTCAACTTATAGAAAAATATGCCAATGGAGTTGCCTCTGAAGAAGATAGGAGGGAACTTATGGACTGGTACCATCAAACTCCCGTTAATGACGTGGTATGGCCCGCGGTTAGTGAAGACGAACAACAAAAAATTTATCAAAGATTACTTGCCCGCATACAGCCATCCAGGGAAATTCGAAAAAAACCGGTTATCAATCTTAAATGGTTAAGAACTGCTGCGATTTTTATTATTGTCCTGGTTGGAGGCTATTTATCCTACCACTTTTTTTCTGTTAGCTCACCATCATGGGTAACTGTAATAAATCCGGCCGGAAAAGTTCAGCTGCTTTATTTGCCGGATAGTACAAAAGTCTGGTTGAACGCATCGAGTGAACTGCGGTATTTGGAAACATTTTCGAAGCAAAGAGAGGTGCAATTGTCAGGCGAAGCTTTCTTTGAAGTGACACATGATAAAAAGCATCCTTTTCACATTACTACCGGTAAAATACAAACTACAGTAATTGGAACCTCGTTCAATATTAAAGCCTACCAATCAGAAAACCTGCAAACGGTATCGGTGGTGTCTGGCAGTGTTCAAGTTGAAAATAATTCGAGGGTTGTAGCTGTTTTAAAACCGGCAATGCAATTCGCGTATAACCAGGAAAAACAAACATCGAACATCTCAGCTATAGATACTGGTATGGTTGCAGGATGGAAAAAGGGGCGGCTTGAGTTTAACGGCGATTCTTTTGCTTCCATTGCAAGTAGTTTAGAGAGATGGTATGATACCAGGATCATTTTCGGTGATACCTCGCTTCGCCATTGCCGTTATTATATGTCATTCGACAAAACGGCATCCCTTGAAAAAGTACTGTCAGCAATTAAAGAACTTACCGGTGCCAGTTACTCGATTAGTAGCGATAAAAATGAAATAACATTATTTGGAAATGGTTGTTCACCCAAATAATTAATTAAACCCTGTTTAATATATCCTGAATGCGAAAGACAATAATGATGCTGGTTTTTTCTTTTACTCTTCTTTTATCTATCCGGGGAGTTTGCCAGGATATCCATTATGTAAAAATCAGCATTCAATTAAAGAATGCGTCTTTACATGAAGCATTCAGGCAAATAGAAAAACAATCTGATTTTAAATTTTTGGCAAATGCAGAGGACATTGAAAATGAAAACAATGTTACCGTTGATGTAAGCGATGTCTCCATTGCAAAAATCCTTGAGAGAATTTTAAGTGGACGCGGCCTCGAATATAAACAGGTGGATAGAAATATTTTTATAAAAAGAACGTCCTCTCAAGCACAGCCCTTGCCCGTAAAAGTTCAAAATGAAAAACAGTCCAGGTATTCCATCCATGGTACTGTAAAATCAGTAAGGACTGGTGAAATATTAATAGCGGCAACCATAGAGGTTGCCGGGATTTCCATAAGTACCATGAGCAACGAATACGGATTTTATTCTTTGACACTTTCCGAGGGGAATTACACGCTACAGGTATCTGCCATTGGAATGAAAACTCTGCAACTACCCATTTCTCTAAACAAGGACTTAACGCAGGACATTTCGATGGAAACCGAATCAAAGGAACTACAAACTGTTACTGTAATAGCCTCACCTGCATCGCGAAACTTAAGAAATGCTCAAACCAGTATCGAGAGAATTAATGTGGACGAAGTAAAAAATGTGCCGGTACTTTTCGGGGAGAGGGATATTTTAAAAACAATTCAACTTCTGCCGGGTGTTAAAGGTGCCGGTGAGGGAAACAGTGGTTTTTATGTGCGTGGTGGCGCCAGTGATCAGAACCTGATTTTGTTGGATGAAGCTCCTGTCTATAACGCCTCGCACCTTCTTGGTTTCTTCTCCACTTTTAATTCCGATGCACTGAAAAATGTAACGCTGTATAAAGGAGCAATGCCTGCTCAATATGGTGGAAGACTTTCATCCGTAGTGGATATAAAAATGAATGATGGTAATAAAAAAGACCTGTCAGTCAGTGGAGGCATTGGCCTGATTGCTTCGCGGTTAAATATAGAAGGTCCAATTCAAAAAGATAAAAGTTCATTTTTATTATCTGCCCGCAGAACATACGCAGATGTTTTTTTAAAACTGATGGGTGATTCTTCTTTAAGAAAGGCACAACTGTATTTCTATGATTTAAATGCAAAAATGAATTTCATTGTTGATGAAAAAAACCAGGTTTATTTATCGGGTTATTTTGGTCGCGATGTATTAAGCCAACAGTCGCTTTCCGGAATTAATTGGGGAAATGCTACAGGTACGTTAAGGTGGAATCATATTTTCAATCAAAAAACTTTTTCCAACACTTCATTTATCATCAGCAATTACGATTATAAAATCAGCGTGGCTTCCGAAGCCAGGCAGTATGGAATATTTTCAAGAATAAGGGATTATAATTTTAAAGAGGAATTACAATACTATGCGGATTCGAAAAATACCCTGCTATTCGGTTTCAATTCTATTTATCACACCATAAAACCCGGGGAAATTTCAGTAATTGGAAGTAATGGCGCTAAGGATCAAAGTTTGCAGGATCGCTATTCCCTGGAAAATTCAATTTTTGCCAGCAATAATTGGAGGCTAAATGAAAACTGGGTAATCAATTATGGCTTGCGCATTTCTGCTTTTTCAATTTTGGGAAAGGGAGATTATTATACGATTGACGAACAGGGAAGGATAACCGATACCACTCATTATAAAACCGGCGAAGTGGTGAAAACTTACCTGAATGTTGAACCCAGGCTTTCTGCCAGCTACCAGGTTAATAGCACCAGTTCACTCAAAATGTCCTATACCCGCAACACACAAAACCTGCACCTTGTTACCAACTCTACTTCGTCGTCCCCAACCGATAAATGGGTAGCTAGCAGCAATATCATCAAACCGGAAATTGCTGACCAGGTGGCAATTGGGTATTACAAAAATCTTGCTGGAGCACGGTACGAGTTAACACTGGAAACTTATTATAAAATCTTACAGCAGCAAATTGATTATCGCAACGGTGCGCAATTGTTTACCAATGAAGCTATCGAAACCCAATTATTGTTTGGCAGCGGACGGGCCTACGGGATGGAGTTCATGTTAAGAAAAAGAGCCGGGAGGTTATCGGGTTGGATAAGTTATACACTTTCAAAAACCGAACGAAAGATTGATGGCATCAACAATGGTAAATGGTATAATGCGCGGCAGGACAGGCCTCATGATATATCCATTGTGGCTATGTATCAACTCAACCCGAAATGGACACTGTCAGCCAACTGGGTGTATTATACGGGTGAAGCGATTACATACCCTACTGGTAAGTACCGCGTAGACGACGAAGTCTATTTTTATTATAGTGAGCGTAATGGTTACCGTATGCCCGACTACCACCGGCTGGATATTGGAGCAACCAAACAATTAAAAAGAGGTAAACGGTTTTCCTCCGAGCTGAACTTCAGTATTTATAATGCTTATGGAAGATCAAATGCCTACCAGGTCACCTTTCGTGAAAGCGAACTCGATCCTAATAAAACTGAAGCGGTAAAAACTTCACTGTTCACGTTTGTTCCGTCCATTTCTTACAATTTTAAATTTTAGGTATGTACCGTGTCCGTTATTCATTTTTATTGTTTCTTTTTCCTTTTGTACTGTCGTGTCAAAAAGTGATAGACATACAGGTTAAGGAGAGCGATACCAGGTATGTTATAGAAGGAATAGTTACAAACGAATCAGCACCATGGAAAGTCAAAATTTCCCAGACAAATCATTTTAATGCCGACAATAATTTTTTAAACATCAGTGGTGCTGTTGTTAAAATCCGTGATAACGGCATAGAACATTTGTTGTCAGAGATTTCACCGGGAGTTTATCAAACCAGTGGCGTTACCGGAGTTCCGGGACACCGTTATGAATTATCCGTTGCGATAAATGGGGAGTCCTTTTCAGCAACCTGTACCATGCCACAACCCGTTTTACCGGATACGATGTATGTAGCTTACGGACCTTTTGGACAATTCAGGTTTGCTTCCATAGGATTCACTGATCCTGCCGGGATTGATAATGGATATCGTTTTATACAATATGTAAATGGTGTAAAGGATCCGAGGATTTTCTGGCATGATGATGAATTATCCGATGGTGACCGTGCATTGATTATGCTTGATACCGGCATCGATAAAAAAGATGATCCGCGCAATATTGATAGTGGCGATGAAGTGATTATTGAGATGCAGATTCTTGACCGGGCAATGCTTAACTACTGGTATACTCTCCGTACCGGTGGAGGAGTTGGCAGCGGAAGTATTGCAGCACCTGCCAATCCCGTTACCAATCTTTCCGGAGATGCGCTGGGTTATTTTAGTGCACACACGGTAAGCAGGAAGAAAGTGATTGTTCCATGATTCAAGCAATGGTTGCCGGATGGTACAGCACAGCTCTCACAAAAAAGCAACGAAGTGAAACTGACTTACAAAAGGAAAAACTTTAGCCTCTTAGCAGGTA
>Ga0193740_1000339_pt1 | contig 13333 bp, 9 predicted proteins | sample L2s1metaG_FD_145072 | JGI IMG/M metagenome (GOLD analysis project Ga0193740, IMG submission 145072) | Soil microbial communities from a riparian zone of the East river system, Colorado, United States - L2s1 | ecosystem: Environmental > Terrestrial > Soil > Riparian zone | place: USA: East River... | reverse complement strand
CATATTTGTTTTGATTGCCGGTTATCAATTCATACGGTTCTACAATTAAATATTTTCCTGAAGGCTCGGTGTAGATGAATACATCGTTTGAAAACCGGCTGTGATCATATTGCTCAATAAATGATTTCACTTCATCGACATTTTTGCAGGAATGCAAAATGGATTTCAGATATTCTGACCTGCTTGTAATTTCTTTTTTCAAAGCTGGCGATTTGCCATTCTCCGGCGTCGGAGTTGCCAATGTCCCGAACGAAAGTCCAAACTCATTCATCCCCGCCTGTGGTGTAAGGTCATTTCCTCCCTGGTAATTTGCGCCAGTGAAAGCAGCACCATAACCTTTCGTCTCAAACCAAATTCTCGGATTGACAAACCAGGTATCGTAGTTCATTCCATAACGTGTAATCCCATCAACCGTCACTTTATAGGTGCTGCAGGCATTAGCGGTAAAGCTTGTGATGTGCAGAAATAGGATAAGCAGGAATACCGGGGATACATTTTGCCTTGACATAAATATTCTTTTCAGCTCTAACGAAATAGAAAACCGTAAATTATTACATTAATCAATAACAGAAAAAAAATAACGCTGGAAAGAGTAGTTTGAATAATCATGGAAGTAACAAACCTATATTATTATTCTGAAAGCTGATGCACATGAAATGCTTTCGGTAGTGGTACAGTTTAATTAAATGATCGACAGGCTCAGCCCGCTGGATTCTTGTAAAATGCAGCTGACTGAGACTTCGGCGTGAGCTCAGTCGAACGCTCGTCGAAGTCACGGTAATAATTGATAGAATTGAAACTGTACCACTACCTTGCTTTCCAAATAAAATTATTACATCAGAAATAAATTTTATCCTTCGGAACATAAACTTATCTTTGAGTCATAAATTCAATACAATGAAAACAATCGCTATCCCAATTCTTGCTGTTGTTCTTTCTTTTAACCTGTCTTGTCAAAAGGAACAGGATCAATTGACCAAAACAATTAATGTGACTTTAGCTCCGGGTGAATCCTATTCTACTGCCATTTCCCGGGAAGGTGATAATGACCTTGCCATCACCGAGCAGGCTGAACATGCTTCTGTATCTGAACTTAAGGAAGGTACTTCCAACGAGGAAATGATCTTTGCATACACGCCTGCTTCCGGTTATATCGGGAACGACCAGGTGCAGATCACATCTTCAGAAGAGAAAAAACATGGACATGGCAAATGTCCGACCCGTAATCAACAGGATGAGTCGACAGTCTATGTATACAAAATCACTGTGACGGGGGAGGTCCATTAATATGACACGACGGTAATAAAAAAGAGCAGTCATCATGGCTGCTCTTTTTTATTACCGTCGAAGGTTGCCGAAACTTTTTAATTTTCCAAAAACTTCTTCACTCTCTCAAAGTAAGCATTCTTATCTGTCTCGAAGTTCTTTGCATTGGATGGAGAAGCCGCTACGACATGGGTGCTTGTTATTCCCTTAACAAATTTCATGTCTTCCTGCCTGATCATTTCATCCTGGTTGCTGACAATGGCAAGGATTCCTTTGAGATGCGTGCGTGCTTTGTCGAAAGCATAAACAGGCTCGTATGTTTTGTCGAACCCGAAAGGGATGATAACATCCTTACTTTTTTTCTCCTTGAATTTTTTCTTCATCTGCTCCAATCCTGTCCACGGACCATCTGCAATGATCTTGCGCGTTTCGGTCCGGTTTGCGCCGACACCAATTGAAAGTCCGGCGCCGATATTCTGACCATACAAATCGAACTTCGTAACTGCACGTGTCTTCCGGAGGTAGTCAAGCACAGCATTGAAATCGGTAATAAACTGCGGATAGATATAAGTATCAGCATCGATATTAAAATCACTGCTGGATCCATAACCCCTGTAATCGTACATGGCTACGTTCCAGCCAATACTCATGAACTGTCCGGCAATCTCAATGTTATCCGCCATATTTCCATCCCCACTGCCACTGATCACAATCCAGTTGGTGGTTTTTTTGTCAAGCTCAAAGAACCAGGCATTTAAATTAGCACCATCCTTTGTTGGAACTTTTTCTTCCTTGTAAACCATACCATATTTATCTGGTTTTACTTTGTATTCACGGCTTGGACTGAGTGCAGAAACAGAAATGGCAACTGCTGCCAATAGCAGTAGACAGGTGATTTTTTTCATAGGTTTTATTCTGAATTTAAGTGTAGCGAAAATACGGAAACAAATTCTTGTAAAAGCTGGAAATAACTTCAACTTGTAAGAAATTTATCAAAGTAATTTTGTTTGCTTCGGCAACAAATAATCTTCCCCTCTGTTACCTGGATTGGATAAATACACTCTAATTAGAGCGCTGTAACCCAATCGGGCCGATGCTTACAAAGTCCTTGGCAACAAAGGAAGAGTGAACGATGAATTTAATTATATTCGCACGCTTTTATACTTAGAAATACTTAATTATACAAATGAGCAACCAGAATGAAACGCTTGAAAGCGTAATCATAAAATTCGCCGGAGATTCAGGTGACGGAATGCAGCTTACGGGAACGCAATTCACCAACACAGCTGCATTGCTGGGAAATGACCTGAGTACTTTTCCGGATTTTCCTGCAGAGATACGCGCACCGCAAGGAACACTTGCAGGTGTGTCAGGATACCAGCTTCACTTCGGAAGTGTAGAGATCTTCACACCAGGCGACCTTTGCGATGTGCTGGTGGTGATGAATGCCGCTGCACTTAAAGCCAACCTTATTTTTCTCCGTAAAGGCGGAACGATCATCGCCAATACTGACGGCTTTGATTCAAAGAACCTGAGGCTTGCAAATATCGAGGCAGCAAAAAATCCTCTCGAAGACGGATCACTTGAAAATTTCAACGTCATAAAGATGGACGTTACCAAGATGACGCGTGCGTCGCTTTCAACTGACAGCGGTCTTGGCGTGAAAGAAATTGACAGGAGCAAAAACATGTTCGTGCTCGGTTACCTTTATTGGATGTACAACCGTTCACTTGACCACACGATTAAATTCCTGACAGAGAAATTTTCGAAGAAGCCAGAAATACTGGAGGCAAATATCAAGGTACTGAAAGCAGGTTACAACCTTGGTGAAACGCGGGAAGAAGCCACCAGTCGTTATTCCATCGGTCCGGCGAAGATCACTCCGGGTACATACAGGAACATGATGGGCAACCAGGCCACTGCGATCGGTTTGATTGCAGCTGCGCAGAAGTCAGGACTGCAATTGTTTTATGGTACTTATCCGATCACTCCTGCTTCCGATATCCTTCATGAACTTTCACGACATAAAAACTTTGGCGTAAAAACTTTTCAGGCGGAAGATGAAATCGCCGCCATCTGTTCTGCAATCGGTGCAAGTTTCGGCGGTGCTTTAGGAGCAACAGCTTCTTCAGGTCCCGGTATAGCATTAAAAGCAGAAGCCATGGGACTTGCAATGATGCTTGAAATTCCATTGGTGATCATCAATGTACAGCGCGGTGGACCATCGACAGGTCTGCCGACTAAAACTGAACAAAGCGATCTTATGCAGGCGCTGAATGGCAGAAACGGTGAAGCACCAATTCCTGTTGTAGCTGCAGCAACTCCAAGCGATTGTTTCAACATGGTGTTTGAAGCATGCCGCATCGCAATTGAATTCATGACTCCTGTTATCTTTTTATCTGACGGTTACATTGCAAATGGTGCAGAACCCTGGGCATTTCCGAAGGCCGCAGATCTTCCGGAGATCAAGGTCAATTTTGCAAAAGAGAAAAATGCAGGCGAAAAGTTCCTTCCGTATAAACGTGATGAAAAACTTTCACGTCCGTGGGCAATTCCCGGAACGAAAGGACTTGAACACCGCATCGGCGGAATCGAGAAACAACATGAGACAGGAAACATCAGCTATGAACCGGCTAACCATGAGTTCATGGTAAAGATGCGCGATGCTAAAGTTGAGAAGATTGCAGATTATATCCCAAAGCTTACTATCGAGGATGGAACTGAAAAAGGTAAACTACTGATTCTCGGATGGGGCTCTACCTATGGCGCCATCAAGAGTGCTGTGAAACGCGCGCGTAAAAAAGGATACGATGTTTCTCATGCACACCTGCGTTACATCAAGCCATTCCCTAAAAACCTCGGTGAGATCCTTTATAGCTTTGAGCATGTATTGATTCCTGAACTGAATACAGGACAGCTCATCAAGATTATCCGCGATAAATTTTTAATTCCTGCAGAAGGATTTAATAAGGTGCAGGGAATGCCATTCACTGCTGCAGAAATTGTTACGAAGATTGAAGAGAAACTAAAATAACGGCCGTTGACTAATGAGCCGTTGACTAATGAGCCGTTGACTTAAGTCAACGGATATATAAAGGAGATAAAATGGAAAATACCCAAACCCCCGAAAAATTTACACCGAAGGACCTTGTAACCGACCAGGAAGTGCGCTGGTGCCCTGGCTGCGGTGATTACTCTATATTAAAGCAGGCTCAAAATATTGTTCCTGAAATTGGTGTTGCACGCGAGAATATCGTGTTCATCAGCGGAATCGGCTGCTCATCGCGATTCCCGTATTACATGGAAACATACGGCATGCATAGCATTCATGGTCGCGCTCCTGCTGTTGCAAGCGGATTGAAAGCTGCGCGTCCTGAACTAAGCATCTGGCTGGTAACCGGCGACGGCGACGGATTGTCGATCGGTGGTAACCACATGATCCATATCCTTCGCAGGAATTTCAACCTGAATATTTTGTTGTTCAACAATGAAATTTATGGTCTCACTAAAGGCCAATATTCGCCAACCTCGGAAGAAGGCAAGGTGACCAAGAGTACACCTTACGGTTCTGTAGACCATCCTTTCAACCCGATTGCATTGTGCATGGGTGCAGATGCAAGGACGATGGACCGTGATCCCAAGCACCAACAGGCAATCCTGAAACGTGCGAACGATCACAAGGGGGCAAGCTTCGTTGAGATTTATCAGAACTGTAATGTTTTCAATGATGGCGCTTTTGAAGTGTTCACTGAAAAGTCTTCTAAGAAAAGTGAAACCATTTTCATGGAATCAGGCAAGCCGCTGATTTTCGGAGAGAATGCCGATAAGGGAATCAAGCTCGATGGATTCACACCGCGCGTTGTTGATCTCACAAATGGTGCATCTGCCGATGACCTCTGGATCCACGACGAGCGCGACAGGGTGAAGGCAGGAATCCTTTCCCGCTTTTTCGACAACCCGAAAAATGAAAATCATTTGCCGCGTCCGTTCGGAGTATTTTATGTTGAAGACCGCTATTGCTACGAGGACAAAATGGTGCAGCAAATCACAGACATGAAATCAAAGAAAGGTGAGGGGAGCCTTGACAAGCTGCTGAGCGGGAGTGAGACGTGGGTAGTTAACTAGCAGCCAGTATCAGTCGCCAGTATCAGTAGGCAGCCAGTACCAGTCGCCAGTATCAGTAGGCAGGCAACAGCCGTAACAGCCAGTTGGCAGTAGACAGTAAACAGTAGACAACCTAACAGCCAACGGCCAGTCGCCAGCGGCAATAATCTTAGACGTAATTGGAGTAATAATCAGCCAGCCCCTGCATAGGTTGTTTGATGATATTACCGATGCGAAGATTTTTTTTCTTTCCTGTTGCGCGGATTTCTTTTTCAAGCAATGCAGCAACAGAACCTGTAAAATGTACAGCAACCTTTTTTGATTCAGGAAATGCAAGAATGGTTGTATCGAAAAAATATTTAAGTCCTTCCATCAGAAATTTTTTTACAAAGCTGTCTTTCCTGTTAGCGATGATGAATGGCATGAAGGAGGAAAGAAAAAGATTTGGATTGGGTTGGCTGTAAACCGATTCAATTGCTTTTTGTCTGTTAACTCTATAAGTAGCATAAAATTTTTTCGCCAGTGCAGCCGGCATCTGATCATATAAAAATGCTAAAAGAAATTTTCTTCCGAACCACGTTCCGCTCCCTTCGTCGCCGAGCATGAAACCCAATCCAAAATTCTTCACATTGATTTTATTTCCGTCGAAGTAACAGCAATTGCTTCCTGTGCCGAGGATGGCCACAACGCCTTTCTCATTTCCACATGTAGCGATAGCCGAAGCCATCAGGTCATTCTCTACAGTGACCTTCACTCCAGGAAAAACTTTCTTGAGCACTTTTATCATCCTGGCTCTTCCTTCTGAATTGCCGCAGCCGGAACCGAAAAAATGAACTTCGGTAAGCGTGTTTGCAGCACGCTTGATTTTTTTTTCAGCAGTCAGAATAGCTATCAGTGATTTTTCAGAAAGGTTCACAGGATTCAATCCGGGCGTCTGGAAGGAAGCCACAGCTTTCTTTTCATCCATCAGCAGCCAGTCTGCCTTCGTACTTCCGCTGTCGCAGATAAGGATCATGTTTGATATTCCTGATGTTAGATTTCAGAGATCCCTCCCTTCGGTCGGGATGACGAAAAAGGAAGTATAAATGTGGCGCTGCATCGGATTTCTAAATGATTCAGCAACGCGTTACAGCGCCAAATAAGACTAAAATAAACCGTCATCCCGACCGAAGGGAGGGATCTCATATAAATGAAGGTCAAATTGTCAATTCTTTATTAATTAAATTCACTACCAGATCTTGCCATCTAATGGTCTTCCAATTCCTTCAGCAGTTTTTCAGAAAGCGTCTTTGACTGCTCACGCAATTCAGGTACAGCGGTACTCTCCCAAAGCAATCCTCTCAGGGGCGAACCGATGGTAGATAAATATGGTGAAGGCGTTTTATCGTCGTTCAGGATTGTTCCATCAGGTAATGCATCAATACCCAATCTCATGTCATCGGCATGGATCATTTTGCGGGAGATCAGGTTCTTAATTAATGGACGTTCCAGCTTATTGATATCGGAAAGCGGGCCCGTGCAGTTGATCACCCTTGCTGCAGCGACTTCGTAAATCTTCTGATCCCTTCTTCTCTTGAACGTAACCCTGATGCCGCGTTCAGTTTCTACCATGCTTTGGATCCGTCCTGCAATGATTTCAAGCTTGTCATCAAGGATCAACTGCTGGATAAGCTTATGAATTTCCATCGGCAGGCGGTGACGCGCCACTCCCCACATATGCCTGATGTGATACATGAATCTCTCTTTCTCCTGCCTGCTCCACGACTGCCAGACTTTTTGCGTAACAGGCCGTAAAGAATCTACCGCTGCCTCTGCCGAATGTCCCAGGTCGCGCAGCTTTTTTACGTGAGAGCGGAACAATGAAATAATCTTCGCAAGGTCATAAGGCGGTTCCAGTTCTTCAATCAGCTCAACGTATGGTGCAAAGTGGCGGTGCGGAAGAATCTGAAATCCGTTAGGCGACAATGAATAAATTTTTCCGCGATGTTTTTTCTCTTTCAATCCCAGCACGATGTCAACCATTGTCAATCCGTTACCAAGAATAAAAACTTCCCGGTCGGGATCCAGGTGGTTGACGGCTTCATGCAGCCATGGGTTTCCAAAATAATTTCTGCTTGAATAAATGGAATTGTCCTTCAGGTTCGGGTTGTCCGGTGCCTGATTGCCGATAGCAAGAACTACCTTATCAGCAGCTACGCCCGGAGAAACGGAAAAGTAGACGTGCGACTTACCATCAAATTCTTCAATGTCGATGGCTTCATCGTGTACAAAACTTATGGAAACGTAATCAGGTTTTTTACGGATGGCTGTATCGAAAATATCTTTCAGGTAATGCCCGTAAATATTTCTCGGAAGAAACATTGTTGGCAAAGCCGTCTGGTCAATGACGCCGTAGTTTTCATGCTTCTTGATCCAATCCATGAAATGGTTCGGCTTGTCAGGAAAAGCGCTCATGCTTTTCGCAGGAACATTCAGCAGGTGTTTGTGGGAATAAGAGGAGTAAGCAACGCCTTTACTTAACGGATAACCGGCATTGATGAGCACAATGTGCAACGGTGACTTCGCATTGTTCAGGAGATGCACTGCCAGCATGTTGCCGCAAAAGCCGCCGCCGATAATTGCAATCGTTGGATTCTGGTAATTTGTGGTCATCAATGCCAAAAGTAATTTTTGAAAATGGAATTACTTATGAACTCTTTAAAAGTTTTCAGGTGAATGTTACCGTTTAATATTCTCCACCAATCTTCCTTTTGTCCAGCAAAGCATTTTTCATCGAAGGTAACTTTGAAGGTTTGGAAGATGTGTTCGTGGTATCAGTCAGTGTTTGAAGAAAAGCAACCAGTGACTTTTTTTCCACTGGCGATAATTGCAACCCATCGGGTGGAAGCGTTTGGTTCGGAACCGTAAGGCCCAGGCCTGCGCCACCACCCCTGTTATAAAATTCAACAACCTGTTCAAGTGTTTCGAATGCTCCATTATGCATGTAAGGTGCTGTCAATGCAATATTCCTGAGCGTAGGAGTTTTAAAACCATGCATGAAAAGTTCTGTTCCGAATAATGCACCACGGCCTTTGTCAGGGTCCAGCTCGGGTTTTTCAAAATTCGTGGTACGTGTAGTCCCGATAATTTCAAATTCACTAAGGGTGAATTGCGGAGGAACAACATTATTAAACAATGGAAGGTAATGACAGGTGCCGCATTTTCCTTTATTCATAAAAACGTTGAAACCAGATCTTTCCTCGTCGGAGAAAGTAATTTCTTCTCCGCGGATGTTCCTGTCAAATTTTGAATTGAGGGTTACCAGTGTGCGTTCATATTCGGAGATGGCGTTTTCAATGGAGACTTTCGAAATCACCGTGTCTTCTTTTCCTTTGAATGCTTTCCTGAACCACTCCACATATTGCGGGGAAGCCTTAAGCTTCTTCACAGCAGACTCAAAGCTGCTTTGCATTTCATTTTTATTTGTCAGCACATGCCCGATCTGTCCTTCTAAATGATCAGCTCGCATGTCGTAAAAGTAATTCCGTTGTAATGCAACATTGATAAGGGTAGGCGCATTGCGTGTCAGCATTTCGCCTTCAAGAAAACCTGAGCTTGTCTTCATGCCGTCAGTAAAAGCCTTTTCCGGACGGTGACAGGAAGCACATGCACGTTTGTTATTTTCCGAAAGTGCGGGATCGAAGAACAGCGCTTTTCCCAAAGCAGAAGCTTCAGCAGAGAATGCGGGGTCCGTCCCACGCGGGTTATAGAAGAAACGGTTGAATGCATCGGACTGGAAAACGGATTGTGCTTCCAGCCGTAATGCAGATGAAGGATAATGATTCTTCTCTACAAAATTTTTCCTCATGTCAGAAAAGGCTTTGCTTATCGTGATATAGTGGTTCTTATAGAGCGAAAGGAAATCAATTTCATTTAACGATGTGTTGTTGGAGAAGAAAAGAAAAGCCAACAGTGAAATTGTCGCTTCACCAATTGCATTTCCTGATTCAGGCGTATCAAAACCTGTTATTCCCATCATAAATATCCTGATCACCTGGAGCTGCATCGCCTCAATGAACCGGGCTTCATCCGTCGGCAAAGTTTTAAAAGCAATATGCAGAGCCATCAGGTTCTCATCCATCAATGCAATTTCATCCAGCAATTTTGATTTCAGGCCGAGGGGATTATCGTCCCACAAATAAGCTTCCATCTGTTGTAATCCATGCGGCCATTCAATCTTTGGGCGTTCATCGTCTTCATCTTCAACTTCCGGAACTACAGGCCCGTTGAAATTCCTTTCGCTGGCAATAAAATAATAAGAGGAAAATGGCTCGATCAGCTTGTAGGTAGATCTTAGCTCGCGGAATTTATTCCTGATTGTTGTCAATGCTGATGAATCAATTCCAGAGTAAGCGATTACATCCTCTTTAAAGGCATGCAAAGCATCGAGCATTTCTATTGAATGCCTGTCGAGGTAATCGTGAAAGGCCGAAGTAATTCTTTCCTGCCTGCTGTCTTCAACCGGAGTAAGAGAGGTAGCAAGGAAAACAAATGAAAGAATTAAAATCGCAAAAAAGCTTTTTAAAGCAAGGGCCTTCATCAATGGATTCAGTTCTTAATGAGCTTCTTTGCAGTTGAAACCGAACCATCAGGCAGTTGCACAAAACAGGAATACATTCCTTTTGAAAAATTCTCCGTTGGAATTTCAATTTTTCCAGAACCGGAGATTTTCTTTTTCCAGACCAGCCGTCCGAATACATCATAAACAACCATCTCTGATCCTTGAGCAACATTGCGATAGTGGATGCTGGTAAGGTTTGTAGACGGATTTGGAACCGGCTGTGATAAATACATATTGGATACTTCTGGTTCGATACCTACACCAGTGGAATTGATAAATTCAATTTTCATATCATCAAAAAAGAATCCGTTGAATTCGGCAGCAGCATCGCTTACGAGCGTGAACCGGATCAAAAGATTCTGTCCAAGAAAATCATTCAGACTTATTTCCTCTTTGACCCATTGCAGCTTTGTTCCATCGTATACAGGTTCACCTGGCATCTGCTGAACTGTACCTGTTACGGTATATTTTCCGCAAAGCGGAATCCATGTTGATCCGCCGTCAGCTGATGCTGTGATCTGCAGGTAATCGTACCCGCGCTCGATGTCCCACTTTGCGGAGAATGTCATAACAGCATCAACCGCTCCTATGAGACTGACAGGGTTTGCCAGTTTCAATGAATTATTTTCAAATGGCTGATAATAATTAAATGGTGAGTCAGTAATGCAGGAAGGAGCGCTCACGTAATCTTCTGATGTTGCACCCCACGATCCTGATGTGTTCCAGTTTGCGAGATCAGAGGCATCATCAGATAGCGCTATCACAGGATTTCCGAAGTGCTGAGTGATCGTATCAACGTCAGTGTACCATCCATTGTCAAGGGTAACGAGATATTGAATCACGTCACCGGTAGTAACTGCCGGGTCTAGTGTAACTGAAATGGAATCTGTAAAAGTTTGTAAAACACCAGGCATAGTAAATACCGCGGGGCTTCCAACAGAAATTACATTTGAAGTGACAGGTGTAAGTGTCACAGTATAAGTGCCGGTGGAGTCGAGACCGAGTGCTTTGAAACTAAATTGGAACTGGTTAATTAAACCGGAAGTGTACCGCGGCACTTCAGGTGAAACTGTTCCATAGCGCCCTGCAAGCTTTGCCATCGTGAGGTTGGCGAATACATTTGATTCACTAAGAAAATTAATTCGTGAAGGATCAGGCCAGAAGCCGTCGACGGGATCTCCAACTTCAGGCGTCATGGAAAATATTTTCGGTTTGGATATTTGCTCACCATACATCCAGTCATCAGAGCCTCCATTGGTAACATAACCAATAGTCATCATACCTGTCCCGACGACGTAGTTGTTATATTTTGTAATTGCGTGACCATAGAAATCAAATGAAGTCGCATCGGGAGTAAGTTGTGTCTGGTATCCCCAGGGTATGACCATATGATTTCCATGTGTGTGGTAGTTCAATGCAAAACGAAATTGGCGTGTGTTGATGAAGTTGCGTAAGGCCTGTGTTTCAGGTTCACTGAATGCTGAAGTGCCGCGGTATGTTTCATCAAATGTAAAAGGTGAGGAACCGTCATCGTCAAAGCCCCAGTTGTAACTGTAGTTGCGGTTCAGGTCCACGCCATATCCTCCGTCCAGGTTATCCCGCCTGTTTTTCCTCCACATGCCGCCACCGCCTGGATCAGTCATTTGATTATACATGTAACCGTCAGGGTTGAGGCATGGAACAAAATACATTTCCGTGTTGTCGACAAGTGCCTGTAACTCCGGGTCTGTCGAATAATTTTCAAGAAGGTACCACATGTAATAAATAAGCTGCGTGAGGCTTTCCGGTTCCCTTGCATGATGTAATGCCGTATACAAAACTTCAGGTTCTGTTTCATCTACATTGGGATTGTCGGAAATTTTTAAATAATTGATATCGTTTCCTTCAATCGACTGTGTGACGTCAATAGGCGCTTTTGCAGTGATAAGATTTGGATAAAGCAGGGCCATTGAATCCAGGATGTCTATCAATTCACTGTAGGTATAAAATCCTCCCATACTTCCGTGATGAAAATGCGCAGGAACAGGGTATGTCGGAGCATTCACTCCGCATGCAACTGTTTGTGTGGTTGGAGTTTCAGGTCCCAGCCTGAACGATGCATTCCTGTTTTTATAAAATGCTTTTATGTCTTCAATAAGAACTTCAATCCTGAAGCCTGCATTCCTGGCTTTTTGAATTGTACGATTGTCAAGGTCCGAAACATACCATACATCCTTCCGGAAATCACCTTCGGAAAGATCAATTCCCATCCTCGCCAATTCATTGGATGGTTTTCCATCGAACCAAATTTTCACCCGTTGATATTCAGGTGTCGCCTGAACCGGATTTTTTTTCTGGTGAGGATCTGTACGGAGTAATGAGAATGCTGATTGTCCGGAAGAGATGGAAGAAACACAAAGCAATCCGGCGACGAAAATGTTTAAAGTAAATTTATTCATGAAGGAACTGATTAGGATGCTAAGATACTTAAGAAAGTGACTGGGAAATGTTGCTGGTTACTGGCTCCCGATAGCTATCGGGATGGCTGTTGGCTTTTGGCAATTAGCTGTTACCTGAAAGCTTCCTACTGTTATTGCTGGCTTCTAGCTTCTGGCCGCTGGCTGGTATGTTGTCTACTGCCTACTGCCTACTGGTACTGGTACTGGTACTGGCTGCTCACCCCGTGTGTTCCGGTTCCCACCCAGTCAGGAGTTCATCGAGGTAAATGTTTTCTTCGGATGTAATTTTATGATCGGCTTTGACCATGTCAACTGCAAACTTTACAAGTTCCGACCTGTCATGTGCTGAAGACTTACTGTAAAAGGTGTCCATGCATTTTTTAAAATGACTGAAATAATTTTCTTTGTCGAGACCTTTCAAAAAAGTTGCTTCCTTTTCGATTGGAAAATTATTTCCGAAATATTTTGAAATGTAACGTGCTGCAATCTCGGATTCTTCATTTGCAAAATTGCCGTCAACGCGTGAGAGGATCATCAGCAGGTGAAATCCGGAGATGGCTTTGTTTTCGGTATTCATAAATTCGTAAAAGCCAAATTTGGGAAATTTTTTCCAAGTAATCAGTAATCAGTATACAGTATACAATAAACAGTACACAATATACAGTATCAATTACAGCCAGGGAGGATAGGTTAATGGCAAATTACAATCTTACGCATTGCCAGCCAATCGCTTCACCAGCACGCGTTTGGCGATAGGAAGAAAGGTTTCTTCGAAGGGAATGTCCAACATCGCCTCAATCACATAAGTAGCCGGGTTTGGCAATTTTTTGTTGTAGCGAATGAGGTCGGATTTGATTGATTCAAAAGTGTTGAGCAGGCTCTTCTCATAGCTTTTCATGTAATGAATGTGAATGCCGCGGAACCG
>Ga0193740_1000338_pt1 | contig 13387 bp, 16 predicted proteins | sample L2s1metaG_FD_145072 | JGI IMG/M metagenome (GOLD analysis project Ga0193740, IMG submission 145072) | Soil microbial communities from a riparian zone of the East river system, Colorado, United States - L2s1 | ecosystem: Environmental > Terrestrial > Soil > Riparian zone | place: USA: East River... | reverse complement strand
CGGAGTTGACTTTATTTATAGTATTTCTGAGCTGGAAACTATATTCAACAAAACGGGATTTCAATTGAAAGAAATTTATAGCATTCCCGGCAAAAAGCGATTTACAGTTGGAGAACCGAGAGCTTATATTGTTGCTGAAAAAATATAAGCATCCAAACTTCATTTTCATCTGCAGATTTTAAAAACGGGGATTTCAATAAGACTTAATAAAAAGAAAGTTGACTGCCCGGAGAAAAAGAAAGTTGACTGCCCGGAGACAGTGCGTTGGTTTTTACAAAGGATTTGGAAATTTCTTTTTTGGACGGTTTGGACATTGGACGGTTTCGGATTGCGAAGTATGCACAGTGAGTCCGTATCAATCAACTTTCTGACGCAAAACTATTGTTGCATCGTATATCATACAAGAGCAAAACTTCCTGATCTTTCAATTATGGTTTTTACTGATGATATCGTAAACTTCTCATTCATCGCTGAGTAGTTTTGCTCGATCTCGTTTTATTACGTGTATATTCCACAGTGTTAAAATCAGGTACTTGTACTATGGTATATGTTACAGGATTTTTACAATTTGCACATCGAAACGATTTGGAAAATAAGTTTAACAAAAAATCGTTTAAATACTAACCAATATCCGATGGAATCATACGACGCGATTTCATCAAAATTTTTAAAACCAAAAATTTCTCATGAAAAACCCTGAAACAACTAGCCATGTAATTAAAGTGGCGATTGCCGATGATCACACCCTATTCCGTTCCGGTGTGAAAGCATCCCTGACTGCGCATAAAGACATACACATGGTGGCTGAAGCAGAGAATGGGATGCAAATGCTTAATTTATTAAAGCACATTCAGCCTGATGTTGTACTTCTGGATATATCCATGCCAATTATGGATGGATTAGCCACATTACCAGAAATTAAAAAGTTATATCCTGGTGTAAAAGTGATTATGCTCAGCATGCATAATGATCATTCAATGATCAGCCGCATGATGGAGATAGGTGCTAACAGCTACCTGACAAAGGAAAGCGGCGCTGAAAAAATTTACGAAGCGATCAAACAGGTATATGAAAATGAATTTTTCTTTAATGATCTTACTAATAAGGCATTGTTGAGTGGTCTGCGTAATAAAACTTTCGCTGACGCACACAAACCTGCAGAAGTTCATTTAAATGAAAAAGAAATTACTATCCTGCGCCTGATGTGTGAAGAAAAAAGCACAAAAGAAATTGCAGATATAGTCGACCTAAGTCCCCGTACCGTTGAAGCAATCCGCGACAAATTAAAAACTAAAACCGGCACTAAGAGTATGGCTGGTTTGGTAATGTATGCGGTGAAAGCTGGAATTGTTGAACAATAAGAATAACAATTATCATAATGGAATGGCATCAGGTAACGATGCCATTTTTTATTGCAAACATCACAAGTCCTGCAGTATTCCGTACACCGACCTTTTCTATTAATCGCTGACGAATACCTTCCACAGAACGTGGACTTAAAAAAATTTCTTTTGCAATTTCAGCCGCGGTTTTTTCTTCGCAAATCATTTTCAACACTTCTTGTTCTCTTTCTGAAAATTCTACATTCTGATTAAAAGAGGGTTTGAAATTGTTTTTGATAACAAGTTTTTTCAAGAGGGCCTTGTTTACTAGGTCATTGAAATAATAACCATTTTCATATACAGCATAAATAGATTTTCTTATTTCATCGGGCTCAGTGTTTTTAAGTAAATAGCCGTTTGCTCCAATTTCCATCAGGTGTATAATGAATTTGTCTTCTTCGTACATTGTCACTACCAGCACTTTTACACTTGGGAATTTTTTGCGGATTATTTGGGTGGCTTCCATGCCATCCATGATTGGCATTTTTAGATCCATAATAACAACATCAGGTAAATTTTTTCCAAAGCTATTTATCAGGTCTTCTCCATTGTCTGCTTCAAAAATTACTTCAAGTGCTTTGTCACTGGCAATGCACTTTTTTAATCCTTCCCGGAAAATTTTATAATCATCTGCTATGGCAATTTGTATCTTTCTTTCTTTGCTCATATAATTACAGGTATTTTTAATTGAATGGTGTAATTACCCGTATCCAGTTGGGTGAAAAGAATATTTCCTTTCAGTAAAATTATGCGGTTTTGAATATTTTTTAGACCCAAACCCGCAGGTTTAAACCTTAATTCTTCAAATTGTTCCTGAGTTAATCCCTCACCATTATGCTGGATCTGCAACTGCAATTGATTTTGATTAAGCGAAGACCTAATATTTATAAGACGAGGGTGTGCATGTTTTATCAGGTTATTTACCAGTTCCTGGACAACTCGATAAACTGCCAGGTCCGTTTCAGCATTTGAGATCTGGTATTCGTCATCAAGGTCTACTGTACTGTTTACAACCGTGCCGCCTGTAATCTTTTTCATGAAATGACGAATAGCTTCATTTAATCCGAATTCCTTCAGAATTGTGGAATGAAGATTATGAGAGATGGTACGAACTTTCTGGATCGATTCGTCGATCATTTCTTTCACTTTTGCATGATCTTGTTTATCGTCTTCAGAAAGATTATGTGTATTCATTTCAACAAGAAAGATGCGTGAAGAAGAAAGTAATGCGCCAACTTCATCGTGTAACATTTCTGCAATGCGGTGTCTTTCCCCTTCTTCGCTTCTTACGGCTGATTCTATCAATTGATTTTGCTGGTGTTCCTTTAATTGGCTCATTTGTTTTTGCAATTGCCATTTTTTTCGTTGGTTCACGACCATGATGAGAAGAAATCCCGCTGCCAACAGAAGCATGGAAGCAATTCCAAGTGTAATCAATAGGGTGATATCCTTATTCATGTTTTTTTGCCTTGTAAAAAGATACAGCTATAAAAATATTCAGCAAGATGAATGAAATATTATGAACATTCCAGATTTCTACCGCATATTTTTTAAACTCAGGTAGTCCCATAAGGTATTTATAAAAAAGAAAGATGAAAAAATTGATTGCAGTATAGAGTGTAAGCCCTGTAACTACCCAAAACTGTGGCAACGATGAAGGCGATTCTATCCTGTCATCCAATGTACTCTTATAAAAGTAAAGCAGGCTATAGTATAAAAGAATTGCAGCTTCAATTGCATGTTGCCGGCTACTAAAGTCTTTTATATCTTCAAACCAAATAAAGTTTACTGCCATGAGTACCAAAAAGATCCAAGGTACAAATCGATCCAGCCTTTTATAAATAGGGTAGAAATGCTGAAAGAATAGTGAAAAGAATATAAGGCGTGCAAAGGAATTCAGATTGTAAAAGATATTATTTTTAAAAACTTTTTTTCCGGAAGGTGTTTCATCCCACCACCACCACAGGTTTTTTTCAAACCATTCATTCAGGCCGAGTGTTTTTCGTTGCCATATCACATCAATTGCGATACCGAATACCAATGTAACTATTAAGAAGTAAAAGATTGGTTTCGCCCAACGGGCCTTTGGTTTTATCAACAAATAAAAAGTCAGAGGTATAAGAGGCGCCCATACCTCTGACCAATTTAGAATATCCTGGATTGTCTTCATAATTTATCAATAAGGATCAGCCGGTGGGCTTGGATTTGCTGCTTCTGTAGAAGTTCCAATTGTCACCTCATAATATACATGGGGGTTTTGAGATATTTTAGGTGTAAAAATTAATTCAAACTCCTTCAAAGATTTTTTGGAACGGGCAAGAGCTCTTAACTTCCTGTAGATTGATCCGGCTTTATACTTAGCGATGGCACCCCCGACGGGAGTTTTTTTTGGAATCAGTTCACTGTTTCCAAATATAAGTGGTGGGCTAAATTGATATGATTCACCTTTAGCTTGGGTGAGCCGGATTGGGTTACCATATTTCCATTTTCCGAGTGTCTTACTTGCTGCGTAACCAACCAGGCCGAAAGTTGCATCGTTTTCTTTGATGCTTAACAGCTCACATTGAAATACAAATTTCTTTTTCAATCCCTTTTTTTTAAAGGAGCTTACAAATTCTGTGGCTGTCATTTTGTAAACCGGTAAATTAATTTTGTTTGCCATTGTTTTATGTTTTAAAAGTGGAACGGCGGCTCATTCGACACTGCCATTTTAATTGATTGTCGTTGCTGCAGGTAATAATGGCTTTTGAGAATATATCAATCATAGTTTGTTTACTTTAATCAAGTGGCGGCGGGTTGAGAATCGCCACTAAGAAGTTTTCTATTGACCGGGATCTGCAGGTGGAGATGGATTTGAAGCACCTAAATTCTGTTCGGTAAGCGTAGTAACACCATCTTTATTGACAACTGTTACAGCTTTAAGGTTAAAAACTAATTGATTTTCGTAAGTGCCTGTTCCATTGTCAGGGATAATTAACAAGTATGTAAATACACGGTTTGTTGTTCCATCAATTTCTTTAAGGATCTTTTTGAGACTAACATAATTGTTACCAATAATAAGAGGTTCATCAATGTCTGTAGTACCTTGAGTTGTAATACTAGTACTAGGGATAGGACTCGTGCCTGAACCATGAGTTCCCTGGTTTTTTGCCGGATAAACCAATAACGCTACATTAGAATAGTCATAGAGAGAATTAATCCCAAGTTTAATAATAATCTTTTTATAGCTTTCGGTTGATTCAAATAGATCATTCAATACACTCCTTTCTATTTTAAAAACCGGTACTGTGACACTAGTTAATGGGGCTAAGGCTGCTTGGGCCTTCTCTTTAGAAACCACATTTGCTGACTCAAGTTGATTAGTTGATTCTGTTACTTTTTTATCATCCTTTTGTTTGCATGAAAAAATTAAAAAAAGAAAGAGGATCGCAATTAATGTTGAGAATCGATTGCGTTCGTTAAAGTGAAATTTTTGGTAACTCATAAATTTAAATTTTTGGTGATAAATAAATCCGAAAAAGTTTTTTTACGGTTCGGGATCGGCTGGTGGGGAAGGATTTAATTTATTATCCTCTCCAAGATTTTGCGGAGGAATAGCGACCAAAGCACCTATGTTGTCAAGCCAGAACATCCAATAATTTACACAGTGTTGCTCTTTTTGCTGATCACCTCCACTTATATAAGGAATAAACACAAGATATTTGGCACCGGCTGTATTTTGATCTCTAAGTGCCCCATATTGCGCAATTGTCATTTCCAAATCTGATAGGTAAATTTTTTGGCCGCTTAGGTCTGCGGAACCATTTGCAAGTGCAGGTAAAAGAAAAACCGGAGGCCTGTCTAAATACTTAACATTGCCACTCCTGGTAAGAAATCCATCAATGAAGATGTTTGTGCTCTCCATTCCATCATGACTGAATCTGAATACTATTTTTCTGGCCTTTAATCCACCTTGCGGAGGGGTGAGGATAAAGAATTTGTCGAGAGAATCTTTGTGAAGTGCCAAGTAAGCGAAATTTCCATTTCCCAAAAATTGCTTGGCCGTTGGTGGCTGCTGCTGTGCCGTATCATTCTTTGGCGTTTCCGAAGGTTGGCTGTCGCTTTCCTTAGGATTGCAGGAAATGATTCCGCCTATCAAAAAAACAGATAAGACATAAAAGGCAATCATCCCCGGTCTGAAGTGATTAGTGTCACGTCTCATAATTTTAAGTTTTGGTAGTTAATAAATCCGGAAGGGAGTCTTCTATATAGGCGGGAAAGCATTATCAAGTTATTTATTTAAAACCAAATATCAAATAGACATGCCCGAAAAACCAGCGTACAAGTACGCATTATAAAGAAAAGGAGTTTCTACGCAGCAGCCTTTCAGCAATTACCATGTTAGTACGTTGTCACTTTCATACGAGATGATACGGTCAATGAATTGTTAACCTAACGTACTAGTTCCCAATATTTTTTTTGAGTAGATGCTACCTTGTTCCAGGAGCATCTGTGGGGCAAAATTGTGGTATAAAAATTACCGCAATGACACCTCAAAAAACCTTTCGCATCAGCCTTCAAGCCCTTCTGTTCTTAGCTTTTTTATTAAGCCCATTAAGATCAAAAGAAAATCTTTCTGCAAATGATAAGCGAACTTTCTCCGTTCATCTCCAGGCGGATGGAGAAAATTCTTCTGACCACGATATTAAATTTGATTTTACGTTGCCGGTAAATAATAAAAAAGAGAAGGATACAGATCATAATAACCCAGATCTGTTAAGACATAAGCGTCATGCTGATGAAGACAGGCATGAACTTCATCACCATCATTTCGATAAAAGCAAAAGCCGCAAAAGAATGGTTAATATGCTGACGGGTATTTTACTTAAGATTATTATTACAGTTAGCTATTTTTCCATATTACTTTGCAGTTATATAAGCCTCAGCCACTAATTATAAAATGAAAAAGTTTATAAACTATAATGGTCGTATTTGCGAGGAAGGACAAGCCTTTCTACCAACAGCTGATCACAGTTACCGGTATGGCGACGGGCTTTTTGAAACGATGAAGTTGGTGAAAGGAGATTTACTGTTTAAGGAGCTGCATTTTGAGAGGTTATATTACGGGTTAAAAATTTTAAAGTTCAATGTTCCGGCCTTATTTACAAAACAAAGTATTGAAGACCATATTAAGGCACTTTGCAAAAAAAATAATTGTGAAGACCTGGCGAGGATCAGGCTTTCGGTATCAAGAGGAAGTGGTGGCTTGTATGACTGTGACAATAAATTTTCTTATTTAATAGAATGCTGGCCATTGGAACAAAAGGGTCTTAATGAAAATGCATTGGTAATTGACATTTTTCCTGATGCAAGAAAAAGCATTGATGTGTTTTCAAATCTTAAATCTGCAAGCTATCTGCCTTATGTAATGGCCGCTATTTGGGCTAAAGAAAATAAACTCAATGATGCTTTAATACTAAACCAGCATGACCGGATCTGTGATTCAACAATTGCCAATGTTTTTTGGATAAAAGACAACAATATATTTACACCTCCTTTAAATGAAGGTTGTGTAGCAGGGGTGATGAGAAAAGGAATTTTAGAATTGGCAACCAGTAATTCTGATTATCTCGTACAAGAGACTATTCTTACTCTGGAGATCTTGCTTCAGGCAGATGAGGTTTTTCTCACAAATGCTATAACGGGCATAAGGTGGGTAAAAGAATGCCGGGGTAAGGTTTATAAGAATACAATCAGTAGTAAAATATTTACCGCACTGGATCAAACAATTTAATCAAACCTTGGGTTTACAAAATTATTCAGCTTAGATCCGAAGCGATAGCTTAGACCAAATTGAGTATAGAAAAAATAACCCGAAGCAATTTGTCTTTGGCGAGTAAGCACTACCGTGGCATCAACTTTTTCTTTAGACAAATAAATTTGATCGTGGCTTAATTCTGCATAAGCAGAGAAATTAAACAATAATCCGCCGGTGATGCGTATTTCAACTTCTCCATTTACACCAAGATTCAAATATTTCCAATCATGGAAATAATTGTGATAATCCACTCCAAATTCTATAGTGCCCCATTTTTGCCTGAAAGAGAGATTGGCTTCTACACTTTGTCCATAAAGAGTTTCCTTAAGCTTATCATAAAGGGTGGTATCGAAATATGAGTTTCGTCTTACATCAACAGTATAAGACAAGGTAAAAAATTTTGTATTCACCTCTTTATATGGAAAAATATCATATTCAAAACCTGTTCGAAAAAGTAACCTGCCTTTGTTATTTGAAAAGCTATTGCGGGATAATTCCACCTGGTATCCATATGACCAATGGTCATTAATGCTTTTTATGAGATAGTGCTGAAAATTATAATTCTCGTTTTTGGTTATTATCTTTTTCTTACCTGTAGTATCTTCCAAATAATAGCTATCCTTGTTTTGGTTTCCATATAATTCAAAGCCAACTTTTAACTCTTCTGTCACACGATTCGCTGATAAGTTACCACCGAAATTGTATTGTTTATAATTTTCATCGGCACTTATAAATCCATTTGCGCCTGCACGAAACACCCAATAATTCCAGGGGTCTTTGGTAATAGATGAAGTGTCTTTCTTTTTTTCATCCGTTTTGGTTTTCATTTCTATTGTTATGTCCTTTCCATTGCCGGCTTTAACAATATATGGGGTAAGACCAAGTTTCAGATATTTGATCAATAGATCTCTTTCTTCAAAATCAGTTGCAATAGGTTCAGTATTGAATCGTAACGTGTCAGTTATTTGTTTGAACTTATTTTGTCCAAAGAAAATAAGTTGAAATTGACTTCCACCACCACCGGTTTCCTGTTCTGTTATTAATATATGCAGATCTGCCGCCTGGTTATCAAGTAAAAAATCAACAATATTAATTTCCGTTTTAATGAAAGTCTGATCGCACCAGGTATTGCTGCAGTCAATAAATACCTTAAGTCTATGAGTAGGTTGAGGGTTCTGGGCGTTTATAAGAAAAGTAAAGAAAAGAAGTGTAACTAATAGGAAAGGCTTTCTCATGTCGGTGTGGTTTAGGTTTCGTATTACAAATAAACTATCAATTCAGATGCAGCCGTGTTAATGCTAAGACAAATCAATGATCCTGCAGCAAAGAAAATCCATATCTAAAGGAAGAAATAAATGTACTTTATGAAAGGAACAACTCGCTTGATGATTGGACGGAACTCACCGGTAATTGTGTCGCTGCTATTTTATACAAAGTTTCTATTGCCTGTTTTCCATCATTGCCAAGATCGATCGAAAAATTATTTACATAAAGTTCGATATGCTGTCGCATTATATCTTCACTCATTTCCTGCGAATGCTGTTTTACATAATCAGTAATTAAGGGATAATTGCTAAATGCAAATTCAATACTCTTTCTTATCAGCCTGTCAATTTTCAAACTAATTTCTTTGTCAATTGATTTTTTAACAGCAATGCCGCCTAACGGGATCGGTGCATTCATTTTTTGTTCCCAATATTCACCAAGGTCAGTTATTTTATGTAACCCTTTTTGTTGATAAGTAAAACGATTTTCATGAATGATGACCCCAAGTTCTGTTTGTTCACTTAATACTGATTCTTCAATTGCTGAAAATATCATGTGTTTCTTATTCTTAGCTTCCGGGTATGCAAAGGAAAATAAGAGATTAGCAGTTGTGTTTTCTCCGGGTAGTGCTATTGAATTGGTTTCAATTTTTAACTTTTGTCCCGATAGCCATCGGGATTTGACTTTGGATATCAGGAGTGGTCCAACACCCTTACCCAGAGCAGCTCCTGAATTAAGTAAAACATATTTATCAAGATTTTGAAAAAAAGCAGGATAGCTGAGTTTTGTGATATCAAGTTTTTTTTCAAATGACCAGTTGTTTAAAGTCTCCACATCTTCAAGCACTGTATCAAACTCCAATCCTTCAGTATCGATCTTTTTATTAACTAATGCATCGAAGATGAAGGTATCGTTAGGACACGGAGAAAATCCAAGAGTTAGTTTCATTCGTAAGAAATTATTAATTCTTAATTAATAATTATTAATTGTTTTAATGAGTGTGTCATTTAAATTGGCGATCGAATCCATCATATCCCACTTCTTCTTATTTCTTTCACCAATATAATTTGAGATACTCCTGATCTGTACAAATGGAACATTTTCCATTAAACAGACATAGTGAAGTGCTGCACCTTCCATTGATTCAGTTACCGGATCAAACACATCACGATAGAATTTTATCATTTGTTTTGAAGTGCTGATCTGGTTAACTGAAATTCCTTTTACAATTTTTAGTTTGGTTTTTTTTAAGACCTCTTTATTTGTATTTATCAACCACCCTTTTTTATAGGGATATTGGTCTTGAGGTACAAGATTTAAATCAAACAATGTTTTAAGTCTTTCCAATTCCACTACACTTTGATCTGCAATTGCATCTTGCTTTACTGCTACCACTGCCCCTAATGCAATTCGAGGATCAAAACAACCGGCAACTCCGGCTTGTATAACCAAGTCATATTTTTTTAAAGCAAGCTGTTTGACTAAATGATAAGTGCTTGCTGTCAGCCCGATCCCGGAAATAAGTATATCTGCATTATTGATATCACCTGTTCTTGTTAATTCAATAAAAGGATTAATTTCTTTCGCTGTAGCTGCAACTACCAGTATATTTTTTCCCATTTTGGCAAATATCGCACATCATTGTTAAAGCTGATGGCCTTACCTTTGCCGCTCATTATTTCCTCCGCCCAATGCTGTGAGGAAACAAAAAGTAAAGCATGGTTTACTTAACAAGAATTGAACATTTTAACGCTGCTCACAAACTCTATAATCCCAACTGGAGTAAAGAAAAAAATGATAAAGTGTTTGGCAAATGTGCCAACGAGAACTGGCATGGCCATAATTTTGAATTATATGTGACCATTAAAGGAGAGCCTGACCCCGAAACCGGTTTTATTTTTGATGCGAAAAAACTGGGCGAATTGGTCAATGAAAAAGTAATTGAAAAGCTGGATCACCGTAACCTGAACATTGATGTCGATTTTATGAAAGGGAAGCTTTGTTCTATTGAAAACCTTGTGATGGGTATTTGGCAAGAATTAGAACCACATCTGCCGCCGCCCGTTCAATTGCATTGTTTAAAACTTGTAGAAACTGCCAAGATATTTGTAGAATATTATGGTGGTAAATAGTTCACTGAACAATATGACCTGCGACCGTAATTTAATTATTGAATAAATGGGAAAAAAAGTAGCAATATTCAGAAAAGAAAATTTCAATTCAGCGCATCGTTTATTTAATGCTGATTGGGATGACGAAAAGAATATGGAAGTATTTGGGAAATGTGCTTTACCCAATTATCATGGTCATAATTATGAGCTGATAGTAAAAATAATTGGTGAGCCTGATGTGAAAACTGGTTATGTAATGGATCTAAAGAAATTGAGTGACCTGGTAAAAGAAAAAATTATTGAAAGATTCGATCATAAGAACCTGAACCTGGATACTAAGGAATTCAAAAACCTGAACCCTACCGCAGAAAATATTGCAATCGTTATTTATGAAATATTGCGGCCGCAAATCCCTAAAGAAAAAGATTTGCAGATAAGATTGTATGAAACGCCCAGAAACTTTGTGGAATACCCTGTTAATTAGATGATAGATGAAAACGGATAAATCATAGATTGCGGCTAAGGGTATGATTGAGTAGAGAATTGAACGTACAAGAGTGCGACGCAACGAAAGCTTAATAGTAATTCTTAAGCTGATAAAATAAAAAATATTTTTAAATTGGTTTTATGGCGTATAAAAAAACAGAACAATACGAAGACGAGATCACGAATGGGCTTGTAAAAAGCTATGGTGAAGTTCTTGGATTACTTGGTGAAGATCCTGAACGTGAAGGATTGAAAAAAACTCCTGAACGGTTGGCGAAAGCGATGCAATATCTTACACAGGGTTATCATCTTGATGCAAAAGCAATCATCAATTCAGCAAAATTTCATGAAGAGGTAAGTGAGATGATCGTGGTAAAGGACATTGAAATTTATAGTATGTGCGAACATCATATGTTGCCTTTTATTGGTAAAGCACATGTGGCTTATATTCCAAATGGATGGATAACAGGGTTGAGTAAAATAGCAAGAGTAGTAGATGTTTTTGCACGACGCCTGCAGGTACAGGAAAGGTTGACGATACAAATTAAAGATGCTATTAAAGAGACATTGAATCCTTTGGGTGTAGCTGTTGTAATTGAAGCTAAACACTTATGCATGATGATGCGTGGTGTGCAAAAACAAAATTCGACAACCACTACTTCGGCATTTGACGGGGAGTTTCATAAAAATTCTACCCGCAGCGAGTTCCTGAAACTTATATCAGCCGATTTAAGCTAATCTGGTATATTTGTAATTCATTAAAAGGTTTGATATTTTATTTATCAAACCTTTTTTGTTTCCGGTTGATCACCAAATTTTGATCGGAAGGGTGGGGGTAAATTATCGAACCATGAAACATGCATTTGTATTTCCGGGTCAGGGCTCCCAATTTCCGGGTATGGGTAAAGATCACTATAACAATAGTGTCTTTGCTAAAAAATTATTTGAACAATCAAACGATGTTCTTGGTTTTCGACTTTCAGATATTATGCTCAATGGTACTGAAGAGGATCTCAAACAAACCAATGTAACTCAACCGGCAGTTTTCCTGCATTCGATCGTTGCTTACAGAACTATTGAAAGTGCATCACCTGATATGGTGGCTGGTCATTCACTTGGCGAGTTTTCTGCATTAGTTGCAAATGGCACACTAAGTTTTGAAGATGCTTTGCAACTTGTAGCTGTTCGTGCCAGGGCTATGCAAAAAGCTTGCGAAATGAATCCATCTACTATGGCCGCAGTTTTAAATCTTGCAGATGATAAAGTAGAAGCAATTTGTGTAGAAGTAAAAAATGAAACTGGGGAAATAGTAGTTCCTGCGAACTATAATTGCCCGGGACAATTGGTCATAAGCGGAACATTAAAAGGAATCGATATTGCATGCGAAAGAATGAAAGCTGCTGGTGCTAAAAGAGCTTTGGTTCTTCCGGTTGGCGGAGCGTTTCATTCCCCATTGATGGAGCCTGCAAAAAAAGAATTGAAGGAAGCTATTGAAGCAACTAAATTTCATAATCCCACTTGCGCCGTTTACCAGAACGTAGTTGCGAGGGCTGTGATGGATAAAGATGAAATAAAGCAAAACCTTATCGACCAACTTACTGGTGCTGTTCGCTGGACACAAAGTGTTCAATCAATGATCGCTGACGGAGCTTCAAAGTTTACAGAGTCTGGTCCTGGTAAAGTACTTCAAGGGCTCATTTTAAAAATTGAAAAATCAATGGAAGTAAGTGGAGTAAGTTAAAAAAAATTATATCTTTAAAAGTAGAAGCCGAACCACCAAATGGGTTCGGCTTTTTTTTATGCGCAGATTTACTATTTGCTGAGGTTCCTGATTAGGTTAAATTGTAAAAAACTAAAACTAAGGATATGAGAAGAATTCTACTTGCATTTGTTGTCATCATTTTTTCGTTTATTGCAAATAGCCAGAACCCGATAGCTATTGGGTCAGATCGTTGCGGATCGAATGAGGTTATAAAGCAACAAATGGCTGCCGACCCGGTTTATGCAAAAAAAGTTGAAGCATTATTAAAGAATAAAGGCAACTATTCAAGAAGTGATAAGAACGGAAAACCGCCTTCACCAGGTGCCATCACAATTCCTGTTGTAGTTCATGTTATATATAATACAGCCGAACAGAATATATCTGATGCACAAGTACAATCACAGATCGATGTATTGAATGCAGATTTTACTGCAAGCAATAGCGATTACAATAACTACGACGCCGGTTATGGATCGGTAAAAGGCGACCTGGAAATAAACTTTTGCCTGGTCCAGGTAATTCATAAACAGACAAAGACAAAATCATTTGGAGCAAATGATAATATGAAGTTTAGTACAAAAGG
>Ga0193740_1000337_pt1 | contig 13437 bp, 12 predicted proteins | sample L2s1metaG_FD_145072 | JGI IMG/M metagenome (GOLD analysis project Ga0193740, IMG submission 145072) | Soil microbial communities from a riparian zone of the East river system, Colorado, United States - L2s1 | ecosystem: Environmental > Terrestrial > Soil > Riparian zone | place: USA: East River... | reverse complement strand
TAACAGATTTTAATTCTTCAATAGGAGCAACTGCCAGTTGTTTGTTCTCAATAAAATCTCTTGCGGGGACCTTAAAAAGATTGGAGGCCGTTAGTTCAATTGCTTTTTTCAACTGGCTGATACCCTTGCCTTTTCTTGGGTTCACAGCAACAACCTGAACTCCCAGCTCCCTTTCTAACTCCGGTATATTAATTTGAATTCCTTTCTTTTTGGCAAGGTCTACCATAGACAAAACCACAACAACCGGTTTTTTCAGGTCAATAATTTGCGAACAAAATAGAAGATTACGTTTTAGGTTACTTGCATCAACAACCACTACAAAAAGATCTGCTTTTATTTGCTTATCCTGGTTGAGCAACACCCGATAGCTTACCCACTCGTCCAACCTTTTTGGATAAAGGCTGTAGGTTCCGGGAAGGTCAATAATATTGCCGGTGATCTTTTCCGAAATTGTAGTAACCCCGGTTTTTTTATCAACAGTAACCCCGGGAAAATTCCCAACTCTTTGATTCATTCCAGTTAACGAATTAAAAAGGGAAGTTTTACCGCTATTAGGATTACCAACTAATGCAATATGTATGATCTTCCTTGACACAATCGAATCTCACAAAAATAGCCAGCGAAGCCTGTAGGCATTTACGAAATCGGAAGTTTTAAGTAAAGCTTAGGGAAAAAGAATATTTTGAAGAAATGAAAATTTCGTCTCTTTGATTTCAGCATTCAAATACATTTGTTCTACTGATAAAACTCAAGTTTTGTGAATAAGAAATTCTTTATCCTCCTTTTTCTTTTTGCAGTAACGGCTGCTCAGGCCCAAAAGCTTAAAAAAGAAGACAGGCAGCTGATTGCAAACCTTCAACATCATATTCAATTTCTGGCAGATGATAAATTAGAGGGAAGAAGAACAGGAACACCCGGAGAAGCCAGTGCAGCGACTTATATTTCCGATCAATTTAAATCAATCGGGTTGACTCCAAAAGGAAATAGCGTTTACCTGCAGCCATTTGACGTTACTGAAGGAAAACAAATCAACCCCACAACATTTTTAATTATTGATGGAAAAAGTTTGGCATTGCACAAAGAATTTTTCCCATTAATAATAAGTTCAAATACGACGTTGGAAGGTTTGTCGTCTCTTGCCTTGCAGGAAGCTGGCACACCATGGTTTTTTGATTTGAAGGAATTGCTGGAAAGCAACGCCAACAATCCTCATTTCGATCTTACCGAATCCATCATAAAATCAAGTAAAGAATCTGCAAAAAGGGGTGCAACTGCTGTTGTTCTTTATAACAGTTCCAATAAAGAAGATGGTTTGAAATTCGACGGCCGGGAAAAATTAGAAACCGTTTCCCTTCCTGTTATTTACCTTGCCAGGGACGCAGCCAGGAAATATTTGAGTGACGAGTCCGCGACTCTGGATGTAAAACTGAAAGTTGATATTAGTGACAAAAAAAGGAGCGGCAGAAATGTGATCGGATATATTGATAACGGAGCCCCGAACATTGTTGTTCTAGGCGCTCACTTCGATCATTTAGGCCATGGCGAGGATGGAAATTCGAGAGAAGTGGAAAGGAAAGGACAAATTCATAATGGTGCCGACGATAATGCAAGCGGTACGTCGGCTTTAATAGAACTTGCGAGATTATTGAAGGTTTCAAAGCTTAAGAACAACAATTATTTGTTCATTGCTTTTTCAGGAGAAGAGCTGGGCCTGTACGGATCAAAATATTTTACGGAGAAACCAACAATCGACTTGAACAAGGTTAATTACATGATTAACATGGATATGGTTGGGCGTTTAAACGATTCCACACATGCTGTTACTGTAGGTGGTTATGGTACTTCACCATCATGGGGAGAAATTTATGGTTTAACCGGAAAGAAAAAGTTATATGCAAATAACCTGGTATTCCGGTTCGATTCCAGCGGTACAGGGCCCAGTGACCACACTTCGTTTTATTTGAAAAATATTCCCGTACTTTTTTATTTCACAGGAATTCATCCTGACTATCATAAGCCTACCGACGATTTTAATAAGATTAATTATACTGGTGAAATGAACATAATAAAACACATCGCCAGCCTGATTGAAGTACAGGACAAACAAAAAAGAAAATTAAGCTTTACAAAAACAAGGGAAACCCAAACAACCACTTCAACGAGGTTTAGCGTTACAATGGGTATCATGCCCGATTACACTTTTAGTGGCATGGGTGTTAGGGTGGATGGCGTGAGCGATAGTAAACCCGCCCAAAAAGCAGGATTAAAAACCGGAGATATTATTCTCTCAATAGGTGAATACAAAACAAATTCATTGGAAGGCTATATGCAAGCGCTGGCCAAATTCAAAAGGGGAGATAAAGCCACTGTGGCTTATACCAGAAACGGTCAGACTCTTTTATCTGATGTTGAGTTTTAGTATTTTACTCAGACCAAAGCCAATCTTATGAAATTCGTACTGAGCACTAAGGACATGATGGACGGTTTTTTTGAAGAAACCAGGCTCCTGGGCATCATGGCTCCTATGAAAGACTATCAATTTTGCTGGCAGCTAAACAACCTGTTGGGAATTGATTTTCGTATTAACAACGAATTGGAAATTCAGCTTAACAAAAAAGGCCGGAATTATTTTTTTGCCGTTTACGAATATTCAGAACAGTCGGCTTTTTTAAAGCACTATTTATACAACAACCACCACGACGGTGAATATTTACTACCGGAATTCAGGCACCTTGATTTCCTTTGGTTATTAAAAGATGATTTTGTTTCAGACGAAGCATTGCAGCACCTTGTTCAATCCATAAGAACCGTAAATGGGGTACAGCTCGTAATTGAACTGACAAACGAAAAGATAAAAAACAAAGACCATTTGGTTTTCTAACTTTGAGAAAACCTTAGCCATGAATTGGGAAGAAAAAAACAACTCGCTCTATCGCAAATTTGAATTCAAGGATTTTAGTGAAGCCTTTGCATTTATGACAAGAGTGGCAATGGTTGCAGAAAAAATGAATCACCACCCGAAATGGACGAATGTCTGGAATACGGTTGAAATGTGGCTTTCCACTCATGATGCGGGTGATATTGTTACCGAAAAAGACAGGAAACTGGCAGAACGTATTGATGGACTTGTTTGATCAATTTACATATACCAGTTTTTCTTTTTTCTTCACGCACCAGCCAATCGGGCTGGCAAATTCCTGTAAGTTGTTGGCTGCAAATATTTCTTTCACTTCATCAATTGCATTTTTACCTGCTGCAATGAGTAAACCGCCGTTGGTCTGGGGATCGGGCAAAAGAAGCTTTGCCTCCGTTTCGTCAATTGTGCTTCCGAATTGAACTTTTAGCTGCTCCAATTGCGTGCAGTTGCACCCGGAATTGTTTTTTGATGAATGTATTCTTCCACACCAGGAATTTTTTTGATGGAAGAATAATTCAGCTCGGCACTTACACCACTTCCTTCTGCCATTTCTGCAAGGTGCCCAAGCAATCCAAAACCGGTAACATCTGTCATAGCATGTACACCCCCCAGTTTTCCCAGTGCTTCTCCGATTTTATTTACAGTGGTGAGTTGTTGAATTAAGTTTTTATAATCTTCTGTCTTAATTAGTTTTCTCTTTACAGCCGTCGAAACAATTCCAACTCCAATTGGCTTTGTAAGAAATAGGGCGTCGCCAATTTGTGCAGTGTTGTTCTTCTTCAAATTTTTTACATCTGACAAACCTGTAACTGCTAATCCAAAAATTGGATCGTTGGAGTCAATACTATGACCACCTGCAAGGGGAATGTTTACTTCCTTACAAATTGCACGGGCACCTTCCAGAACCTGTTGTGCAACATGCACGGGAAGTTTATCGATTGGCCAGCCCAAGATCGCAATGGCCATTATAGGTGTTCCTCCCATTGCATAGATATCACTGATTGAATTTGCGGCAGCAATCCTGCCGAAATCAAAGGCATCATCTACAATGGGCATAAAAAAATCGGTGGTGGAAATAATGGCTGTATTGTCATTGATCTGGTAAACGGCTGCGTCGTCGTTACTTTCATTGCCTACCAACAAATTTTTGAAAGGAAATTTGTTTTCGGTACGAACAATTTGCTCTAAAACTGACGGAGCAATTTTACAACCGCATCCACCGCCTTTTGAATATTCCGTTAGTTTGAATTCTTCTACCATGCTTTAAAGATAGAAAGGAGAGTATGCTTAATCACTAATTTCTCTTCCTTCTCAATATGATGCTGGCATTTGTTTTCATGTCTGCAGTAAAATTCACGTGGTAGGTTTTATTTCCGTCACGAATGACAAGCAATCCTGTATTAGGTGGAATAGTTCCGAGGTTTTCAGCAACCAGCACAAGCCTTACTTCATTCATGCCTCCTATAAAAATGGTTTGTTTGGTGGCCGCAGTAGTCAGCTTTGCGCTTGAGACAACAGCCTGCTCATTCAAATAAACTGAAATAGAATCACCATCAACAACTCCGTTATCATAAAAAGAAATGACAAGGCTATCCGAGGCAACGTCCACGGTTTGTTGAAGGCGCTCATTACGTTTTGTATAAGTCAACACCGGTGGAGGAAGATTGTTCTTTGGGGCCTCTGTTTGTATACCTACATAAGGTTTAGCCTCAATCTTGCTTGTATTCTTTTTTGATTTGGTTTCAACAGCAATTGGTTGTTCGTCCGTTTTTATTGCATTTGCGACCTGTTCGTTTTTTGTGTCATTTTTTGTTAGGGCATAATCAGGCTTAGCTTCTGTTTTTATTTTTGACTTCGTTTCCTTTTGCCTGGTTTTTGTTTCCGTCCTTGTTTCAGTTGCCACGTAATTTTCACCAGGCATTAAATTCAATTCTTTTAAATGAGAAAACAATGCCGAACCGGAACTATCGCCCGACTTACTAGCTTCAACAGCCCCCGGGACAGCGTAATAAATTTTTGTTTTATTGGTTTTCCATCGCCCGTTTATCGATACCAGGCTGTCCTGCCCGTTGAAGGGTATGGTAACTGTCCGATGTACATGTTTGGCAGGCGCTTCAGGAAAATTATTTGCTATCATTTTATCATCTTCAACCACCAGTGAATCACCAATAATTTTTGCCTTGATCTTCCTGATGCCATAGTAAAATGTATCGTTGGCAACAAAAGTGACGTAGGAATAGCCCATGATCTTTCCACGATATTCTGCTAAAGCCAGTTCGTATTGCTGAACCATTTTTGTGGAATCATTAAATAATGTGCCTTTATAAAAACCGCCAACTTTTTTTTGAGCGGAAACACAGGTACAGATCAGGCATATCAGAGCAAGAATGGAAAGGTTTTTCATACTGGTTGCGGTTTAGTTAGCTGCAATGCGTTTTTCTGCGTTACAGTTTTACATTGGATTTTAGTTAATAACGTAGATATATTCTCCCGATTGTGTAAGCCCTTTAAATATCGTTTGTCATAGTAATGAAGAAGGATGCCAAAAGCTTCTTTTACATTTCCTGCTTCTAAATATTCAATTGCGTTTTTTGCATCCAGGCCCCCAAGCCTTTGACTTATACGCCTGGTGGAATCAATTAATTTTTCGGTTTCACATTCGCCGTATTCATCAACCAGGTGATTCAATCTTTCCTCGAAAGGAATCTCAAGAAATACTATTGGCGATTTTCGCATTTTGTCCCAAAAACTATTGGGAAGATTAAGGTCGCCTATGCGCTGACTTTCATCTTCAAGCCATATACACGGTGATTGCCCCACTGGAGGACTTACGTTCAAAAACTTCTCGCTTAATTCAACACTCAGCAGATTTTCAAACATCTCCTGGGAGGGCTGTGGCGGCATCTTAAAACCTCCAAATGCAGATCCTTTATGCGATGCTATTTTTTCAAGATCAACAATTATTTCTCCCTGCTTTGCCAATTCATTCAGCACTTCAGTTTTTCCTGAACCTGTATAACCACCTAAAATTTTGAATTCAAACGGCTGTTCAAATGTTTGTAAAACATGATTACGAAATGCTTTATATCCTCCGGCTAAACTAAAAACCTGGAAGCCATACAGGTCCATTAACCATGCAATCGCGGCGCTTCTCATCCCTCCTCTCCAGCAATAAACGAAAACTTCCGCCTTCGGACCCTTACTATCAGGCCTTCCCAGAATTTCTTCCACATCTTCTACCATCTTTTTCATTTTCGGGGAAAAAAAATCTAACCCAACCCTTATCGCATCTTCCCTGCTTTTTTGTTTATAAGTGGTTCCAACAATTTTTCTTTCTTCATCTGTAAAAAGTGGAAAATTTATGGCAGATGGCATATGTGCATGGGTATACTCCCCCGGCGAACGCACATCCAGTATCAGCTTATCTTTTGATGCCTGCAAAAAATCTTTTATACGAAGTCGTTGAATGGGCACAGGTACAAAAATATCTTGGATTGGGGGTAAATAAAAATGCTCCCGTCTAAGGAAGCATTTTTCTCAAACTATTACAAGTATTATTTTGAACTATCTTTTTTTATCTTATCATCATCCGCGTCATATTTTATTCGGGTGCTGTCATCTTTATACTTAATGTCACCATCTTTATCGAATTTGATTTTAGCATTCCCCGATTTTGATTTCCACGTTTTGTTCAGGGTTTCGTCATTAACTGACCACCGTTTATCATACGTAACCCAATTACCGTTATCATCTTTATAAAGCAGTTTATCATTGTCCATTTTTGCTTCACTTAGTTTTATCCAGTTCCAATCGTCGTCAACACCGTAAACCCACCATGTTCGTTTGTCGACATACCGCCATACCGGTTCGTTGTTTGGATCACTAATTTCACCCGTAGTACGGTTCACACTTAACTTTCCGTAAGGTTTCCCCGTTTTGGGGTTGATATAGTGACCCTCTGCACTGTTTTTTTCAATCTCATCAGCATAAGCCAGGTTGTCGCTTGTCGAAATATTAGTGCCTGCTGTGCTGTTATTACCTGAGGTGTCTTCATTTACGGATGTAGTTTCTGAACTATCGTTACATGATAGAAGGGCTCCAAAGGCTAATGTCGTTAAAAGGGTGAAAATCCTGTTTTGTTTCATTTGTATACAATTTGGTTAACCCAAGAGTTACAAAAATGAGACCGCAGGGTTTGATATGTAAACATAAAAGGTCAGCCTGATGGCTGACCCTCTAATTCTTTATGATAATTGATTTTTAACCATTCATAGAAGCCAGGAATTCCTCGTTGCTCCTGGTTCCTCTCATTCTCTTGAGAAGTTCACTCATCGCTTCTTCAGTATTCATATCATTTAAAAATACACGAAGCAGGTTCATCCTTTGAAGTACGTCTCTTTCCAATAAAAGATCGTCACGACGGGTAGAAGAGGCAACAAGGTCGATGGCAGGGAAAACTCTTCTGTTTGCTAACCGACGATCGAGTTGCAATTCCATATTACCGGTTCCTTTGAACTCTTCGAAAATGACTTCATCCATTTTTGAACCTGTATCAATCAATGCTGTGGCAAGTATAGTTAATGAACCACCATTTTCAATTTTCCTAGCCGCGCCAAAAAATTGTTTTGGTTTTTGCATGGCATTTGCTTCCACACCACCGGATAAAACTTTTCCTGATGCAGGCGAAACAGTGTTGTGTGCTCTTGCCAAACGCGTGATAGAATCTAAAAGGATAATTACATCGTGGCCACACTCAACCAACCGCTTTGCTTTTTGAAGTGCTATTGTAGAAACCTTTACGTGCTTTTCTGCAGGCTCGTCAAAGGTTGATGCAATTACTTCGGCCTTTACACTCCTTTCCATATCCGTTACCTCTTCCGGTCTTTCATCAACCAATACTACCATCAAATAACAATCAGGATGATTTTTCGCAATTGCATTTGCCACGGCTTTCAGCAGCATGGTTTTACCTGTTTTAGGCTGGGCTACTATCAAACCACGCTGGCCTTTACCAATTGGAGTAAAGAGATCCATCATTCTCGTTGAATAATTGTCCTGGCCATCAAACAAATTCAATTTTTCATGCGGGAATAAAGGCGTTAAATAATCAAATGGCACGCGGTCACGAACCTCCTCAGGACTCTTTCCGTTGATTGTTTCAACTTTTAATAGCGCAAAATATTTTTCACCCTCTTTCGGAGGACGAACAGACCCATAAACAGTGTCCCCGGTTTTTAATCCAAACAATTTTATTTGTGAGGGAGAAACATAAATATCATCGGGAGAAGACAAGTAGTTGTAATCAGATGAGCGAAGGAAGCCGTATCCATCGGGCATCATTTCCAGAACACCTTCGGCCAAAATAATCCCATCGAATTCTATATTGAAGCCTTCGCGTTTTGGTTGAGGGAAAAATTTACTGATCTGGGTACCTCTTTCAGGTTGTGGCAACGTCTCTCCCGCTTCATCCGAACCCGTTGGTTCATCTTCATCAACCGTTGTTAATTCCATCTGTGTTTGCTCTTCTGAACGTTGTTGAGAATCATCCACTGGTTCTTCATCACGTTTTTTGCCTTTTTTTACTTTGTCATCTTTTTTGGGCGCTGCTTTTTTAACCGGGCGTTTGTTTTCGGCAGCAGCAACTGGAGCAGAAGGTTCTTCTACAATTGCTTCTTCTGTGGTATTGGCAGTAGATGCCTTTACAATGCGTTTACGTTGTCTTTGCTTAGAGGCGCCATCGGATTTTTGTTCGCTACTCATAACGGCTTGTTTGTCGAGGATTTTATAGATCAGTTCTTGTTTACCCAGTTTTTTTGGACTGTCAATTTTAAGGTCTTCAGCAATGTCCAGAAGTTCGGGAACAAGCATGTCGTTCAACTGCAGAATGTCGTACATAAAACTAATGTTTACTAATTGAGATGACCCAGTCTGTATTCTTTATCTGATTATTAATGATTGGGATTGAAAAATACCGGTTGTGGGTAATTAAGGTATGAGCTCTCAACAGTTTCCGATGCAAGTATACAGCTAAAATGATAAAACCAAAAATTTTTATGGGGGTTCCTCAATCGTTTAACAACTAGTTTAGGCCCGGGCCTTTAGGATTGTAACCAATTGTCGCAAAGGTTATTGGAATCGGCTGTTTATATGGAATGAGGTATTGGCCTGGTTATATGACCGGGTCGAAAAGGGAAAGATATACCAAGGAGAGAAAACCATTAGTTTGTGGGTTTATGCTGTAATAAACCTATCCCGGCTCATTCTATTTTTTGCCAGCGCGAAGGGCAATTGCATTTTAATTCCTAAATATGATTAAGCATCTCTCCAAAAGGTTATTCAACAAACACAATAGTATCAACGGCACAAAGAATTAATAATTGCCTCCCAAAATCATAGGTCAATATTCCTACGCTTATACCCTTTTGGGGAGGCAGATGACAATCGTGGAATCTTATCTTTGCAGCCCTCATTTAAATTGACATGTTTAACAAGCGTACTAAAATTAAAGAGCTTTTGGCCTGGCAACCACAGGGACAGGAAGTAACTATTATGGGATGGGTTCGAACTTTTCGCAATAACCAGTTTGTTGCTTTGAACGATGGTTCAACAAATAATAATCTGCAGGTCGTTCTTGAGTTGGGAAAATTTGATGACGGGCTTTTAAAACGAATCACAACCAGTGCTTCATTAAAGGTAACAGGTAATCTTGTAGAGTCGTTAGGCAAGGGGCAAAAGGTAGAGTTGAAAGCAACCAGTCTTGAAATTTTGGGAGACAGCGATCCGGAAAAATATCCATTGCAGCCCAAAAAACATAGTCTTGAGTTTTTAAGGGATATTGCTCACCTGCGCTTTCGTACCAACACCTTTGGAGCGGTGTTCCGGGTTCGTCATTCGCTGGCTTTTGCAATACATAAATTTTTCAACGACAAAGGATTTGTTTACTTGCACACACCCATCGTAACAGCAAGTGACGCAGAAGGTGCCGGCGAAATGTTCAGAGTAACCACCTTGCCATTTGATAATCCTGCACGTAAAGACGATGGCTCTATTGATTTCTCAGCAGATTTTTTTGGTCGCTCAACCAATTTAACAGTGAGCGGGCAATTGGAAGGCGAACTGGGGGCAACGGCTTTTGGGGATATTTACACCTTTGGCCCCACTTTTCGTGCAGAAAACTCTAACACGGCAAGACACCTTGCCGAGTTTTGGATGGTTGAACCCGAGATGGCTTTTTACGACCTTGAGGACAATGCCAATCTTGCCGAGGAATTTATTCAATATATCATTCGCCATGCCATCGAAAACAATGCTGATGACCTTGAATTCCTTCGCGAAAGATTATTGGACGAAGAGAAGCTAAAACCCCAAAATGAGAGAAGCGAATTGGACCTCCTTCAAAAAATACAATTCGTTACCGAAAATAAATTTGAACGCATTACATATAATGAAGCCATTGATATTCTTTTACAATCACCTGCCTACAAAAAGAAAAAATTCCAGTACGAAGTAAAGTGGGGAATTGACATGCAAAGCGAACATGAACGCTACCTTGTTGAAAAACACTTTAAAAAACCAGTGATTGTTACCAACTATCCGAAAGAGATCAAAGCCTTTTACATGCGCCAGAATGATGATGGCAAAACAGTAGCAGCTATGGATATTTTAGCGCCCGGAATTGGAGAAATCGTTGGAGGCTCTCAACGTGAGGAACGCTATGAAAAACTTGTTCAACGCATGAAAGAAATGCATATATCACCAGACGAACTGTGGTGGTATTTAGATACGCGCCGTTTTGGAACTGTTCCCCACGCCGGTTTTGGACTGGGCTTTGAACGTATGGTTCAATTTGTAACTGGAATGGGAAATATCCGGGACGTTATTGCATTTCCGAGAACACCAAAAAACGCGGAATTTTAATCGAAACCAGCTAGTAGCAATTCAAACACTTTATTGTTATTCTGAAATCTGCTATTTAAGTTTTCAAAAGCTATGTACCGCCTTCATTTTCACAAATGCACATGACAGGTATTGATATTTTTTTCAACAATTCTTTTGTATGTGTTTTGAAAAACAACCTTTCTACCAGGTTATGTTTGTGGGGAAGAATAATCAAAAGATCGATATTGTTCCGTGCAATGTACGTTTCAATACCGTGTGAAAATTCCCGGTCGTAAATAGCTGAAAAATTCGAATTCAACTGTGAGACAAGCTCAGTTGTTTCAAGTGATGCTGTTTTTTCCTGCTTGACATGAACGATGTGCAACTGAACGTTCAGATCACTTATCATGGACTTAATTTTTTGAACACAGACATTTTCTACATCAGCATCAATTGCCAGCGCTGCAGTATTTAACTGGTGGTTTTGTGACCGATCGGGAACGACGATCACAGGATGGCTGAGGTGTCTGATAATGGCTAAAGAAGTGCTGCCAAATAACATCTGTTCAACCCCGGAAGCGCCATGCTTTCCAACCACAACCGCAAAAGGATCGGTTTTTTTGCAGACATCCTTTACTTCATTAACGACATCTCCTAAACGGCTTTCGGTTTTTACATCAATAGCATTGAAATTTGCTTTGAGTATTTCTTTAGCTCTTAACAAACCGGCATCTGCATTCTTTTTCAGTTCTTCCGTTGATACCATCAATAATGGAACGTCATTCATACCAACAGGCACCTGGTAAATGTGTAACAATAAAACCGAACCATTGATAGTGTTAGCCAGGTTACCGGCATAAAGCATTGCGTTTTCTGCCGATGTAGAAAAATCAGTAGCGACGACAATCGTTTTCATGTAGAAAATGTACAAATAAATAAGGTTTTCGAACGTGATGTTTGTGGAAAATGAAATGAGTTTCGTCATAGCAGAAATATGTTATGGACTTACAGGCTGCTGAAACAAAAATAACAAGGCGCAGGTTTCATCCTGCCGTTCGTATTGATATGACCCCAATGGTTGATCTTGGGTTTTTATTAATTACATTTTTCGTTTTTACAGCTACTATGTCAGTCCCTAACACTATGAAACTGTATATGCCCCACGATGGTGATTCAACTCCCGTCCGCAAAAGCAAGATACTAACGGTTATCCTGGGCAACGATAATAAAGTATATGCTTACGAAGGAGCATTTGAAGACGCTTTAAGAGAGAACAGCATCATTCCAACCAATTATGGTGAAAGCGATGGCATAGGCAACCTAATTCGTCAAAAACAAAAGTTATTACAAAAATCAAATACAGAAAATGGCAAAGATGACCTGGTTTTCCTGATCAAGCCTACAAAAAGATCTACTTACAAAAACATTATTGATGCGCTGGACGAAACAACAATTAATGGAGTATAAAAATACATTTTGGTTGACGCGTCCGCCCAGGAAGATCAGATCTTTAGGGAATGAGTTTTAAAATAGGAGAATATCCTTTGTTCAATATTTTCTCTCAGGTTCATATAAAAAAGATTGATATCGCCTATGTGATAGTTCTTTGAACGAAAAAAGACTGAGCCGGGGAACTTTGGCTTGTTCACCCATAAAACGCCCTCATGTATTTGTGCATCTGTGCTGTTTTTGATGATTTTAGGAAAATCCCTCAGCACGCTTCCTTTGTTATATTTTGAATCCACATGCTCTGAATTTGTTGTCCACGATAATGGATTGGTGACTTGTGATTTCATCTTTTCTTCTTTTACATACGCCGGAACATAATCTATTTTGTATGTTCTCCATCCGCAAAAACAATTCGTCTGCAAGGAGTCTTTACAAATTTCAATCTTTTTAAAACTATTCTGCGGAACAGGCCACCCTACAATATAGGCAACCACTAATTTTTGCTGCAATGGTTTACCATCAAAAAATTCATTTAGCAACCGTTGTATCATCAATGCTCCCTGGCTATGGCCTGCAATAATAATCGGGCGGTTATTATTATACCTGGTGAGATAAAGCTCAAACGCTCTTTTCAAATCAGCGTATGCAGTATCAAATGCAGCTTTTGTCTGCTCGTTATTGATAAAAAATGCTGAAAGATGTGCCTGTCTGTACCTGGGAGCAAATATTCTGCAATGCCGATTAAATACTGAAGCCTGGTAAAGAATGGACGAATAATCCGTTTTTGCATTAATGTAAGCATCGTTGATATCCGCATTCCATTTCTGCCTGCTATCGGTGTAGGTGGTAGGATGAATGAAAAACACATCGGCCAATGAATCGTTTTTTTCAGATTCTAATGGTTCGGGAAGGCTATCAGAGGGATCTTTTTTCCACGGATGAGCAGCCCAGTAATCCTGTTTGGTATATTCCGGAACAATTGATTTTTCCTGAAATTGATAATGCTGAACATACGCATGATATTTTTCGGTACATCCTGTTATTGCGCAAAGGGAAAGAAAAATCCAAACTCGAATCATATATAAACTCAACGTCGCCAAATTTAAATTATTGGACTTATCTGCCCTCTTTTACTTTCCGTTTGTAAATTATTTCTTCCGTTTAAAAATATCCTTGTGACTTATAGCTTAATA
>Ga0193740_1000336_pt1 | contig 13470 bp, 9 predicted proteins | sample L2s1metaG_FD_145072 | JGI IMG/M metagenome (GOLD analysis project Ga0193740, IMG submission 145072) | Soil microbial communities from a riparian zone of the East river system, Colorado, United States - L2s1 | ecosystem: Environmental > Terrestrial > Soil > Riparian zone | place: USA: East River... | reverse complement strand
TTGTCAACTTTTTTAGCGGTAGTTGTTTCTTTTTCTTTACCACCATTCTTTTCGTTTACCGGGATGATAGCGATATTGCTTGCACTGAAAGTAGAACCCACATCAACTGTTTCTTCTAATACTTTCTTTTCTGCCTGTGTTGTAGTCAGGTTTGCTGTTAAAGTATCTTTTTCAATGATAAGCTGTGTCTTTTCAGATGTCAAAGTCTGATTTTCACCGGTCAACCTTGCATTTTCAGCTTGAAGAGTTTCGATCTGTGTATTCAGTTCTTCGATCAATGTTTTAGCTCTTGCAAGTTCTGATTGTGAAGCGTTCTTCTTTTTCAAAATGCTGTTGATCTCAGACTTTAATTTTGTGATCTCAGATTGTTTACCGGTCAATTTACCTGAAAGGTCATTGTTAGCAACTGTAACTGAGTCATACTTATCAAGTGTGAACTTGTAAAGAGATTCTAATGAATCACGCTGACTCATATAATGAACTCCTTCTTCGGTTTTTGAAAGGATCTCTTTGTCTGACCTGTTTATTTTCATTAGAAAATAAGCCCATGAACCAAGTAGGGCTACTGCCAGTAGACCAATAACGATGTTTTTTGAATTGCTGCTTCTCTGCGGTGTTGTTGTAGGCGAAGCAGATGGATAATTTGTGTTTGTCATTTTTATTTGAATTTTACAGTTTCAAAATAATTGGAATCGCTCAAAATAAGTAGCATTAGTTATTAACAGGGATCACAATTTTGTGTCAAACCTCTTTAAAGAAAAACCATGCCAAAAAACAAAAAAAAATGGAGAAACAATGTCAACAAATATTCGTGGTTCTCTTTGTGAATCCTTGTAACTTAGCGCCTTATGTCTCATGAAAAGATAATTGCAGAGTGGAAAAAAAAAGTTTTCAAGCCTTTTTACTGGTTGGAAGGTGAGGAGGAGTATTTTATTGACAAGGTTATGAGCTATGCCGAGAATAGCATTCTTAGTGAATCAGAGACCGGGTTTAATCTCACGGTCTTTTACGGTAAGGATGCGGCCTGGCCAGATGTAATAAACGCATGCCGCAGATATCCCATGTTTTCCGAACGACAGGTAGTATTATTAAAGGAGGGACAACAAATGCGGGATATTGAAAAACTTGAGTCATATATAGAAAACCCTTTGGACTCGACTATCCTTGTCGTTTCATATAAAGAGAAGAAGATTGATGGTCGAACAAAATTTGCAAAGCTGCTAAAAGATCGGGGTATCCTGCTTTCAACTAAAAAAATTTATGAAACCCAGCTTCCGCAATGGACCGAGGAGATCGTACATGAGCATGGATATGAAATTTCCAGGAAAGCACTCATGCTATTAGTTGATCATATCGGAAATGACCTGAACAGGATCGAAAATGAAATAGAGAAGATATTGGTCAATCTTGGTAAACGAAAAACGATCAATGAAGACGATATTGAAGAATTTATCGGCATAAGTAAAGAGTTTAATGTTTTTGAATTTCAAAACGCCTTAGCCAATAAAGATCTTTCGGGCTGTATCCGCATTGTTCAATATTTTGAAGCAAACCCAAAAGCCGCGCCAATTCAATTGATATTTCCATCACTGTATTCATTTTTCAGTAAGTTATATATGATACACGGATTGAACAGTCGCGATGAGAAAGCAGTGGCAGCATCTATTGGTGTCAACCCGTTTTTTGTAAAAGACTATTTAAAGGCTGTAAAAGCATACAGTTTTCCCCAAGTGGAGAAAGCTATTTTATTATTGCACCAATATAATTTAAGATCGGTAGGCGTTTCAGATATTGGTACCGAGGACGCATCGCTTTTAAAAGAAATGGTATTTAAAATAATTGCAGCTTAAACATCTTATCAAAGCCAAAACCTGTTTCTTTGTAATGCTGAAACTTCGTTTAGTAAAATTTTATTTATGAAAAAAATTAGTTGGATCACTGGCCTTGTTCTGCTGGTTGTTTTTTCCGGATGTTTTGATACCGTCGAGGAAGTTACAATTACTGAAAATGGCAGTGGCACATTTGTCAACAGCCTTGATATGGGAAAAATACTGGGTCTTGCAAAAACTATGGGTAGTGGCAAAGATGAAATGAAAGATATTGACAAATTGAAAATGGATACTGTTATCTATTTAAAAGATCTTAAAGACAGCATGAAAAATCTAAATGCTGCCGAAAAAAATATAGCAGCAACCGGCACTTTAAATATCCAAGTAGATGCAAACGAAGATAAAATGAACTTCACATTCACATTTCCTTTTTCAAAAATTGCCGATATCGACGGGATTCAAGGTGTTTTGAAAAAAGCAAAACAAGATGTCATTGATGATACAATGAAAAAGATCATGGGCGAGGAAGGTGGCAAAAATGAAGGATTGTTAGGGGACGAAGTTGGGGATGCAAAAAATGATGATATGGGTGCAAACATTGATGCATACTATACGTCAGTTTATGAAAAGGGTAAGTTTACCCGTAAGCTCAACAAAGAGAAATATGCACATGTTGAAGATGATAAATCATTGAAGTCTTTACAAGAGATGGCTCAATTAGGGATGGCCATAAACATGAAAACCGTTATTAATCTTCCTAAGCCTGCAAAGAAAGCGGAAGGCAAAGGGTTGAAACTTTCAGACGACAAAAAGAAAATTACAATGGAAGGGACACTTGATGATTTCTTTGAAGATGCTTCTTATTTTGAATACAACATTGAATATTAAATGAAGCCTCCGATAAGGAGGCTTTTTTATAATACTTGCAGACTATCAATTTTATCCTGGTCAATTTGCTTTACCAGGTCTTCCAGCGTGTTAAATTTCACCTCTGCTCTTAAAAACTTTTTTACATAAACACGCATTGTTTTTCCATAGATCTCTTTACTGAAATCAAAAACATTTACTTCTATCACTCTTTTTTTACCATCGACCGTAGGACGAAAGCCAATGCTCATCATCCCTTTGTACTGTGCATCTTCAAAAGGAAAGGAGTTGACCTCATCCATTGTCGCTTCTTCATTCTGTATCCCTTTTTTAATACTTACATATACTGCATATATGCCATCGCCTGGTATTATTTTTTCGGTCTCATGAACTTTTAAATTCGCTGTCGGGTATCCTAATTGTCTTCCTAATTTATTTCCATGAACAACTTCACCTTCAAAAAAGAATGAATAGCCAAGAAGTTTGTTCGCCATTCCAATATCGTTATGAAGAACTGCTTCACGAATATTGGTTGAGCTAATAGCGATCTCTTCCAAAATATGCTTGGAAATTTCTTTTATTTTAAATCCAAATTGCGGTGACATTTTTTCCAGTAGCTTATAATCACCTAACCGTTCCCGTCCAAAACGATGATCATAACCTATAATAACAGTATCAGGATGAAATTTTTCAAAAAGAAAATCCCTGATATATTCTTCAGCCAGTTGATTGGCAAAAGCGTCCGTAAAAGGAACAATAACAAGATGATCAATGCCAAGCCCCGCTAGCACTTCAATTTTTTCTTCCAAAGTGTTTATCAATCGTACGCCAAGTATTGCGGACGAAATAACTTTCCTGGGATGTGGATGAAAAGTGATGATAACCGATTCACCATTTACTTTTATGGCTTCCACCTTTAACTTATTTATGATCTGCCTGTGACCGACATGAACCCCGTCAAAAGTTCCAATTGTGACTACGGCATTGTGAAAAAGCGGTAGATTATCAATATCTCTGTGTACCTGCATAGATGCAAAATAAATGTTCAATGTTCAATTAGCAATACTCTTTGTTCAAGTATTTTTGCGGCTCAACACAATTCATGAGTCTATATTCAAAAAGGGGTGTTTCTGCGCAGAAGGAAGAAGTTCATGCAGCCACCAAAAGTCTTGACAAAGGCCTTTATCCAAAAGCATTTTGCAAAATTTATCCCGATGTACTTTGTGGCGATGATCAATGGGTAAACGTTATGCATGCTGATGGTGCCGGTACAAAATCGATACTTGCTTACTTATACTGGAAAGAAACTGGTGATGTTTCGGTTTGGAAAGGGATCGCACAGGATGCGATCGTAATGAATCTTGATGATCTTCTTTGTGTCGGTATTTATGATAATTTACTTTTTTCTTCTACCATTGACAGAAATAAAAATGTGATCCCCGCTGAAGTGCTGGAAGCAGTAATAACTGGCACACAGGAGTTTTTTGATAAGATGAAAAATTTTGGTGTAAATATTACTTACATGGGTGGTGAGACCGCTGATGTAGGGGATGTTGTAAGAACAATTGCAGTGAATGGTACCATGACCTCAAGATGGCCAAAATCAAAATTGATTACCAATGAAAAAATAAAATCCGGAAATGTTATTGTTGGTTTTGCAGGTTTTGGGAAAGCTGATTATGAAGACACATACAATAGCGGAATAGCAAGCAATGGACTCACCAGTGCAAGACATGACATGCTTCAAAAAAATTATGCAGAAAATTATCGTGAATCATTTGATAATTCATTGGATGACTCTGTTGTGTATATCGGCCCTCACAGGCTAAGGGAAAATGTCCAATATTCTTTGCGTAATGAACAATTATCTTCCACAGTTGGTGAGTTGCTTTTAAGTCCTACAAGAACTTTTGCACCTATTCTAAAAGAATTATTAGAAGACCATTTTGAAAAGATCAATGGCTTGATCCATTGCAGTGGTGGTGGTCAAACAAAATGTTTGAAATATATTCCCAATAATGTTCGGGTCATAAAAGATAACCTATTTGAGCCGCCCGTTGTTTTTAAATTGATTCAGCAAGCAAGTAAATCCGATGATAAAGAAATGTACCAGGTTTTTAATATGGGTACAAGGTTAGAGATTTATACAAATGAGAAAGATGCTGCAACCATCATCGCCATTGCAAAAAAGTTTGGTGTGGATGCACAGGTTATAGGTAGGGTAGAAGAATCCCATAAGCAAGAACTAATTATATCTACAACAGTTAAAGGCAAATTGGCGTTTTAAATTAATCAGGCGTTGTTGTAATGCTATTTACCTGATAGATTCTTGGAGGAAGTTTTTTTATAATGTTATCCACTTTAACCTTAATGTCTTCCAGAATAATTATGGTTTCTGAGTCCAGATCATCTATAGCTTTTAATAACTCCCTTGAAAAACTGATTCCTGTTATCACGAAATCGTTATTTTTTTTATTTGCATTTCCGGGATTCGGCTTGGCTATCGTTATCTTAAAACTGAGTAATTCACAATTTTGAACAATATCTTTTTTTTGTAACTTAAGTTGGTTTACTTTTTTTAGATCTGCAAGATTGATAGTTGTGCCTTCATCGGAGTTGATCAAATAAGCATATATGGGAGCGTCAGAATAATGACTAACCGATATTTTAGGATCTTCTGCTATTACAAATGTTACCGGTTGTTTTCTGTAAGCTGCTACCTTGTGTCCGTTTTGCATAGCCGGTATCCAGTTTGGAGATTTTTTCATAACTCTTAGCACTTCGTCCTCCATACCATGTCCATGACTTGTAAGAGCTTTCAGGTTACTAATACTCCCGTCTTTATGAACGATGAATTGTGTAATTACTGTGTAAGTGCCTGCGCTAGCGCCGCTGTCTAGCGGTACAGTTGATTTTAAATTCTTTTGTAAAAATTCCCTCCATCCATTTACTCCTCCGGAAAAACTAGCTTCTATTTCCACTTTTTCAAACACCTTATTGTCATCATCGTTTTCATATTTTTTTTCAGTTAATGTAATTTCTCTTACAGTTATTTTTTTTGTGTTTATTTCAATTACACCATGCTTTGCCATGTCTCCATATTTTGAAGTAGTATTTTTATCCTTTAGTACATTAATACTTTCAATATTTTCTACAGATATCACGGTTTCTATTGTACTGAAATTAAGATCGGGCCTCGGCTTTCCGTCAATAACAATTAATGGTTCATCTTTTTTTGGTTTTGTTGTATCAACAAGTGACACATCTTTTATTAACATTAGCGGTCTTTCTTTTCCATTATTTATTTTTTCATCATAGTATTTTTGAGAATATAAACTAACCTGGAAATAATGTTTGCCATAATTTATGGCATTCTTTTCGAGTTTGCTGACGTTATACCAGCCGAAATCTGATGGTTTATATTTTTCGAGATCTGCGTTGCTTATTCTTTTTGCATCTATCCAGATGCCATACATCTTTGAGTCAGCCCAGGACTTTAATTCCGCAAGTGATGGAGATCTTCTTGTAGGCACTGGCAGTTCTACCAATTTATAATTAGCGGGCTGAGGTTTTCCAGTTTCAGTAACAGTAATCCCTTTTATATCTTTTTTCGTTGAATTCTTATTTGTCGTGACCTCGATTACACCATCTTTTCCTTTTTGCCCATATTTATTAATTCCTGTACTATCTTTATAAACGGTGATCTTTACACCATCTTTTGCAAAGAGAATCGAAGAATCTATTGCTTTGAATCCTTTTTTGGATTGTACAATTCCGTTAATAACGACCAGGTAATTCTCATATTCTCTTACTCCTAGTAATTGTTTTGGTTTAGAAGTGTCTCCTTCATTTTTATTTTGCAAAAATTCAGACCTTAAATCATCTTTTTGTTGGACGTTGCCAAATGTCACCAAGCCTTTTAAAATTGCTCTTGCTATTTTTTCCTTATTTCTTTCATTAGTAACAAAAGAAATATCTTTTGGATTATTGATAAAACCGCATTCTAATAAAAGTGATGGAGCCTTGGCGTTATGTATCACATATATGGTTGCATTGCCTCTTTGCTTGATCTCTTCTCTTGTCGTATATACCTTTTTTAATTCACCAAGCACAGAAGATGCCAATTGTATATCGGGATAATTATTCCGCTGCATTGTTACATATGCATCAAATCCCGACTTCAAAACTTGTTTATTATCGGTAGTTGTATTCATATGGATCGCAAGAAAAGCATGCGGTTTTAAATTATTCACTAACTCAACTCGTTCTTTCAATGCATCATTTTTATTTGTCGCGTACCCGGGAAATTTTTCGTCTTTCCTGGTCATAATGACATTGATGTTATATTCAGGTCCCAACGCCTCAATTTTTTTGGCAATTGCAAGGGAGAGCTCAGCTTCGGTGTATTTTCCATCTTTAGTTTTAGCGCCGGCATCTGTACCTCCATGCCCGGCATCTATTACAACTGTAATTGAGTTTATTGCTTTTTCAAATTCATGTGGGTCAATTCGTTTGTTTTGATATTTAAAAGCAAATAATAAGAATATGATCGCTGCTATCGGAAACACCATCAGCTTTCGTAGGTATTGGTAGCTCGGTTTTGTTGATGAGGTAATCATGGCTATACGTCTCTTTATTTGGTTATGGAAAAATGAGTTTACAAGATGAGTGTTTGTATTTAGAACCTGCATCAATAGTAATTCAGCATATTGCCAGTTCTTATCTTCTTTTATAGCAAATTCATCAGCAAGAAATTCATGGATTGCCTTTAATTCTTTTTTAATAACATGAAAAAATGGATTGATCCAAAAAATAGTTGAAATAAATTCCATAAAAATTATATCCCACGTATGTTTTTGCTGAATATGAAATAATTCATGACGAAATATCTGTTCTCCTTTTTCTGAATGCAATTCGATCTTCCTACTCCAGAAAAGCCAGCGGAAAAAAGAAAATGGAGCACCAGGTTCATCAGTATTTATAAACTTTATTTTATCGATCTGCTCCGCAGGATTTTTCTTAATAATGAATCTTATTTTATTTAATGAAATAAAAACTCTTATTAGGAAAAATAAAATAACAAGAACATAAAAAAGATAGACAAGTCTCTCCGAATTGAACCATGTGCTTGTTACGGGTTCCGTTTGTATTGCAGGTGCAATAATTTCTTCGATAGCAGGAGAGGAGATCACCTGTAAGGTTTGCAACACTACGGACGGTCCTGTTTCATTTTCAGAAAAATAAACCGGGATATTAAGAAACGGAATTAAGGAACTAATGACAACAGCCATCAATAAATAAAATCGATTATACCGATGGAACTTTTTATTTCGCAATGCAAAATGATAATAGCCATACAATAATCCCGAAGCGGCAATTACCTGGAGCAAGTAAAAAAGAACCTGGTTCATTTCTTTTGATTTTGCTGTTTTTTAATTTGTGCCAAAAGGTTTTCTAATTCTTCTATGGAAATATTATTCTCCTTAACCATAAAAGAAACTACGTTGCTGAATGACCCTTCAAAATATCCTTTCACCATTTGTTTCATGGTTCGTTTTGAGTATTCATCCTTGCCCACAAGAGGTGAATATTCATGGTGTCGGCCTAAAACAGTGATGCTGACAAATTCTTTATCCACAAGAATTTTCAGAAGTGTAGCCACAGTATTTTGATGTGGCTTTGGTGCAGGCATCGCATCAATTATCTCTCTCAAAAAACCCTTTTCAAGTTTCCATAATACCTGCATTACTTGTTCTTCTGCTTTGGTCAAAACTTTCATTTTGTAAAATTTGATTACACTAAGCTATAACTAAGTTTTTAGTTTAACAACTAAATTTTTAGTTTTGGGAAAAAATTTCATATTGTCTTGCTTTGTTTAACTTATTTTGCAGCAAATCCGTTTAGATGGCTGATAATATAATTGACCTAAGGCATGTAAATATTTACCAGAGTGGAAGTCCGATCTTACAAGATGTAAATTTAACGGTAAGAAAAGGCGAGTTTGTTTATCTCGTTGGTAAAACCGGTACCGGTAAATCCAGTTTATTGAAAACAATGTATGGTGAATTGCCTTTGACTGAAGGTGAAGGCACAGTGAATGGTTTTGATCTGAGAAAGCTGGATTGGAAAAAAGTTCCTTATCTGCGCCGCACACTTGGTGTAGTATTCCAGGATTTTCAATTATTGACTGATAGAAATGTGAATGAGAACCTGCGATTTGTTCTTACCGCTACAGGGTGGACGGATAAAAAATTAATGGATGAAAAAATATCAGACGTATTGGACAAAGTAGGTCTAAGGGCTAAAGGTTTTAAAATGCCTTTTGAGCTGAGCGGTGGCGAACAACAAAGAGTGGATGTAGCAAGAGCTTTACTTAATTCCCCTAAACTAATATTAGCCGATGAGCCTACAGGAAATCTTGATCCTGAAACATCTGATGAGATCATGAGTCTCTTATTTCATATCGCAAAAGATTTTGGCACTACCGTAGTAATGGCAACACATGATTATATTGTAGTACAAAAGTTTCCGGCACGAATGATACGAACGGAAAGAGGAAGAATGATTGACAACGCTACCATATCAATCGAATAAGCTGCTGCGCATTTGCTTTGTTATTAAAAATTTTTCCCAATAATTTTTTTCTCAGATTGATCTCTTCTTCGCCAAACGGATGATGATAGAGTTGAGTTATAATTGATGCTATAGCCTTGCTTGTTGTACCAATATGACAGGCATCTTCTAATCCTGAACCTTCAACAGCTTCATCATTCACTACACAATGGCGACCATTATAAAGTGCATTGATCAATTTTAGTTTAATTCCTGTTTTATTAAAAGAAGGCAATACATGAATTTGGGCTTTAGCAATCAGGTCGTCCAGCTCGAAATCAGAAGGATTGCTAACAATAGATATATTTTTATTTTTTCCGATCTTTCTAACTAATCTCTTTGATGGATCTTTTCCCGCTATAATAAATGGGATCTTGGTCAATGAAAAAACTTTTTCAAGCAACCATAGAGCGGCCTTTTCATTTTCAGCTACGGATAAATTACCATGATAAAGACAATAGGTCCCTATTGCTTCGAGGCTATTTACCTGTGTGTATGGAATAAATACAGGCAAGTATGTTGTTAAGCTTTTATCCAGCTCCTCCCTGTAAAAAATTGCATCGTTATTAGATACAGCGATCACGGTTACTTCTTCAGGAAGCTTCTTTTCATATTGCCGCAGGAACATGCTTTCATTTAAAAAATAGATCTTTTTAAAAAGATTTTTCTCGCTCTGAAATAATTGACTGTAATAAAAGAATTCCACATTATGCAGTCTTAAAAAAACTTTTCTTTCATTCAATAGCAATGGTCGTAAAAAAGCTGTGCAATGAATTCCTTCCATTAAAATGGGGTGATCATCTTTTAGCAGGTTTTCGAGTAACAAGGGGTTTTCTCTCGATTTTACTATATATGGCTTGGTGAGAGATATACTTTTCCCTTTCGTTAATCTTTTATAATAATTTACTTCTTCGCAGTATTTATTTAATTCAGCCTGTTGACCTCTTCCATATTCAAAACAATGAAGCTTGATCTTAACGCCTTCTTCATGCAATGCTTTGATCTTGTAAAAAAGATCTACCACGCCTCCATAGTCAGCAGGCCAGGGCACATCGTGACAAATAATATGAAGTGTTTTATTGTTATTCATTAAACAATTCCTCGTAGAAATTCAGCAACTTATCTTTTTCCTTTTGCCAATTCAATTCTTGTTTTGCTGCTAAACAGTTTTGCTTAAGCTGTAAATAAAGTTCTTTATTAGTGATCAGCCTGTTTATTGTCTTGGCTATAGCTTCGGGATCAAGTTCCTCAATTAACTCCGCAATTTTAAATTGATCATTTACCTTTTTGTATTCAGGGTAATTCATTGTTACCTGCGGAATGCCGGCGTGAATGTAATCAAAGAATTTATTGGAAAGTGATAAATATTGATTCAATCCTGTTCTTTCAAAGGGATTAACAGCAACATAAGCTTGTGCGGTTCTTTTTTTTAATTCCTCCGGCGGAAGCATCCCGAAAAAAGTCACTTTCGCAGCAAGATCATTTGCCTGTACAACTGCTATCATTTCTTCCATAAAATTTCCATTACCACAAACCCAAAGCACGGCATTTACTTTTTTCAATGCTAAGGCAAGTTTATCAAGTCCCCGGCCTTTATTCACTGCGCCCTGGTAAAGTATAACATTTTCTGATCTCATTTGTTCATTTGATTCAACAAGCAGTGGCACATTACGGATCACTTTATAATTTGCATTGTAATTTTTCCTGAACTCTTCTGCAAGGCTATCACAGACAGTATATCCATTTTTGAATTTCGGGATCATTTTTTTTTCGATCTTTTTCCAGAAACGATAAATAGATGGGCGATTCACCACTTCATCCAACTGTGAAAAATATTCATGGGCATCATATACTCTTTTTACTTTTTTTAATTTAGAAATATAATAACAGGGGAGAATGGTGTCAAGGTCGATAGCGCAAATACAATCCATCTTTTTAAAAAGGAGAAATAAAAAAAGCCGGATATTGAATTCACTATAGAAAAGCTTTCCTTTATTGAACCAGCATTTAAGCAATTGTTGCTGATAATTTTTGTTTGAAAGCGGAAGAGAGGTTTTTAATTTTCTTCCAACCAACAACACATCATAACCAGCACCGGCAAGTGTACTACAAATGCGTTGCATCCGCTGGTCATAATTAAGATCATTTGTAACTGTAAAAATTATTCTTTTCACCTGCCACCAAATATAAAAGAAAAGTCCCGCCTGAAGCGGGACTATAATTTATGGTGAAAAGTTTTTTACTGCATGCCGTCACCACCTGTATTCATACTTTCTCTTTCTCCTTTCATGTTTTTACGTTTGAAAAGATTCGGATCAAACTTTCCAAATCTCCAGTTGAAATTCAGACGAAGCAGCTGCTGATCACGCTGACGGTACACGTCCTGTATGAAATATTGTGATTCTGAATGTGTGTAAGAACGGCGAGTTGCGAAAACATCACTCATATTAAGTGAAATAGACGCAGCCTTGTTTTTTAAAAATTCATATTTAATACCCATATCCGCATAGTAATTCGAGCGAACATATCCATTTGCTGATGATGAAGGGCCACCAAACATCATTCCCATGCCGCCACCTCCGCCACTGCCTCCCGGAGGAAGCACTGTTTTAGAATTATATACTGCCGTTAACTGGAAAGAAAAATTCTTAGGAAGTTTGAAGGTATTGTTCACTTTTCCAAACCAACTTCCAAATTGATCCTGCTCAGGTTGCGCCGGATCATCGATATTGATCTTTGAAGTATACAAATTAACGTTAGAAGTAAGATCCCACCATTTAGTTATCTTGTTTTTCATCGTAAGTTCAAGACCAGTCACATAACTTGAGTTTGCATTTATGAAAGTATTAAGCACATAATCTTTTCCATTTATTGGGCTTGTAAATTTCTCCTGGTAACTAGTGATTAGGTTGTCTGTATGCTTATAATAAAGGGAAGCAAGAAAATTATCTTTATTCTTAAATATCTTCTGGTAAGATAGCTCGAAAGAATTTGTAAACTCTGGCTCCAAATCGGGATTACCTTTTCTCAGGTTAAGAAAATCGGACGAATCGGTGAACGGTGATAACTGGAAAAAGTTTGGTCGATTGATCCTTCTTGTATAATTCAACTGTAATTCCTGTTCTTTTTTCAACTTTTGGCTAAGAAAAACACTTGGGAAAAAACTAAGTGGAAAAGTATTGCTGAACGATTCATTTGTCTTTACCAGTTCACCATCATAACCTGAGCTTTCAACTCTAAGACCAAGCTGGTATCCGAAAGATTTTATATTGTTCGTATAAGTTGTATAAGCAGCCAAAACATGATCTTCACTTTTATAATCGATTTGTGATTGCTGTTGAAGTGTTGGCTCACCAGTAGCTGGATCAATATAATAAAATGCACTTGTGCTGTTTGCTTTATTGAAAGCACCTCTGACACCCATCTCTATTTTTGATTTATCAGTAATGGGGTTGACAAAATCAGTTTGTATTATGAGACTTTGGCCGGTGCCGGAAACATTTTGTTGCTGAGCAAATTGACCAGCAAGAGTGTTTGCAGGGTAATCGTAATAATCAGTTCTAATAAGACTTTCATTGATATTTGTCCTCTTATTATAGGTTGCATCGGCTGTCCACTCTCTTCCTGCTTTAGGAAAATTATGTTTAAAACTTAATTGGGCGCCTCTGAATTTGAAAGTACCATCTGAATTTGTCATTCTTTCGAGATACGAAGTTTTCTTTATTGTGTAAAGTGAATCCACCAACAACTCACTAATTGATTCAGGGTGGAATGTACCATTACCAATATTAGTGCTGGCAGAAAGAGTGTTCCTGTTATCAATAAAATAATCAACGCCGGCTCTGAAGAATTTAAAATTACCAACCATTTCGCTTCTGTCATCCTGGTGCATGTAAGTGTTTGGTTGATCAAGAATATTATACCTGTCAGTATAACCGTCGCTAATAGATTTACGTTGATTATAATTGGCGCTTCCGAAAATATTTATCTTGTTTTGACGAAGACTGAAATCACCGCCTAAACCAATTTTTGCTCTTGAATCAATACTTGAACGAAGACTACCATTGTAGCCAACTTTTTTATTTTTCTTTAAAACAATGTTTAATATTCCAGATGTACCGCCAGATGCATCATACTTAGCAGAAGGATTCGTAATAATTTC
>Ga0193740_1000335_pt1 | contig 13480 bp, 15 predicted proteins | sample L2s1metaG_FD_145072 | JGI IMG/M metagenome (GOLD analysis project Ga0193740, IMG submission 145072) | Soil microbial communities from a riparian zone of the East river system, Colorado, United States - L2s1 | ecosystem: Environmental > Terrestrial > Soil > Riparian zone | place: USA: East River... | reverse complement strand
ATTGACGAGGCGACTGTGTACACACTTGGCGGAGCTAAAGGCGCTAAAAAATTAAAATCAGAAACAGTATTCAAACAAGTGAATGGTGTGGACGTTTCCGAAAGCAAGAATAACTATTTCTATGATGTGGCAGGAGAACTTTCCAGGATCGAGTACTGGTTAAAAAAGCAGGACAATACTCCTTACCTGGCTATGACCGATGTTTTTGAATATACAAACGGAAGGGCAACAAGGATCGTTCGTACTAACGAAGAAAATCATACAACAATGACGGTTACTTCATTTGGTTATGACTATTCCGGAAAAATTACCAGCATGGTTCAGGATGATAAAGGTTTTAAAACCAATGCCTCCGTGGAATATTACCCTGCTTCAATAATCCCACAAATAAAAATTCATTATACGTATCCGGATAGAAGTTTTGATATGAACTACTATATGAGTTTTACTGGAAGGAATATGACCGAAAGTTCTGCCGTAACCTCTCATAACCACTCAGAACAGGGCAGGTACAGTTATGATTTTGGTATCAACCCCTATGTCCACATGAAATGGCCCAACCTGTTTTTATCAAACAACTCCCTCCACAATATTACCAGCCAGCAAAAACAATATTATGGTAGTTATCCTGTTGCAGACCCATATAGCTTCAATTATACTTATGACAGTGATGGCTATCCAACCCAGGTGATCAAAAATTTCAAATCGCCCGTAACCGGTAATTATCTCTTTTCAACGAAAACAAAATTTGTTTACTAAGATTAAGATATCCGTACCCATTTCAAATCATTTTTAAATCATAAAATTGCAAAATCATGTATAAGCTACTATTCATAACGGTTCTGCTCACATCCTGCACCGCCGCCAAAATTTCGGTACCGGAGGCATTTCAAAAACAATCCACCAGGCATTCCGTAAAAGGATTGAATGGATTGATGATCAATCAGAAGCTTTCCTTTGGTCCTTATCAAACATCATCTATTAAAAGAGGCTGGGATTTTACCAGCTCTGTCCAATACACCAAATTCCGTGTGTCTCCGGAAGAAGCGTTGCTCAAAGTGTTCGAAGTGGATACAGACAAACGCAATCTCAACCAGCGTAACAAATTTCAGTACACACTGGAGGAAGGCAACCAGCTGGCAGAGATTTATGCCACTGAAAAATTTTCGGAGAAACAACTGGTATATAAAAGCAACAATCCTTACTTAGGAACTGCTTCTAAAACCAATAAATATGAATATGCATTTACTGCAGCCATTGTTCCCTTAACATTAAAAGAAAAAGACCCCTGGTCGCTGGTGATGATCAATAGGTACGACATCGCTAAAGACACTGCAAGAAAACTTTTTGATCAACCTTATGTAGAAGAAGAGGGTTATGCCACCAATGGAAAAGAGAATATTGCCATTCGTTCATTGCGGATTGAAAATGTAACGACTAAAAGCGGCAAACAAACAAAAGTCGCAGGCGGTAAAATGCTTTCCGGTTATGAATTACAATGGGATGGAGGCGTGGTGGCCATCATTGACATTCTCGACAACAGTGTATGGATCTATAACGATCTCGAACCTTCGGAAAAATTCATCCTGTCTTCTATTGCATCTGCTATTATGCTGAAACGAATACAGGATGTAGAGAAAGACAAGTACGATGGAGCAGAATAATCCAGCCTTAATTTGAAAAGAAACACCAACAAAAACAGGATACAGAACTCAAGGACTAAATGCTGGCCGCAGAAGTGAACATACAAGACATGCTTGAGGGTAGTCTTGCTAATAAACGCAAGTCGCAGGAAGCCCTGTTCCGTCACTTCTACGGTTTTGCCATGAGCATCGCACTACGTTACTCACGCGATGAAATGGATGCAGCCGATATTGTAAGTCATGCATTCGTGAAGCTTTTCAAAAGCATTCATTCCTTCGACAGCAGCAGGGGTTCTTTGCATGCATGGATCAAAAGGATTGTTATAAACGAAGGGCTGGATCATATAAAAAGCAGGACAAGGTTTAGTGAGAATGTAGAATTGGAAACCGTTCCCGAACCGCAGATCAATAGTTCAATTATAGAACAGATGGGCGCAGAAGAAATTATGGAGATTGTAAAAAAGCTCCCTCCTGCTACCCATGCCGTGTTTGTGTTGTATGCAGTGGAAGGGTATAATCACCGGGAGATAGCCGAACAACTCAAAATCAGCGAAGGCACTTCCAAGTGGCACCTGAGCGAAGCCCGAAAGTTTTTACAACAACAACTGAACATGATCTACAATTAATGAATGAACCACTCAAATATGAACAACTGATAGGTGAAAAGCTCCAGGGCTTACCAATACCCGCTATGCAGGATGCGATCTGGGTGAGGGTTAAGGCGCAGCTGGACATTGATCTCCCAACCGATGATAATGATGGCGGTGGTCCTTCTCAACCTCAGCCTGGACCAGGTGTCATTGGGTGGGGACTATCTGTTGTGATCGTAGCATTGATAACTGCATTCTTTATTTTTAAAAACAAACCAAAAACAAAAAATAGCATAACCGCTTCTCCAAATAACCCGGAACAAATCCTTACACCTCCGGTGCAAAACAACGGGCCACCTTTGCCCCGTGACAATACAACCAAAAAAATAAACAGGGCCGTTGATTCAGGAGTAAATAATTCCCGGGTCCCATTTTTAACTGATTCTGTTGCAGGAGATGATATTGGTAAAGTGAACCCGGTTATAACGGACAGTATCGTCCGCAACATTTCTCCGCCATTAGTTATCGCAACACCTCCGGCCATCGATACCACTGCACAGGTTAAAAAAGGTAAAGGCATGAAAGGCCTGAATGATTCAGCTTATCGCATAGTTCCGAAGAAGAATTGAGGACAGAATAGGGACCCCACTATGTGCAAGTTTAATTTAGAACTTCCTTTATTCCTTCACATAAGGATTTTATTCTTTCATAACTTCCGGGTGAGTTTTCGCCCTTATCCAGTTTGATCTCCACATGCCCGGAGAATTTTTTAATAAAGAACGTGGTGCGGTCGTCTAAAGTAAGCCGGCCATCTATCCGGGTATCAGAAAAAGAAACATTGTTCCGTCTTCCAATTTTGTCATTCATGTATCCTTCCACATCGGCAGTTCTGTTTTCATGGAACCACGCATCCATGGTGTAATAATGATTCGAATCACTGAGTTTGATGCTGGTGCCTCGATGATGCGTGCAGGATACAAATACAACGCAGCTAAGCAAATAAAAAAATAATCTGTTTTTTCATCTCCTGCGTTTTGAATGATGAAATAATGCCGTAGCAATGAAAAAGTTTATCGAAGAAGTTGGAGAGATGGTTGAAGAAGAGTATAAAAATAAGGAGACCTGTTAAAATGTTTTTGCCGTTTATAAAATAATCTAACGAGCAAATTGAGATGCTGTACCATGAATTACCTGGCGCACCTGCATAGACCAGGTGAAAAATTTTTTAGTCTGCGAGAAAAAAAGAAACAGGCCCTGCACACAACGAGGTTTTTATGCCGGTTTTAAACGGGATTAGACGGTGATATGTGCAGGACGATTTTCATTTAGCTAACCAGATAGGCTTCCATGTTTTCAGTAAATGAGGGCTGACAAAATAATAATCTAAGCGGCTGCTGAACTTTTCAATTTCTGTACCGCTAGTGCAGTCAGGTGATTGTCAATGCTGTTTCCAAACTGGTAGATGACATGCTGTGTAAGAGGATGGTGTGTCTTCCATACTCCGTTTTCTTTCCAGAAATCCAGCTGGCAGGGAATGCAGTTGCCAAGATAAGTTTGCATCAGCATTGCTTTGAATTTTTTGCCGATTAAGAAGATTTGGTAATCGGCTGTAAAATTGTTGATCATCACATTGGTGACAAAAGGGTTCATAGAGGGTACGGTTTATTGATTAAGAAATCGAAACTAATAAGAGTTTGCCAGCAATGCAAGTAGTTTCCCCCGGTTCCGCGTAATTTCCGAAGATTCCAGGTTGCGAACAAACCCTGAATCCTTGTTTAAGCCGAATGGTCAGACCGACCATCGGGATAATTGGGTTTTAATTATTTTATTTTTTTGAAGGGATGCCTTTTTAAGGCAGGGCAAGAATTAGTAATAGGTATACACGGCATTCGTTTGGAACCGTTGCCCTGCGTTTGGACCGCTCAGGTATAAAAAATCACCTTTTTTTGTTGCAGGTGTATTATCGTTATTGTAGCTGTAAACATAATCAATGGTATAAAGATCTACACCATTTACTTCCAGCCTTTCTTTTTTTGGGTTGCCTTTTTGCAAACGAACTCCCAGGAAAAGATGATCGTGTATGCCATCGTGAATCAGGCTGAAATCATCAACATTAATTTTACTATCATATTGATCAAAAGTTTTTACAGAGTGATGTTCGGGTAAATTGGCAAATGCGGGCCGGATTTCGGTTATGGTTTTTACATTACCATCGGGGTAATAGGTAAATGTTAATGTGCGGTCGATAAGAAAACCAACCCCAGCTTCTTTGTGATCCCATTCTATTTCTTTTATTTGGCTACCATTGTAAAGGAAGCTGACATGCCTGTAAACAGTATTCTCTGCATCTATAAATTTGATCAACGCTACCTTTCCCGTGTTATCGTATACATACCGTAATGTGTCCTGGTTTACGAAAACATTATTTCTCATTTCTTTGATCTGTTTCCCGCTATACAAAACATTATAGCTCGTAAGACCAGAGGAAAACTCTGCCCTGGTAACCAAACTATCTGTGTTGTATTCGCAATGATAGTAGGGTGAAGGCAGGTTGGGTATGGTAATATCTTTAAGCAAAACGGGTTTAACAGAAGGAGGTCGCGGAACGGGACCGGGGATATGTTCTTGTTTGCAGGATTGCAGCAGTACTATATAACCTAAAATCGCTATAATAAAGCTATAACGCATACATTTTATTTAGGAATGAAACTACAGACGACGAGCAACTAATTTTTGCCAATTTTGGTGAATTGCTATTATTAGCGATTGAAACAGACTATCCATTGGTGAACGGTAAATCGGCAAACGCCTAAAATTGGATAGGACACCGGTTTTGTGCATATACTTTTTTCTTTTGCATCCCACGGTTTTACACCAACGGTATGGAATGATTAGTATCAGGGCATAACTTTAAAACAGAATGAAATCCTTAACGGGCATATTGGCTTTGATCCTGGGCTTGCTGATAATACATCCAATGCTGATAGGAATTGGTATGCCACCAGCTTACGCATCGTGCTCCGCGGAAGAGGACCTTAATGAATGTGGTTCTCAAACTTCCTGCAATCGGCGGGCTCCATGTGAAAATAAAAATGAAGGCGATACAAAAGGTTGTAACCCGTTGTTGGGCTGTACTTCGGGAAATTTCTATGTACATTCTTATTCAACTGTTTCCTTAAATCCCCTACTGATTTCAAAAGCTGAGATGATAGTAGTAAATGACAATCGCATACAGACCCAACTGCATGAATGCTGGCATCCCCCGGAGTTGATTTAATTGCCTGAAGACAATTAAATCATTTTTCAAATAAATTCATTAAAATGAAAAAGATACTGGTAGCGATACTTGCGCTTACCTTAATGGCCTCACCTTCACTGGCCGCAAACGATGGAGGAAAAAAGAAAGCCAAAAAGAAAGCCCGGGTAGAATGTACAAAGGACAAATGTTGTGACCCGCGGAATTGCGATTCCAAAAGTTGTGACCCGAAAAATTGCAATTACCCTCCTTCAAAGGATGTTAAATGCAGACCTACAGTAAATTGTACGGGTAATTAATAAATGTTTGATGAACATTTAGCCACTTCTGCAAAAGAAGTGGCTTTTTTTTGCCAGTTTTTCCTGTCGTCGCTCCTTCAGGTTTTATTTCCATCTTTGTGCGTAGGTTACACAACTAAATCACTTCAAAAACAATTACCATGGATAAATTAGAAAAACTGGCATTAATGGATAAAATCCTGCGGGAGCTGGATGATCTGAAAAACAGCCAGACCTCTGTATTAAAAAAGCTCTCGCAAATTGAAGTCGACAATATTAACCTGGGTGCTTCCTTACTGGAAAAGAAATTACCAGACCTGCATGAAGAAGTAGATTCCAGTGTGTCAATTGTAACGAACCTGCTTGATGAATTCCAGGAATACAGGGACAAATTTTATACGGATAACAAATTGGGAGACGTGCAGGATCCTACTGCATAAAAATATATTACCTGGGTTGCAATGGCAAGGGTCCTCTGCGAACTATAATAGTTTAGCTTACACGAGCAAGTAAGGGTTAGGTTAGATTAAGCTAGGGCAAACCCGGACCACTCCGAGCCTTGCCTGTCTTATACCAGTTCTTCTTTTTCGGTAATATCATAGCCAGCCTTGATGGCTGCGTCTGCAATACCGTTATAGATTTTATTGATCTGCCTCGGTACTCGGCCAGGCCATAACGCATATTTGGAGAGTTTACCGGATGGAACTATTTTCAAAAACACCGGGCTGTTTGATTGAAATGTCCAATCCGTAGAACTACCATTAAGGACGCCCTTCACCTCGTGCTGATTTATCTTAAATGAGAGGAACACCATTTCATAATGGTATTGTAGTGAATCTATATCAAACTTTAATTGGCTGTATCTTTTTCTCGTTGGCATCACTCCGCCCGGTTAAGGCCTGAAAACTAAACTTCAAATAACATACCATGGGTCAAAAAGCGGAACCCGAACTCTTTTAGTAAAAGCGAGAAGAATACGAATATTCCGGCACAATGATTCCTGCTTGCAAAATGGTTCACAAGAAAACCCTTTTGGAATTAGAACTTAATTATTTGATTCATCCACTTGACATAGAATTGAAAACAGGCTGGAAATTATTTGTTCTTAACTTTCATTTTGTTTTTCACGTAGGCTTTTGTTTGTTCTATTGCCTAACTGACAAACCAGCAATATGCAAAAAGTATCTCTCCGCCCGGCATACATTCTTTTTACTTGCCTGTTGCTTGCTGCCTGCAGCAATAACAATTCAACTCCTCCCGGTACTAACCTCAAAATTCTTAACCGAAATAGTAAACTGTGGACCTGCGGACAAAGAATTTGGCTCTGTTGATTTTGGAACAACACTTTCCGGAAAGGCCAGGGAACATTTTCAATTGGCCATTGCTCTTTTGCATTCATTTGAATATGATGAGGCGGAAAAAATGTTTGCCAGGGTAATTGATGAAGAGCCGGAATATGCTATGGCTTACTGGGGAGTGGCCATGAGTAATTATCATCCGCTATGGGTTCCACCTAATCAACAGGAACTGGAGAAAGGTTCAAAAGCAGTTTTAATTGCCCAATCAGTGAAACAAAAAACAAAAACGGAGTCCGCTTATGTCGAGGCTATCGCAGCGTTTTATAAAGATTGGGAAAAGACCCATCATTCTACCCGCACCAAACGCTTTGAAAAAGCAATGGAAAAACTTTATGCAGAATTTCCTGGTGATAAGGAAGCAGCCATTTTTTATGCTCTTGCACTAACCGCATCTGCTGACCCTTCAGATAAAAGTTTCCAGAATCAAAAAAAAGCCGGTTCCATTTTGAATGGTTTGTATCCCGGGCAGCCTAACCACCCGGGTATTATTCATTACCTCATTCATACCTACGATTTTCCTGAACTTGCCGGAATGGCGTTGGATGTTGCCAGGAAATATGCTTCCGTAGCTCCATCTTCTGCACATGCTTTACACATGCCTTCACATATTTTTACAAGACTTGGCATTTGGGATGAGTGTATCAGCTCAAACCTGGCTTCTGTTTCGTCGGCTCAATGCTATGCACAGCAAACTGGCATTAAAGGCCATTGGGATGAAGAACTTCATGGTCTTGATTATCTCGTTTATGCATACCTGCAAAAAGGTGATAATGAAATGGCAAAACGAAAACTGGAATATGTTCAAACCATGTCAGATGTCTCACCTATAAATTTTAAAGTGGCGTATGCATTTGCTGCCATTCCTTCACGTTATTTTCTTGAAAACAAGATGTGGGCAGAAGCGGCCGGGCTTAAAATTCATCCATCTGGTTTGCCATGGCAGAATTTTCCCTGGGAAAAAGCAATCATACATTTCACGCGGCTGATGGGTTCTGTACATATGGGTCAAACCGAGTTGGCCAACACGGAGTTGGATGAATTGAAACGACTTTATAATAAACTCACAAATCAAAAGGATTCTTACAAAGCCAACCAGGTACAAATTCAAATTAAAACCGCTGAAGCCTGGATGCGGTATAAAGAGGGAAAGATAGACGAAGCGCTGCAGATTATGCGCAGTGCTGCCGATCTGGAGGATAAATCAGAAAAACATCCGGTTACACCCGGCGCTATCATACCTGCAAGAGAATTATTAGCGGATATGTTATTACAAATGGACAAGGCTGACGAAGCATTGACAGCCTATGAAGATGACCTGAAGAAAAATCCTAAACGGTTTAATGGATTGTACGGTGCAGCCGTAGCAGCTGAAAAGTCCAATAAATTGGGAAAGGCAAAAGATTACTTTATACAATTGTGCGAGATTGCAAACTCACCAAATGCAAACAGGCCGGAACTCCGGAAGGCAAAGTTGTACCTAAAGAAAACAAGCAACGATTTTGATAACAAAATTGACAACGGAAGAGGTTAAAATTTTAAAATTCTCTGTACAATCAAACTAAAAAAATACTTCAGTGTCACCCTGACTTAGGATCACAAAAAAACCGCTGTTTTAAAGCGGTTGATGAGATAAAATAAATTTCGCCTGATTTAAAAGTTCGCGAAGAATCGACCTTCTGTGACAGACTTGGTACCTGTGCCACCATTAGGATCGACAGCTGTTCCGGAAAAACTACCTACAATATGGGTCGCATCAAAAGAAGTGATCTTGATGCTCACCGTGTTTGCAGTTCCGTAAGAATTAATGCCATCACTAACACCTACAAACGCTGCGTTAGTAGCATTGTACGTTCCGGCAGTGATGCCTCCCTGCTTACTAAGGGAAATTTCAATACTGTTACCATCGGTCGTAAAGCCAGAAATAAATACGGTTTCTGTGCCACCGGTACTCATTTGCTTTTCTGCCATAGGCGTACCATAATCAATGGATGTGCCGCCGACTTTAGCAATCATACCAGGACTTGTGAGAGGGGGAGCTTCTGTGATTTCAGATTTTTTGCAACCAACCATTACAGTGGCTGCCATTAAAATAAAAGCTAGCTTTTTCATAAGGTATTATTTCATGCGATATTAAACAAAAACGCCGTGAATTGCAACCTGTGAGACGGGAATTTCATGAGTTATGGGTTAGGAACTATACGTAGTTTTATAAAGGTTTCACTAATTACCGGTTATACACTTCCGTTTGTTTTAATGGACCCGGAAGTTTACTAAGTAGTACTCACATGCCATTCTTTCTTAGAACAAAAATTTATACTCCGGCTTTTTAAATGAATATCTATGGGACAAGTGTATTGCCGGGTTAACCAGGAAGCATTTTACTATGCAAAGTCTTAAAACGGTGAAAACTTACCTTCGCCTAAACAATCACTATTCAGTTAATTTCGGTTATGAAAATGCCTGGGTTGTTGCTGCTTTTGCTCCTCGCCTGCAATGCTGTTTCGCAAAATATAAGTTCGAAAGAGTACAAAGAAGATTTTGCATATTTCTGGACTACGGTTCAAGCCGACTATGCCTACTGGAATAAAGTGGAGACAGATTGGGATAAAGTAAAACTTTTCTATAGTTCGTATTTCGATACAGTTTCTTCAAAACGAAGTTTCGTATTGCTTCTTGAAAAAGTTTTTTACGAAATTTATGATCATCATGCATCACTGAACACGAATACGCCGGTTTCGCAAAGGCTGGTACCGTCCGGTGCAGACATCTGGGCAGAATACATTAATGGAAAACCTGTAATTGTAGAATTAAGGAAAGGTTTTGGTGCGGAGAAGGCTGGTTTAAAACCTGGAATGGAGATCATTACTTTAAACAATATGCCTGTTGAAGAAGCCATCAAAACATTCCTGCCAAAAAATTTGAAAAAGGATGATTTGGATGCCCGCAATTATGCATTGCGTGTGCTGCTTGCAGGAAATCACGTCCAGGAAAGAAAAATCAGGACCAGGTATCAGGAGAAGGAACCGGATTTTTATCCTGATGCAAATAACAAACTACTGGAGCAATATCCCTACAAAACAAAAATTGAATCAACGATCCTGGAAGATAATATTGGTTATATACGAATTAATAATTGCCTGGGCGATAACAGCCTGATTCCATTATTTGATTCTAGCCTGACTGCCATTACTGCAGCAAGGGCGTTGATCCTTGACCTTCGCGAAACACCGTCGGGAGGAAATACTACAGTGGCTCGTTCTATTATTGGACGTTTCATTACCAGCGAAGATTTTTTTCAAAAACATGAACTTACCGGGGAAGAAAAACTGTTTGGTGTAAAAAGAAGCTGGACGGAAATAGTTTCTCCTAAAAAACCTATATATACAAAACCTTTAGTGGTGCTATGTGATCACTGGACAGGCTCAGTTGGAGAAGGCATTGTTATTGGTTTCGATGCGTTGAAAAGGGCAACTGTTATCGGAACAAAAATGGCCAGGTTGAAAGGTGCTATTTACTCCTACACCTTGCCCAACACAAAAATTGGTTTTTCAATTCCGGTAGAACGGTTGTATCATGTAAACGGAACACCAAGAGAAAATTTTAAACCACACATATTAGTTGATGTATCAAAGAAAACCGGTGCAGATGTGATTTTAGCTGAAGCGTTGAAATATTTGCAGAAGAAATGACTCGTTTTCTAAAAATATTTATTCCATGGGTACTGCCGATCAATAGCCATGGCGTTTTTTTCAGAGAACCAACGAATGGCACTTAAATGTCGTCTGAATGGCGGGTAAAATAATCGTGTACATTTGGCTGCAGGGATAATTTTGCCGTGAATCCAACTCAAAAACAAATGATCGCTACTATGATCAGGGAAGGGCGCCTGGCAAAAGGCTTTACCCAAAAAGAATTATCCCAGCTTTCAAATATCAGTGTTCGTTCCATCCAAAGAATTGAGAATGCCGAACTGGTGCCAAGAAGCTATACCTTAAAAACATTGGCAGGAATACTCGACCTTTCATTTGATGCGCTGCAAAAGGAAGAATTATCATCACCCCTGTCATTATCAAAAAAGAACACTGCTCAAAAGATCATCCTTTCAGTCGGTATAGTTACCGCAATTATTTTATTGGCAGCCGCATTTATTTCGCAGGCGGCTTCTTTCCCGGAAACACAATTTGAGTTAATAAATTTTATCACTGTTATTGTTTTGCTTATAACCTCCATTCTCTTTTTTGTCTGGAAAAAATAAAATCATTTTCAATTTCTCCTGATGTTAGGCATATTAGTGCAATTAGCCCTGTCATGGTTGATCCTTTGGATCGTTGAAAAGAAGAACTTATCTGTGCTTGGTTTATATCCTTCTATCTCCAGGCTAAAAGGTTTCCTGCTGTTTTTCCTGGTTGCAATGCTTTGCTGCCTGTTTGAAATTTTTCTACGCAGGCAATTTTTTAAAGAGCAGTACCAGCTCAATCCTTTGCTCAACTTTAAGCTGATTTGGAAAGGGTTTCAATGGAATTTGATTTCAGTTTTGTACGAGGAGCTAATTTTTCGTGGAGCACTCCTGTACATACTGGTAAAAAGATGGGGAACGAAGCAGTCTATCGTTGTTTCAGCTATTGCTTTTGGTGTTTATCATTGGTTCTCATTTAATTTGTTTGGCAATCCCGTGGCAATGATTTACGTTTTTATTATTACCACCATTATGGGGTTAATCCTGGCCTATGCCTACTCAAAAACAGGGTCAATGTATATTGCTATTGGTTTTCACTTAGGATGGAATTTCATGCATGGGTTTGTGTTTTCAAACGGACCGATTGGTAATGGTGTTTTTATGCTGGCATCACAGCAGCCGGTCGTTACAGTCTCTTATTTCACCTATTATACTGTGACAATCCTGCCCATTGTACTTGCTTTTTTCAGTAGTTACCTGGCCGTTAGAAAATGGAAAAGCGACTGATAAAAATTTAAAGGCTGGTCATGTTGGCAATCAACATCAACCAAGCATTTCTTAACCACAATCAATACTTTTAATCAATTACAAAAATCATAATGTAACAGAAGAAAATCATATATCTTCAGTGCTCATTTTTTTAGAAAAAGCTAACTCTTATGAAAAATATTGCAACCGTTATACTGCTGCTATTCTATTCGTTTGCCTTCGCGCAAACGAAAATTCCGATTACCAGTAATTACATTTACCAGGATAATTCACAGCAGGACAGGGCTGACAGGTTAATTGATGGTAATACCGCTATTAACTACTCGCCAACAGGTCCAAAACTTTACAAACAGCATGAAATTGTATTTGACTTAATAACATGGAAGGCAAGCTTATCCAGTGTGAAAATTTATATTGGTAACCCGGATACCTGTACTGTAAAGGTTATAATGGTACAGAAAAATTTTGCAGAAAAAGAAATTGGAACATTTACAGGCGGTGCCAATCAATCATTCACTTACCAAAGTGGATTTAACGGGCAGATAGCCCGCATAGTTCTTAGAACCACGTCTAAAAATTACCAGTTCGGGAGCGAGGTTGAACTTTATGGAACCTATACCGTCCCTTCTGCTGCTAAACCAAAAGAAAGAAGACCACTTGGTTGGATGGCGGGAGCCAATGGTCATTCCTGGGATTTGATGAATGATGCGAAATTGAATGTAATTAAATCGCTTGGGATTCAAACCGGTGCACTTCGCATTTACGACTATCCTTATCAAATTACAGATACCTCAGGCAACTGGAAATTTGAAGGTGAGTTGGTGACAGACAGGTATTCAACTGACAGCGCGTTTGCAATGCTGCATCGTTGGTCTCCGAATATTTTTACCTGGAAAGGATTGTCGGGTCAATATGCAGACCAGCAAAAATCATGGAATGTTATTGATAGCTATCCAAATAAATATATACGTGGTTCGGTGGTTGGTTATAACGATTATGGATCCTGGGGACAGGTTACAATGACAATTACAGCCACGAACGGCACCGATGAACAGAATTATGGAAAATGGTTTGTGTACAAGAACGGCGTGGAGGTTAACGTTACGGAAACACCAGAAAATTTTTCCTATACTCTGGTTGGACAAAACAGGACTTACAACGTTGGTGGCGGACTGGGTTTTGCTGCCGGGGAGGTACTAACATTTTACAAATCGCAAACTTCAGTAAACCCAATATTTTTTGCAGACAAAGACTTACCAAAAAGAAATACATATGAAGCTCATTTACGTTCGGCAAAGGGAACTTTTGTGTATGCATCACGTGGTGGCAGTAATGCGAATGTTCCGGATTATCCCGTGCAGCCTGGTCAAAGAATGTTGAAAGGATACAACATTTACAATGCCATTGAAA
>Ga0193740_1000332_pt1 | contig 13561 bp, 10 predicted proteins | sample L2s1metaG_FD_145072 | JGI IMG/M metagenome (GOLD analysis project Ga0193740, IMG submission 145072) | Soil microbial communities from a riparian zone of the East river system, Colorado, United States - L2s1 | ecosystem: Environmental > Terrestrial > Soil > Riparian zone | place: USA: East River... | reverse complement strand
AACTGCCGCCATGAATTGGTAACTGTGGAGAAGTACTTTTTAATACGGATGTCGCCATGTGGTACGTTTCTCATGGCATAATAACCGCCACCTGCAAATGGTATCTCAATACCGCTGGCCATTCTTCCCATTCCGTAAAAAGCTTCGCTGGAAGGATCCGCCACTGCAACACCATCTATCAATAATGAATAATAGTGAAAGCCTTCACCAATTGAATCGGTTGTTACCAACCAATAACCGCCTGTATCTTTCACCATGTCATATTTTTTTCCAAGGTCAATTTGAACTCTTTGAGCTTCCGGTGCTCTCACACGAAATATCACACGATGATCTGCCAATACCTGGGGATATTGTGCGGATCGTATATTGCTTGATGCCGGCGCTCCAACAACAGGGTATTTAGAAAAAGTAGAAGTATCAACAGGTTTGAAAATAAGTTGGGAGAACATGTACAACCCATTTTTCCAAACTTTGAAATCATGACCACCAGGCTCGATATAGTAAATGTGAGGCACATTATTTTTTATGAGATAATCATGCGTTCTCTTGCTGAATGAGATGAGGTTATCGCTTGCGCCGCAGGAAATCCAAAGAAGTTTTAATTTCTTCTTTGTTTCCGGCGGATTGGGAACTAATTGCTCTGGTGTTTTTGTGTTGGGGGCAGAAGAAAATCCACCAACCCAGGCAAATTTATCCAGGTTGCCCAAACCAAAATTCAATGACTGTCCGCCACCCATCGAAAGACCGGCAATAGCACGGCTCTCCCGGTCTTTGATCACAGGCAAGTTCTTTTCGACATAAGGAATTAAATCATTGAGCAAATCTTTTTCGAAAGTGGCAAAGGCCTGTACTTTTTCGCTGTCGAAAACATTTCCTCCCGCACGATCATCTTTCATTGCCCTCCCATTCGGCATAACAACAATCATCGGTTCAATCTTATTACTTCCATAAAGATTATCGAGTATCACCTGGGGCTGTCCGCCATTTAGCCATTCTTTCTCATCGCCCCCGATGCCGTGTAATAGGTATAGAACAGGATATTTTTTGTTTTTTGAAAAACCAGGCGGTGTGTAAATCAAGGCTCTCCTTGTTGTACCCACAGTTTTTGACGAATACCTGATAGTATCTATTTTGCCATGAGCAATATTTTCTCTGACCACATCGAAACCCGGAGGCATTTGCACAACTGGCTGCGAACCCGTATGAAGACAGAAGATCAGTAACATGGTAATAGAAAAAAAGAGCTGCTTCATATGTTTTAACTTTTTTTATTAATTATTTATGGTGCTTGTTGCTTTATGATTTGGTACTTACCGCTTAATTGCATCAAGCTGAATAAATACAATAAACCATCATAATAAGGATCGAAATAACCATCCTCATACGGTTCAAGTTTTGCGTTCCAAAGCGCATGAACAAAATCAAGACTATTCTTTTCTTTATTGATTAACGATGTACATGCAGCAGTAGATACCAACCCAAGAGAGTGTCTTAACTTTTTAAAACCTCCCGCCTGTAAAATCACATCAGGACGGGAACCATCAAGATTGAACTGATCTTCGAAGGTGTTGATCCCTTTTGATCGAAGGAAATTTTGAAAACGCTTTGCATAATCCTGCTGCCAGGCTTTATCCTTCCCAAACCAAATGTAGTCCATGGCAATATTCATCGGTACTCTCCACGAATCAAATCTAAAGCCAACAGGCATCCATCGTGTAGGATGTGGAGCACCACTAAAGTCCGAATAATCGGCATTCAACCCGGTTACAGGATGACAGGCTCTATGTAAAAAAGCCCGTGAAGTATCTGCGCAATCTTTGTAAAACTGCTCGTGACCGTCCTTTGCATACAAAGCCCAAACTTCAAGGAAAGCAGGCAAATGATAGGAAGGATCTGTCCACTTATAACCGTCGCCTTCAGGCACAAAACTGATTTGCTTGTGTTCTGTGTTGAACAAATTGTAAATATTTCCGGTACCATCTTTCTTCCACATGGCATCGAGTATTCTTCTTGCTTCTGCATAATAGTTGATACCAGTGTTATTACCCCAACGATTGGATGCAAATAAAAGATCTGTGACAAAATATAATTCTCCATCAGATGCAGAACCTTCCGAGTTCTTCTTCATCGTTTTCGGATTAATACTCCATGCAAAGTAGGCTTCTCTTGGACCAACCTGGTGCTGCAAATATTTTTTTGACCATCTCCAGATGCGGTCAAAAACGTCTTTTTTGTTCAATTGAACAGCGATCATCATTCCGTACGAAAGCCCTTCGGTTCTTGCATCATGATTTTTTACATCAGATACATAAGCCATAGAATCATCTACTTCGAAGTAAACGCGATTGGGACCTTCGAAAATGTCATGATAGGCCTTTGCCAGTTTTGCATCGATATCCTTTTGCTTATAGCCGGCCTCAAGGAAAATATTGGGATAAGAGTTGGAATAGAATGCTGCCCGGGAAGTAGTTTTTTGCTTTTGTTTTTTGTTTTGCCCAAAACTATATGCAGCAAAAACAAGCATAACCATTACCAACAAACCTTTCTTAACACGTTTCATATACGAGTAATTATCTTCTGCATTATTTAAAAATTTCCTGCAAAGTGGTGGCCAGGTATTGCTTACAGTTCATCCAGGTATGTCCGCCGGGCACAATATGGCTTTTTACTTTAATGCCCTTTCCCTCGTACATCGCAATATTTTGCTTTGCACTTTCATACAAAAAATCCTCTGTACCCACGCTAATGGTGAATAACTTTAATTGATTGTTGATTAAATCGGCCTTAGGAGAATAAGTACTGCCAAAGTTTTTCTGAAATTCATCTGTTGCGGTAAAAGGCGCATACGAACACACATAAGCAAATTTATCCGTGTTGGTAAGGCCAATATTCAATGTCTGACCACCACCCACGGAAAAGCCTGCAACCGCCCTGTGTTTACTATCTGTATGAACAGGATAATTGGTCTCAATAAAAGGGATGATGTCATTCATAACATCTTTAGTGAAATCAGGCATGGGTTTCGGCCTTACATTACCGTAAGGCATTACAATGATCATTGGAACCGCTTTTCCCTGCGCAATCAAATTATCAGCTATAAGGTTGGCATGTCCAACTTTAATCCATGTTTCTTCAGTATCAGAACCGCCATGAATCAAATAAAGAACAGGATATTTTGTTTTACCATTAGGATTAAAACCCGGTGGCGTATATACCAGCAACTGGCGTGTTGAACCAAGTGTATTCGATTTATAATAGCGATAGCTGATCTTACCATGTGGCACATTTTGCAAAGAATGTACTAATGGTGTATTACCCGGGATATCAACAATGCTGCGTTTGAATCGTTCGTTCGCAAATATTTCTGTGTTATTCGGGTCTGCCAGCTGTATGCTGTCCACTATAAAAAAATAAGGATAAATATCCGGTTTGATTGGTCCCACTGTAATGCTCCAAATACCAGAAGTATCTTTTGTCAGGGCCTGGCTGCCCGATAAAAATTCACCACTTAATAAAACCTTTTGGGCAGTGCGTGAATAATATTTAAATGTAACCGTATTATCAGCATGTACTTCCGGCGAACTGATTGATGGCGGCCTTTGGGCGTTTACCGGAATGCCAGCAACCGTCAATGCAATCAGCAAATAAACAATCTGTTTCATTCTATTATTAATTAGTTCGAACACATTTATTGTTTCTCTCTTTTTAAAAATTCATCTTCATCCCTCAGGCTAATGGCATCCTTTGTAGGGAAATCCCCGGGCACAGGATACGTCACTTTCCCTGTGGCCAGCCACTCTGCTACTCTTATTACTGTTGTTTGAAAACCGACGCAGCGATAGGCAAGCGGATAAATATCCCCTGCCCAAAGATGTCCAAGGCTGGAGTTGTAAACTTTCCCTTTGCCGTATTTGACAAGCCATTCAACAGGCCATCGCTCACGTGTTGCTGTGCTGTCATAAGCGTAGGATAATACGGTTATATTTTCAGCCAATCCCCTGGGATAATTATATACCTCTGTGTTGGCTGTTTTCCATTGGTCAGGATATCCTTTGTTAATGGGATGCTCTTTCACAATCTGAATAACTGCATTAAACCGTGCGCCGTGAGATGTATTTTTTCCTTCACCTGGCGGTATGCGAATAATATTTTCAGCGGAATCAATTTTTAATGCATATCCAAATGTCCTTGGTCGCCAGCCAAGACCAATCATCTTTTCATATTCCTGCCATTGAGGAAAAGAATTATTGGCCGAATGAAGTATAAATAAACCACCACCTTTCTTTACATATTTTTCCAAAGCCTGTTCGGCAAATGAAGACCACCGCAAAGCCGGTTTATTTAAATTGTTGGTGTTCTGAATGACTACTCCATACTTAGTAAAGTCCGGCCGCCAGGCTTCACGTTTTGTAGTATCAGTGGTTAAAGTTGCAACATCCACAATAAACCTTCCGCTTCTTTCAAGTATCCACTTTATTACTGTTGTCGTTTGTTTCCAGTCGTGATTACTGAAACCGTCAACGATCAGGACATGAATGGGCTTATTCTTTTGCGCTAAAGCGGAAATCGAAATAAGTGTAAACAGAACAAAAGATAAGTACGCTTTCATTTTCGGTTCGTTATTTAAAAAGCAATTGAGCCGTCTCCGCCAAAAAAACTTTTGTATTCATCCAGGTATGACCACCACCGGTAACAAGGCTTTTATAATTTATTTTTTTAGACGCCAGATAATTTAAAAACGCCGCCGTATCGTTATATAAAAAATCTTCGTTGCCTATACTCACCCATAGCATTTTTAATTGTTTATTGGTAGCATCGGGATTCTCCACAACCGACTTAAATGCGCTATCCATTTCTGCAGGTGGCAAATAAGCACTGTAGCAACAGATCCATGAGAATTTATCCATGTTCCAGAAAGCAGTTCGTAAAGTTTGTCCGCCACCACGGGAAAAACCACCAATGGCACGATTGTCTTTGTTAGCAATTGTGCGATAGTTTTTGTCCACGTACGGAATTATATTTTTTATCATGTCCTCCTCAAAACCCCTCATCCTTCTCATGGCATCGGCGCTTTCCCGGCCCATAGGATCTGCAGGTTTAGCCCCTCCTTTTTGTGCAGCTATTCTTGCTTCTATGTTTCCATACGGCATTACAATGATCATTGGTTTTGCTTTGCCTTCAGCAATCAGGTTATCAAGTATCAGATTTGTGCGGCCCACCTTAAACCAGGTTTCTTCTGTATCGGTTGTACCACTTATCAGATAAAAAACAGGATATTTTTTTGAGGCCTCTTTATCGTAGCCGGGAGGCGTGTAAATCACCAATGACCCGGTTGTACCTTGAACAGAGGGATAATATTCGTAGTTCACGGAACCATGAGGCACATCCTGCATGGCGTGCACTGTTGGCGTGAAACCAGTAACATCTACTAGACTTGCCTTAAACCTTTCATTAGGAAAATAATCTTCGTTAGCAGGATCCATCACAGTAACGCCATCCACTATAAAACTGTAAGGATAGATATCAGGCCTAATTGGACCAACAGTTACACTCCAGATGCCCATACTGTCCTTAATCATTGGAACATTTGCAGCACCAAACTGGCTACCACCCAGTTTCACCTCTTTGGCTGATCGTGCGAGGTAGCGAAATGTTACTTTTTTATCCGGAAGCACTTGTGGAGATATCACGAACGGCCCCCGGGGAGGTTGACTCATTACCGAACCAGATATAAAAAGTACTATCCATAAAAACAATAACCGTGTAAGTGTTGTATTGCGCATGCGATCTTGTTTGCTTTTATAATAATCCAATAAGATTTGCCGTTCACTGCATAAAATCCTACCTGAAAAGTTTTTGTGTAATCGTTGCCAGGTAAAGTTTACAATTCATCCAGGTATGCCCGCCGTCGGAAATAAACGTTTCGTGTTTTATTTTCTTTTCATCGAGCAATTTTATGTAATCCGAAATAACAGGGTACAATCCATCTTCTTTACCCACTGCTATCCAGAACAATTTTAAACGTTGATTGGTAAGAGAAGGGTCGGCAAAAGCTACTCCGTTGTTGCGTTCAAATTCCTGTTTCAGCATGCCGGGTGCAAAACCCACCACCCACCTGAACAAATCAGGGTTATTTAAACCAAGGTATAAGGAAGTTCCTCCTCCTCCTGAAAAGCCGGCGATGGCCCTGCTGTCTTTGTCTGCTTTTACACGATAGTTCTGTTCGACAAAAGGAATAAGATAATCCAGAAAATCTTTTTTGACCTCCTGCAGGTTGTCCCAGTTTCGAAGACTTCCGGATGCACGGCTGATCTTCGGGTAGGCACGACCGTAAGGCATTACAATGATCATAGGCACAGCTTTGCCCTGTGCAATCAGGTTGTCAAGAATAATATTTGCTCTTCCAACCTTCGTCCATGTTTCCTCGGTATCCGTAGTGCCATGAAGCAGGTAAAGAACAGGATATTTTTTAGATGCATCTTTTTCATACCCCGGGGGTGTATAAATCAGAACAGGACGTGTACCTAATTCAGGAGAAGTATAATAACGGTATGAAAGCGTTCCGTGGGGCACATTCTGAACAGTATGTACCAGTGGAGTACTACCAGTAATTTCAACTATGCTGTTTTGAAAACCTTCGTTGGGAAAAATGTTTGTATTCCTTGGATCGGCTACCTGCATGCCATCAACAACAAAATGATAAGGATACATGTCCGGATTTACCGGGCCCAGTTTTACAATCCAAACACCGGATGTATCTTTTGTCATGGGCACATTAGCCTTTTCAAACTGTGCATTCAGCTTCACGTCTTTTGCAGAAGGTGCAAACAAGCGAAAAACAATGGTGTTATCCGGGTTCACCTGCGGAGAAACAAAAGGAGGTACACGTGGTGGTTGGCAAATGGCGAAACCGTTCGTAAAAAGCGAAGCGGTTACCAGCAACGAACGTATGATTCCTGTTTTTTTCATAACCATGTTGATTTGCGAACTCGTTGTTATACATGAAGAGTTCTGGTAACCATTCACTGAATCCATTTATTTTTTTTCATCCACAAAAGCAAAGGATCAATCCAATCCGGCTGGCGGAAAATAAATCCATGTCCACCATGGGGATAAATATGCATTTCAGCAGCTACATTATGATGTCTTAAACTTTCGAAATAGGCAATACTGTTATCTACATCAACCGTTTTATCATCTGCTGCATGTGTTATATATGCAGGCGGCGTGTTATTGGTAACCTGCAATTCATTCGAATATTGATCAATTATTTCTTTGGTTGGATTTTTACCAAGCAAATTGTTTCGTGAGTCGCGATGCGTTAAACTGTCCTGCATACTTATTACAGGGTAAACCACAACCTGGAAATCGGGACGAAGATTGGTATTGTTTGTATTTTCAATAAGCGGTTTTTGAAAATGAGTGGCTGCAGTAGAAGCTAAATGTCCGCCCGCCGAAAATCCAATGATGCCAACTTTGTTTACATCAATTCCCCACTTCGATGCATTTTCACGAACGAGTTTAATAGCTTGTTGCACATCCTGCAAAGGGCCGGTTGTTTTGTTCTGCATGGTTGAATCATCGGGTAACCTGTATTTCAACACAAAGGCAACTATTCCATTCTTTGCAAATTGTTTAGCGTTAGTAATTCCTTCGCCCTGGTAAACAACTACTCCATAACCACCTCCGGGAATAATGATAAATGCCGTTCCTGTTGCTTTTTCTTTTTCGGGAAGATAAACTTCCAGTGTTGGCTTTGTTACCCCGCGAAACATTCCCGAACTAAAGGTTTCTTTTTTCTCTGTTTTTTTCGAATTGGGAACTAAGCCCGGATACAATTCGACGATTTCCTGTGCATTCGTAATAAGTGAAAGGAACAAGCAAATCATGAAAAATGATTTGCCTGCATTAATTTTTGTGATTTGATAATTCAATCGTCCAGGTATCACACGTATTCTTTTAATGATAAACCCCGCTATAAACTTCTTTATGAAACAACCACTGAATTGAGCGTTAGCAGCAACGAATTATTACTTTTTCTCTGTGTATAATTCTAATCTTTAAATAACAAAGGAGCCATTTGATACAGGCTGCGGCGCCATGTCTGAAACTCATGTGCGGTACCTGGAGAAACATAAGTAGCAACATTATAACCGGCTGCTTTTAAATCAGCTTCAACTTTAGGAAGAGCATCAGCCCCACGAGTTTCTTTACTACCATAACTTATAAATATAGCCTTCGGTTTCATTTTGCCTTCTAAATCCGCGGGAATATAGTTACCACCACTTAATAATCCCCAGTAACCAAAAACTTCTGGTTTAGCTAATGTTATCATCTTTGTTTCTGCACCACCCATTGAAAGACCCGCCATAGCACGGCCGTCTCTTTTGGCTACAGTACGAAAATGTGCATCGACATAGGGTACGAGTTCATCTAACAATACGGTTTGAAAACCATTATTAGCAAGTATGCTGGCCATGCCACCACCAGGGGGGGCACTGCGATTTACGCTATCTGGACGGCCACTAGCAGGAGCACCACCTGCTGGAGGGGCAGGAGGACGAGGGCCACCTGGTCTGCCACCAGTGTTGGTCATACCATACGTCATAACTACGATAAAAGGTTTGATTCGACCTTCTGCAATCATATTATCCATAATAAGGTTGGCCTTGCCTTGAATACCCCATGAAGTTTCATTTTCACCCCAACCATGTTGCAGGTATAGTACCGGGTATTTATTATTTCCTTTTTCGTAACCCGGGGGAGTGTAAACAAATGCATCGCGGGATGTCTTAGTACTCTTTGAAGGGAAAAGAATGTGCTGTACATGGCCGTGGGGAACATCTTTCAACGCATAAAAATCCTGGTCCTTCGCAGGTATTTCAATACCGCTTTCCCAACGTTGAGAGCCATAGAAAAATCCTGTTCCTGGATCATTAAATGTTGCTCCATCTACATTAACTCTATAATAGTGAAATCCTTCATCCATTGGTCCTGCGGTCGTGCCAATAAAATAGCCACTATCCACTTTGGTAAGCTTTGTTCCTCCTTGTCCTCCAAGGCCCAGACTTACCCGAACACTATCAGCATTGGGCGCATATATCCTAAACCTGGCATATCCCTGAGAGTTCACTTGCGGGTATGCCTGAAACGGCTGGTTAAAACTGGAAGGTTTAAAATCTTCCAATGGTGTACCGGTTTGTGAAGAACAGACTCCACTGACTAATATAGTTGCTAAAATAATAGCCGAAGATTTCAGATTCATTTGATTATAATTTTAAAATGAAGAACTCATTTTGATTGATAGTTAAAGCAGCCATTTCGTTAGGAATCAAATCCAGACCAATTCCGGATTTGCAGGCAAGCAAACTATATTTTGTCACTGTGCGTAGTGTTTTGAGATCTTTTAGATTGAACCCGCAAGCATAGAAAGCAATCGAAAGCTGTAGCTGTTTCATAACCGTTAAGTTTGAATAGTAAATAGCCCTCGTTGTAAGCAATAGCGCTAAGGCATTTCAAACATACACTTCTCTTTCAATCATCAAAACCGGAAACCCGAACGAACGTCTAATGTACGAACATATTTTATTTGTAAAACTCACATTTAACCAACCAAAGTTAACTTAGGTTAAAAACTACATTTTTCTTAGGTACAATCGTCCCTGCCAAGTTAAAACAGACCATCCCATTAACTGGTTTTTGCATTGATTAGCTGATCTATTTGCGTAAAATTAATAAATGTAAATTTCACGTTTTATCACAAAAAAGCAGGTCAATGCTCATACCAGGTTTTGTTTTATGGAAAGGCTTGCAGAAATATTGAACGGAATAAATACAATGTATTCGAATCTTAAGCAAAAAACTTCCAATAAAAACCATTGAAGGATTTTAAACAAAACCTGCCTGCATCAAGCAGAAATAAATCATATCCAATAAAATCGTTTGATTCTTCCCTTATTTAGAAGTGCAACTGGTCGCACTCATTCCATGAAGCGATTTAATTTACCCTTAAAAAGCGTATTGTTTTAATGAACAAATTATGATCAATTCCGGCAGGGAATTTTACAAACACATCGTGATGTCCTGAAATATTTTTTATTGCACTGGTAACAATTTTCCAATTATTTTCTCCACCGGTTGCATCAACTGACACAGTGGAAATTAGTTTACCTTTGGTGAGGTCGTCTAACCATATTTCAATCTTCCCTGCTGTTTTTGCAGAAGCAAGTATCTCGATTTTTTTTGCCGGATTTTTATTCTCACCAAATTCTACACCTGATAGCATAAACCATCCCCCATTTGATGAACTACTGGTAACTATTTTTTCAGAACCTCGCTTTAAAGTTGTAACGCCGTAATAATTGCTGTAACCTGCAGCAATAAGTGGAGAAAATCCATCCTTACAAATAAAGTAATCAAAATCAGCTGGTCTACCTTCTGCAAATAAGCCTATGCTGGTTCCAACCCACGAATTCCAGGCAGGTTGTGATTTATCAAGGTCCACTGAATTGATTGATGCACCAACCACAGTCCATTTTTTTCCATCACCACTACACCATGCAGTCAAATCATGTTCTTTCCTTTCCAGTTTAAGCCAAAGCTTATTACCGAAGGAATTGGATAGCACCCGGGTTGCCGTATCAAATTTGAAAATGATCTTTTTACCATGGTCATATCCGCTGTATAATCTTATAATCACTCTCTGGTTTCCGTTTGTCAGATAAATACCAGCTTTTGATGTTGTATCGGTTGCGTTAAAATCAACACGGGTAACTGCTGTATAATAGTGATCAGTTTCTTTCTGAACAATATGTGCTCTCGTGGTATCGGGTGTCAGCCGAAGCCATCCTTTTCTTTGAGAAAGCGAATATTGATTAAATGTTTTCTTCGTTAAAAAATGCCACCAATCACCAAGAGAATCCTTATTGAAATCATCAGAATGTACACTTCGCCATTTGCCTGATCCGGGAAGATTAGGTCTTAACAATGGTGCAGTACCTGGAGGTACTCCCCAGGGACGATCGCCTTCCCATATAACCTGGTATAAAGAAGTTTGACGACCCATACCTGACCAATCATCTCCTGTAAGCCGCTCATAGCTTTGACCCAATGTCCACCAGGTTCCATCAGACAACTGCAGTGGTGCTGAAATATGGTTGGGACTTCTAAAGCCTGTGTTTGGATCTGTTATTGGCTTAAAGAAATTGCCAAGTCTTTGCCATTTGGTCGAATCACTTGTTAATGCTGAAGCTCTCAACACATATTGCCCGCCTGAAACATCACCTGCAGGAAAATAATAGTAGTATCCGTTGCGCTTGCACATCACAGGTCCTTCTGCCCAGCTATATTGCAAATTAGCATTGATCCAATCAAGATTGATGACTGTATCCGCAAGTTGTCCATCACTTCCAAGAGCCTGCAAGCGGTTTATCTTTTGTCCATTTTTAATTACCATGTATGGCTTGCCATCATCAACAAAAATGGAGTTATCGTAACCAAGTGGTCCTGTAACCGGGTTTGTTTTTACCTGCACAGGTGTTGACCATGGACCGTATGGCGAATTTGCTTTAGAAAACCATTGACCGTTTGCTGAAAAATATATCCAATAAGAACCGTAGAAGTATGTAATGGCACCTTGCCAAATTCCTCCTGATGGCCTGTCGGTTACAAAACCTGCAATTGATGGAGGAACAACTCTGCTAATCACTTCCCAATGAACCAAATCTTTAGAATGATAAATGGGCAAATAGGGAGTAAAGTGAAAACTCGAACCACAGTGATAAAAATCATCACCAACTTTTAGTAAAGTTGGGTCGGGATGATCACCAGGTAATATCGGGTTGACATAAGTTCTTACAGTTTGATAGTAGCTTAATGAGTCAGGGTCAGAAAGAATATTACCGGCGTTTTGTCTGTTCGACTCCGATTTTTTCGGATCATTTTTGATTGCAGCTGTTTGCTGCGCCTCTAAATAAGTAATCAATAATAATAAACAAACTATCAGGAAAAACCGGGATGTTGTTTTCATTTGCGCTTCTGTTTTAGTTCAACACTTCCGCCAGTTTTGCACAGCCATGCAAACGGACACCTTTATTACATATTTTTAATTGTGCAGTTAAAAAAGGAAGGATGAAGAATCATCCCTCCTGACTGCTATATGGGAGATAAAAATTTAATTTTCTTACTTGTTATTAGCTCCTCCTCAACAATGTGACGTAGGACGCAAAACATAATTCTGTAGTGCACATTTCCAATTATGAAGGATGAGCTACTAATATCATTTATAATCAGGAGTAAACGTTTCCACTGATACAGCACGGTCACGCATTACCATTGTATCTTTTGTTACAACCCGCATGCTTTGGCTGGTTAAATCAACGGTGTAATCCAGGTACAAGGCATCCCGGTCCTTATTTCCCCAACTGTTTTTATCTCCTCCCTTTACAAACTTGCCGGAACCGGATGCAGTAACACCAGAAGTAATTGATGCTATTGTACAATTGCCTGTCGCATCAAAAGTGAGCTGCAATGTACAGTTGACATTGTTGCCACCAGAATTTTTAAATACAACAGGAAAATTAAGTTTGGTCAATGAAGCGGTAGATAGTTTGTTTACCTCATCGTTTTCAACATAGGGCTTATGCCTAACCAGTGTTTGATTAACACTACCCGTAATTACGTCCGTACCGCGGCGCAGATAGTTGCCATGCCACTCATTAACATACTTAAGAGAATAAACAACATAGTCACGAGGCTTCACTATCCAGTTAGCATCCACGGCCCGGTTGGGGTTAGCAACAGACGGTGTACCTCGAAGAATGGAGTCAGCACCCTTGGCCTCGTTCATTACCAAAGCAATCGCATAATTATTATCCAGAGCCAGAGGATCTGCAAAAAAAGCATCCGTTAATTGCAGCTGTACTCCTCCAAGAAAGCTTCCATTAGGGATCGTAATTTGATTTGAAGCTAACTGGTAATAGTTTGAAGGCAATGGAATGATCTTTCTACCACCTTTGTTAGACGGGAAATACAAATTATTACAAAGCGACGGGCTTACTGAAAAGCCAAGCACAATGTCTTTTTTGTTTTCACGAACGCCCCCTGTTGTAGCATTGATTAAAACCTTGCGTTGATTATCCAATGAGTTATCAATAAACAAATCTTCGCCAAGTTCAATGGTTCTGATAGGGAACTGCGTGCCGAAATAAACAGTTTGATAATCAAAATCGGGATGGGTAATATCCTGGTTTTTTATACATCCGGTTAGCATTGCTATCAACGCAACTGACAACCCTCCAAAAATTTTATTCATTTTCATGTCTTGTTAATTTTAAGATGAGACCAATTTCTTACCTCCAGCCCTTGTTTTGAGATAAATTACTAAACTTTAGCACCTCTAAAAATGGTATTGGCCCGTAATACATGTAAGCTGTATAGGAGCGGTTCTCAACGTTCAAAGGGGTATATGTTGTTCCATTAACATCAAGGCCGCGTGCCGCTTCATTCAGGTTGAGTTTCCAACGGCGTAAATCCCAAAACCGGAAACTTTCGAAGCATAATT
>Ga0193740_1000331_pt1 | contig 13571 bp, 12 predicted proteins | sample L2s1metaG_FD_145072 | JGI IMG/M metagenome (GOLD analysis project Ga0193740, IMG submission 145072) | Soil microbial communities from a riparian zone of the East river system, Colorado, United States - L2s1 | ecosystem: Environmental > Terrestrial > Soil > Riparian zone | place: USA: East River... | reverse complement strand
ACCTGAACAATTATATTCGTTGGGACAGCAGGGCCCAGCATGAGGAGATGATCAGGTTGTATCAATATGAAACAGCTGTGCAAACAAGAACTTTTGATACTTATAACGACGTAGACTGCTTTAATTATTCCGATGTTCACGACTGGATTAAATATATCAAGCATGGCTACGGAAAAGTGACGGATCATGCCTGCAGGGAAATACGATTGAAAAGACTGACAAGAGAAGAAGGGCAGGAGTTGGTAAAAAAATACACAACAAGAAAACCTGAGTATCTCTCTCAATTATTGAATTGGTTGGGTGTTACCGAAAACAGTTTGAATTACACATTGAACCAACACCGCAATCCTCTGGTGTGGAAAAGAAATGAAGACTGGCAGTGGGAGAATTTTGTACAGGTAAAAGAATTTCGTTCTGAGGAAATTGATGCTTACAGACTCGGAAAAAAGGAAGAATGTCGTTTCGTGCTAACAGGAAACAAGCGTTCCAATTACAAAGACGACAAGTACATTTTAATAGGCAAAGGGTACTATCAAGAATTCAATAAATTAAAATAAAATTACATTTGCAAAATGAACCTACCTGAGTTTGACAAAGCATTTGAATACGAGAATAATTTTTATCTAAGCTGTGATAACACAAGGATCAGTAAAATACTGGCTCATTATGAGTTATTTAAAATGACCCAATTTATTCCTGGGGCAATTGTTGAATGTGGAGTGTTTAAGGGTGCAAGTCTGGTAAGGTTTGGAGCGTTCCGAGATTTATTTGGTAATTCTTATGCAAAGAAACTTATTGGATTTGACATTTTTGGGAAATTCCCCAATAGCAATTACGAAGACGATCAAAAATATAGAGAGGGTTTTATTAATGAGACTGGCGGCGGTGTTTCCATCTCGGTTGAGCAGTTATATGAAGTTTTTCAACAAAAGAAAATTGAGAATGTGGAATTGATTAAGGGAGATGTGACTCAAACAATACCCTATTATTTAAAAGATAATCCACATCTTAAAATATCATTGCTCAATATGGATACTGATGTATATGAACCAGCTGTAACAATTCTTGAGCAATTATATCCCCGGATTGTAAGGGGTGGAATTTTGATTGTCGACGACTACGGGGTTTTCCCTGGGGAGACGAAAGCTGTAGATGATTATTTTGCTAATAAGGATGTTGAGATTTTAAAATTTCCCTTTGCCATGACCCCTTGTTATATAATTAAGAAATAAAAAAGAACAGGACATTTTATGAAAACTTATCAGGAACATTTAAAAAGCGTTTTGTCGTACGGAGAAACTGTGTCATCAACAAGAAAGCCTGTTTTTAGATCTTCTGCGATATTCCCGGTTATTGAGAACGGTATCTTTTCTACCCAAATTCTTTTTATGGGGTATTGGCTAAAGAAAAGAAATATTCCGGAAGTCACTATACTTGTAACATTAAGAGATGAGATCGGCTCCATCTTATTAAGAAAGAGTCTTATTATCAATGAAGTAAAGGCTTATAAAATTCCTATCATTTCCTGCATACAGGAAGCAGGAAGATCTAACAGCAATTTCATAGGATCATTAGAGTTGGAAGTGTTTTCAACCAGAGATATGGTTTTCCCATATCCTGCCTTTGTTGTTAATTACCTTAGCGAATTTGGAAGCACAGTGGTACATACTACAGGGAGGATTTATAATGATATTGAAGATATGATAGGCAATACAGCTTATAGAGTCCCTGAAAGTGGTTTTGATATTTATTCCGGTGCAAGAAACAATCCATTCTTTTCCTTTGTAAATGGTGTTTACGATAATTCAGGTAAATCGATAAACTATGAAATCGTGGATGAGGACCAAAACGTAACCAGCGGCCAGATACAATTAAAGAAAGTAATGCCTTATCAATCTTTCTTTGTCATGTTAAAAGACCATATCGATATTGATAAAATCTTAGGAGGCAAAAAAGGCACAATTAAACTTCAGTTGGACTTTGAGGGTTTTTTTACAAGGGTAATTGCTGGAAATTTTGTTGATAACAAAGCGGTTTCCATTACACATACATTTTACGATAGCTCTTCAATAAAGACTGATAGTGCTTACTTAAATAATCCAAATCCGGAGTTGCATGACAGCTATATTTTTGTGCCTTTGTTTTTAGAAAATGATTTGTATACCCACGTCGTCTATTATCCCATCTATTCTCCATCAGCCTATTTAATGAGCATCTATTTCTATGATGAGCCAGGAAATTGCCTGAAAAAAGTGGAGGAGTGGAAGAGTTTTTCTGAAACCGACAATTTGTTTTTCACCCTGGATATAAATCAAATTGTAAAGGAAAATTTTCAAAGTGAGGAAATAACCAGGGTAAAAGGAATGTTGATCGCTAATTCCTGGAATAATAAGGGAATACCAACCAGAATAAAGTATGGTTTAAACGTAGGAATAAACAACCGGCCATTTAATTTGCCCACTAACATTTGTTTTGCACCCGAAATTTCTAATCCAAAAATCTTAAACAAACCGGGAACATTTAAATGGGCCCCGATGTTGAATAATAGTGGGTCGGAAATTGTTATTACAAATTGTGGCCCAAATAAAACTTATACAAAACCGGCAAACATAACTATCGAATTTTATCGGGAACGGGATAATGAAATAATATCAGAATGTATTTCTTTACTTCCGCATGCGCAATATCATATACACAGCAAATTCAATGATCTGAAGGAATTTTTTGGTGATGATACAGGATGGATAACAATTAGCTCCGACAATCCTTTTGTTAATGCATGGTATTTCGATTTTAATTATGAGACGGGAGTTGTTGCTGGGGATCATTCTTTCTAATCTTTTCATTTTATATTATATTAATCTCATTACATTATTCACGTGTTAGGGTCTTTAGTATTATTTAACGGACAGTTTTGTCAGGCGAGTTATTTATGAATGAAAGGAAATTGCGTGTCCTTTTAATTGTTCAACCTGAACGAACTGACTTTTATAATTATCTCAGGTCAGCAGAAAATATTGAGTGGATATTGCTTTGGTATGAAAAACCAGGACAAATGAAGTTAAATGAAAGTGAACTCCCTTTAGAGTTTACAAGTATTTGGTATTGGACAGATTTTAGCACTCCCTTTCGGTTGCTTAAAAAAATAGACCCTGACCGTATCGTATTTTTTGAAATAATAGACTTACGCCAGATTGCACTTAATATAGCTGCCAATGCTTGTAAAATCCCAACCTTTTACCTGGAGCATGGCGCTGCAGGAGATAAGAATACTGCTGTTGAAAGATGGAAGGAAATACGCTTCAGGCAACAAAAATTGCCCTATCTCGCAAACAGACTAAAGTCTGCATGGTTTGATGTTGTCCGTTCAAAGCTTTTCTATTATTCCGTTTTTACTGGCTTTTACTCTATCAGGTCTTATATTAAATACCTTATTCTACCATTTAAAATGTTAAGTGGTGCACCAAATAAAATACTCACATTTAATAAATTTCCTGAAAGAGTACCAAAACTTTCAATTGTATTTAACCAAGCCAACTTTGATGAATTTGCTTTATATACAGGAATAAAACATGAAGATGCATTGTTTACTGGAGTTCCTTACTTTGATCAGTATTACAAAAGTGGCGGATCGGTTAAAAACTACATTTTCTATATTGATGCTCCTTTCATGGAAGAAAACCTTTGTGGATGGACAATTAATCATCATAATCATATTGCCAATAAGCTTTTCGAGTTTGCTGAAAAATCAGGAATCCATGTTTACATCAAACTACATCCACGATCCAAAAAAGAGAATTGGTTCAACTACAACCCTAAGTCTGATCATGTAACAATTATTCAAAATGGAGATTATACCGATTTGTTTTTAGATTCAAAGCTCATTTTAGGTTATAGTTCAAGTTTATTGAATGGTTTCCTTTGTGCAAGGAAAAATATTGTTTTTTTGGGGTGGCATCCTCAACCAGTAAATTTTGGATTTGATTTTTCATCCACCGGCTTATGTCATTTTTCTTCTTCACCTGAGGAATTATTAGAAAAATACCCTGATTGGATAAATCATAATTTAACTTTTGAAAATGAAGAAATCTTTGAATGCTATCTAAAAAGATTTAATTACCCATTTGACGGAAAGGCAACAGAAAGAGTAATTAACGCTATCATTCAAAATGAAATTTCTTAAACAGGTTTCACTTTATACCTTGGTTGGCGTAATCAGTGCCGGCATTAATTTTTTTATTATGCCTGTACTAACACATCATTTGTCGCCAGCCGATTATGGATTGTTGGCTATTTTTAATACCTACGTCACCATCCTAATTCCTATTGTGAGTGTGTCCGCCTACGCTTTACTAAGCGTGGACTACTTTAATCAAAAGAATAAAAATAAATATGCTTCCGAGTTCACTTCCATCCAGCTGATTCCTGTTTTCAACGCTGTTCTTCTTTCTTTTATGGTTTGGGGCTTTTACGGGAGATTTGCCGATGATCTGGAGCTCGGGGGAACCGGGATTGGATGGGGATATATTATTCTCACAATCACCCTGCTCAGTATTTATTTTGAGCAATTCATTCAATACTTGATTCTTCAAAAGAAGGCCGCACTTTTCTCTTTTTACTCCTTATTACGTGTAGGAATTGAAGTAACACTGACATTTTATTTTATTGTTTACAAAGGTTGGAGCTGGGAAGGCAGAATGTATTCCTGGTTGATCACTTCAGTACTTTTTTTTGTGATAGGTTTTGTTTATTTCTATAAACAGGGCCTTGTCAGCACCTCAATTAACATGAAATACATCCGTGAGGGAATTGTGTTTGGTGGTCCGCTGGTATTGCATGGCATCGGCAAATTTGTTGTCAACCAGTCGGACCGGCTCTTTATTGTAAAAATGGTTTCAATGGAAGCAGCCGGTATTTATAATATAGGGTACACAGTAGGTTCGCTGGTATTGATTGTGGTTAGTGCCTTTTTTAATTTCTATAGCCCTTTTTTAATGGAGCGACTTGCCGATATTACAGAAACAGGACGATTGCAGGTGGTAAAAATGAGCTACTATTATATTATAGGTTGCATCGTTCTACTCGTCCTGATCCTTTTGTTAACGCCCCTCTTCTTTACATTGTTCATTGACAGCCGCTATTATGAGGGAACGAAGTATGTATTCTGGGTGGCATTGGGATATTGTTTTTGGGGTGGATATATGCTGTTTTCCGGATTTATTTTTTATTTGAAGAAGAGCGGGATATTGGGATGGCTAGCCATTTTTAATGTTCTTACAAACCTCGCGTTTAATTATTTTTTTATAAAAATTTTTGGAGCGATTGGCGCTGCTTACGCAACAGCTCTTTCTTTTTTCCTGTTAATGTTGCTGGTAGCAATTATCACGCAAAGGCTTTTGCCCATGCCCTGGCGTAATTTTCGCGGCGCAAGACTAATCAAGCTTTCTTAAATGACAAGACCCTTAGTGATACATGTAATCAATTCACTTACAATTGGCGGTGCAGAAGTGTTGTTAAAAAATACGGTAAACCTATTGAAGAATTACAAGCATGTGATTGTTTATCTCAATGAACCAGATATGTTGAAAGACCAATTTGAAGGAGATGTGGAATTTTATGGCTTAAATCATAGCAATTGGAGCGATAGCTTTGCTACTAAAAATAAGTTAAGCCGGATCATTGCTGAAAAGGAACCCGCGCTCGTTCATGCACATTTGTTTGATGCAACACTGCTTGCACGGTTTGCCACACCAAGGAACATTCCATTCTTTTTCACCATCCATAATATTTTAAGTAAAGATGCATTTCAGGTGAACCGATTGTCACTTCTGGCAGAAAAATGGAGTTATAAAAAACACCAAAATATCATTGCAGTTTCAAAAGAAGTGCTAAGAGATTATCACAAATGGGTGGGCCTAAAAGGCTGCTCTCATGTTTTGTATAACTATGTTGATCAGTCATTTTTTGATTTGCAATACAATTCCGAACAAGATATTTGTGATGATTTCAGACTTGTGGCAGTGGGTAACCTGAGGAGACAAAAAAATTACGAGAATCTCCTGCAAGCTTTCGGCTTGTTAAAGCATTTGCCGGTGCACCTTGATATTTATGGGGACGGCGACCTGGAAGAAGTATTGCAACAACACATACAGGCAAAAAACCTGAATGTTGAGTTGAAAGGCGTTGTCAACAGTATAGCATCTGTGATATCTACTTATCATGCGTTTATTATGCCGTCCGTTTTTGAAGGCTTCGGCATTGCGCCGATGGAAGCGATGGCTGTAGGTATGCCGGTTCTTTTGTCAGATATTGAAGTGTTTAAAGAAATTGCTGGCGACAAGCCTATATATTTTGATCCAAAGGATCCATCTTCTATCGCCAAAGCAATTGAATTTACTTACATCAACTGGCAAAGTATTCTTTCCAGATCAAAATACAATAAAGAATTGGCGAGGTCTCTTGTCTCAAAAGAAGTTTACATCAATCAGCTTGAATCAATTTATAAAACCACCTCTTGAACTATGTCATGTATTTTTTGTGGAGGTAACGATATAACTGCAGCTTCTTATCCAAGGCCTACACGGTTTGAAGGGAAAATATTTAGCTACCGGCAGTGCCGTTCCTGCAAGCTTATTTTTATTGAGCCTCTGCCTACTGCAGAGGATTACGATAAAATGTATGCAAACAGTTACCATGAGGAGTTTTATTTTAAAGAAACGGACAATAATTATTCGCAATTGTTTAATTTATTGAATCCATTGATGAAAAATAGATTCATTCTTGATTATGGTTGTGGGGATGGTTCTTTTCTTCGGTTTTTATCAAAAAGAGGGTATAAATGTGCAGGAGTGGAATATGATTCAGGCTTGGTTCAAAAATTAAGAGAACAAAACAGAGATATACAATTTTATACTGTGGATGAATTCTGGTCGGAGCAAAACGATATTTCATTTTGGCTAATATTTTTTGGAGATGTGTTAGAGCATTTGGCAACGCCTGTAGAATTTCTTAGGAAGATTTATCAGAAAATGCCTACCGGTGGTTTAATTGTTGCACAAGGCCCTCTGGAGAATAACTCAAGTTTGAATTTGTTATTCAGAAAAATGACTTCGTCTTTAATTGGAAAAGATAGAATAGCGTCACATACGCCGTACCATATTTTTTTCAGCAATGCAAAGAACCAGGAGATGTTGTTTAGTAATACCGGATTTAAGACGATTTATTATAAGGTCGAGGAATCGCCCTGGCCGTGTCCGTCTCAGTTTTCTGCACAACCTGTGAAAGCTGTTCAATTTGTAGTCGGGCAGGCATCCATCTTGTTTTCTAAACTACTACCGTTGAAGATGGGAAACCGCTTTATTTATATTGGTCGTAAGTAAAGTTATTTTATAGGTTTTTAGTACACGAATATACCGTGGTGTTTGTTGTTGATGCGCCTAATATCGGTAGTGAAGTTGTTGTTGGGGCGTCCCATTGTTAAAACTAGCGAAGTAAAATATTGATATCTGCCAAGTTCTTTTTCGACTACATTAGAATTGGTTCCGTGATTTTGTGAAAGGATACTTTGAAATAGAAGTCAATACGTTTTAATATTGCAAATTGAATTATTTCACCAATGCAGGAAAATACAGTTATTGTTCTTTCCAGAGAAGTCTTTTTGTGCAAAGAGACAGGGGCCTTAATTAGGGCTCTTTAACTTAATGTATCAAACTTTCAACTTTATCAATTATTAATAAAGCGATCACTGACGAAAAATATGTGATCTATGACATGCGCTTTCGTTGATATTGGCTTATGCTATACGTATGACTAAAGGATATTATTTCGAAGATGTTTTTCATTGTGAAATGTGTGGGGATGAAACATCTTTACACCGTGTACTTGGACAGCGACTAAACCGGCAGCAGGGCTTATCCCCCCGAAAAAAGACTGGCATCAGTGTCTCGGTAAAAAAATGTAATAATTGCGGTCTCGTTTACTCTTCACCTCAGCCTATTCCCTTTGATATACAAGACCATTACGGTATACCGCCTGAAAGCTATTGGGAACCTGTTTATTTTGAAATTGAAGAGAGCTATTTTTCAAGAGAAATCAGGGAGACAACAGAATTTTTTAGACAGAAACAAAATCCAAAAGCACTGGATGTTGGAGCGGGGCTTGGAAAGTGCATGATAGCCCTGGAGAAGGCAGGCTTTCATGCATATGGTTTTGAACCGTCGAAACCTTTTCATGAAAAAGCAATTAACGAGATGGGAATCGATCCTGAAAATTTAAAGTTAAGTTCAATAGAAGAAGTAGAATATCCGGAAGCTTATTTTGATTTTATTACCTACGGTGCCGTTTTTGAACACCTATATCATCCTGCTAAAAGTCTTGAAAAAACATTGAAGTGGTTAAAGGAGGACGGGATCATTCATATCGAGGTGCCGTCTTCAACATGGCTTATTTCCGATATTATCAACCTGTACTATAAACTAAGAGGAACAAATTATGTTACCAATTTAAGTCCCATGCATGTGCCATATCATTTGTATGAATTTGATCTGAAATCTTTTCAGGCACTTGGAAAAGGACTGGGTTTGTATATTGTAAAACACAGGTATGAGGTTTGCGAAATTCCCTTTGTTCCGAATTTTTTGCAGCCTGTTTTCCGGAATATTATGAAGAGAACCAATAGAGGTATGCAATTAACGGTATATCTTAAAAAATGCGCATGACTATCGTTTGCAATATTCTTTCCATTGCGGAACAGTTAGAAGAATTAAACGCAGACGCTATGAAGCGGAACCGTTTTAATGATGCAGCTTACGAATGGTGCAAGCTGCCATTCAATACAAGTTCTTACAAAACCAGGCTGCTTAAAATTTATAACGCTGTTATCTCGAGTCAATGAAAATCGCAATCGTTGATTATGGAATGGGTAATCTTTTTAGTGTTTACAAAAAAATTAAACAACTAAAAGCAGACCCTTTCATTGCAATTACGCCTTCCGAAATAATAAGCGCTGATAAGATCGTTATTCCCGGCGTTGGACATTTTGGAAAAGTAATGACCAATTTAAAACTATCAGGAGTTTACGATGCTTTGAACGAAGTGGCTTTTATAAAAAATATACCAATACTTGGAATTTGCCTTGGAATGCAATTGATGGCAGAAAAAAGTGAAGAGGGAAATGCAACAGGATTTGGTTGGATAAAAGGAAATGTAGTAAAGTTCAGAATTGATCATTCGGATCGGTTCAAGATTCCTCAAACCGGGTGGAATACTATCAATATCAAAAAGGAAAGCAGGCTTTTGAAAGGTTTAAAGAAGCATGAAGAATTTTATTTTCTCCATTCCTATCACATTGAAGTTGCGGACAGCAGCGACATTTTAGCCACTACGGATTTTAGCTATGAATATGTATCAGCAGTAGAAAGGGAAAATTTTTTTGGTGCACAGTTTCACCCGGAAAAAAGTCACGGTGCGGGAGCGCAGATCCTTAAAAATTTTATTGAATTATAATATGTTCCGCCCAAGGGTGATCCCTGTTCTATTGCTGAATCACGATCACCTGGTTAAATCAACTTCTTTCCGTGATTATCGGTATATTGGTGATCCCTTAAATGCAGTAAGGATATTCAACGAACTGGAAGCCGATGAGTTGACCTTTCTTGATATATCTGCAACCAAAAATAACCGCTTGATCTCTCTCGATCTTATCAGAGAGATAGGAGAAGAATCAAATATGCCATTTAACGTGGGTGGTGGCATTAGACAGATCGCACAAATTAAAGATGTGATTGGGGCGGGGGCAGAGAAAGTAATCATTGGCAGTTATGCCGTCAGTAATCCCGATTTTATAGTCAAAGCTTCTAACGAATTTGGATCTTCTACCATCACGGTGTGTATGGATGTAAAGAAGAAATTTTTAGGAAGGGAACAGGTGTGGACAATAAATGGGACAAAACCTTCGGGAATTGATCCGTTAGAATTTGCCAGGCTAATGGAAAAAAATGGAGCAGGAGAGGTTATCGTACAATCAATTTCAAGGGATGGGAAAATGAATGGTTATGATCTTTCCCTTATAAAAACAATAGCCACGAACATTAATATTCCTACTGTGGCTTTGGGAGGCGCAGGATGTTTAGATGATCTAAGGAAAGTGTATGTGGAAGCGTATGCCACTGGATTGGCAGCTGGAAGCATTTTTGTCTATTACGATAAGAAGAAAGGTGTTTTAATTAACTACCCTGAAAAGCAGGATTTTAAATTTCATGATGCAGAATAGAGATTACCAGGTTTGTACACGTTGTGTAATGGATACTACTGACCCTGAAATTGTTTTTGATGAGAACGGGGTGTGTAACCATTGTACAGGTCTGTTCGCCACTCAGGCTGCAGTTGCTGAAAAGAAAAAATTCGGGAAAGAACATCTTGAGCCAATTATCAATAAAATAAAGAAACGTGGCAGAGGTAAAAAATATGATGTTGTCCTGGGCATAAGCGGTGGCGTTGATAGTTGTTATACAGCATACGTTTTAAAAAAACTGGGACTACGTGCTCTTTTGGTGCACCTGGACAATGGTTGGAATTCGGATAATGCTACCATTAATATTAAGAACATTGCATGCAAGCTCAATTTCGACTACCAAAGTTTTGTACTTGACTGGGAAGAATTCCGTGATATTCAACTGGCTTTTTTAAGAGCATCTGTTGTAGAAACTGAAACGCCAACTGATATTGCCATACAGGGCGCTTTGCACAGGGTAGCTGTAAAAAATGGTGTGAAATATATTATCAGTGGTGGCAACCTGGCAACTGAAGGAATTTTACCAAAAATGTGGCATTACAATGCAAGGGACACCGTCTACTTTGATCATATCACAAAGACCTTTGGAACGAAAAAAGTTCGCAGGTTCCCCCATTTTGGGTTCACTTCTGAATTCTATTATAAATTCATTAAGGGGATAAAAATAATTTACCTGTTGAATTATATGGACTATGATAAGTTGAAGGCAACAAGGATCCTGAAAGAAGAATTGGGGTGGAAAGATTATGGGTCAAAGCATCATGAGTCGAGATTTACGAAATTTGTACAATCCTACCTGCTTCTTAAAAAATTTAATCTTGATTACAGGAAAGCTACCTATTCCAGCGAGATATGTGCGGGAAGAATAACAAGGGAAGAAGCCTTGCTTGCTTTAAAGAGACCGGCCTATAACGAAGAAGAAATTCAGAAGGAAAAGGATTACATAGCTAAAAAGTTAGCCATCAGCAGGGAAGAACTGGAAAATATCATCAATCTGCCAGGTAAATATTATTATGAATATCCCAATGATGAAAAAAGACTAACCTTCTTTTACAAGATATACCAGAAATACTTTTCATAAGCACTCATGTTTTTCCATATTAAAAATTCAATCTATTTTCTTTCATCTTTGTAAAAACTGAGTCGAAAAAAATTATAAGGAATGTGTGGTATAGCAGGATTTATTGATTTTAAGAAGCAATCATCTCAAGAAATGCTGGCGAAAATAGCTTGTGCGGTTTCTCACCGGGGGCCCGATGGGCAGGGTGTGTATTTTAAGGAAACGGCGGAAGCAGCTATTGGCCTGGGCCATCGACGCCTTTCAATTATCGACTTAAGTACTGCAGCCAACCAACCAATGCACTATGATGGCTTGCATATTATTTTCAACGGCGAAATTTATAATTATGCGGAGATACGGGATGCGCTGATTGCAATAGGCCATCAATTCGTTACGCATTCCGATACAGAAGTCATTTTGCATTCGTGGCGGGAGTGGGGCATCGATGCCATTCATAAATGGCATGGTATGTTTGCCATTGCAATATGGGATGAAAAGCTGAACGAATTAATTTGTATTCGGGACAGGGCTGGTGTAAAACCTTTACATTATTACTGGCAGGACGATCTTTTTATTTTTGGATCGGAACTGAAGTCCCTGACTGAACATCCTAATTTCAGGAAAGAGATCAATCCAAATGCCGTCGCCTCGTTCCTTCAATACGCCTGTATATCGTATCCTCATAGCATTTATAAAAACACGTATAAATTGCCACCGGGCCATTTACTTCGCTTTAATCTTTCAACAAAACAATACCAGCTTACCCAATACTGGAATGTATATGATTACTACAACAAGCCAAAACTGGAAATTGGATTGGGAGAAGCAATTGATGAAACTGAACGTATTCTGGAAAAAGCTTTCCAGTACCGTATGGTTGCCGATGTACCTGTGGGAGTTTTTTTGAGCGGGGGCTACGATAGTTCATGTGTAACCGCTCTACTTCAAAAAAACAGCACTGAAAAAATCAAGACGTTCACCATTGGAACAACCGATGATAAACTAAATGAAGCACCATATGCAAAGGAGATCGCCAGGCATTTAGGCACTGACCACACAGAATATTATTGTACGCCGAGGGAAGCATTAGACATCATTCCTGAGCTACCACATTATTATGATGAACCTTTTGCAGACAGCAGTGCCATTCCAACCATCCTGGTGAGCAGGCTGGCAAGAAAAAAAGTTACGGTGGCTTTATCGGCGGACGCAGGTGATGAAATTTTTGCAGGCTATAATCGCTACGATTATATTGCCCGGTACGGGAAAAAAATAAGTTCTATCCCAGGGCCTGTTCGCAAAGTTGCCGTTGCTGCTATGGAATCGATTTCGTCTGAAAAGATTCCTTACCTGCGTAACAAACAGAATTTTCATAGCCGGTACGATAAGCTTAAAAATTTATTAAGTGATCCATCACCGGCAGAATTACTGAAAAACCTGAACCAGGTTTTTACTGCCAGGGAAATACGGGCTCTCTTTAATGAACCAATAATTGATTTACCCACTGCTCATTCTAGCAAAGAATTAAAAACGGGATACAACGATCCGCTTGCCTACATGATGGCCATCGATTACCAAACCTATATGGTTGATGATATTTTACAGAAAGTAGATAGGGCTACGATGTCAGTAAGTCTCGAAGGACGTGAGCCATTTTTAGACCAGGATATTATTGAGTGGGCAGCCCAATTGCCTTCTGAATATAAATACCATAACGGTCAAAAAAAATATATTCTAAAGCAAATCGTTCATAAATACATACCCAGGGAAATGATGGAAAGGCCAAAAATGGGATTTGGAATTCCTATTGAGAACTGGCTGAATAACGAATTGAAAGACCTGGTGCAGGAAAATTTAAGTGAAAAGAGATTACTCGATCACGGTTTGTTTAATGTAGAAGAAGTAAAAAAAATAGTTACTGATTTCTTTAACGGGAGAAAGGAAAAGCATTTAAAGGTCTGGTACCTGCTGATGTTTCAAATGTGGTATCAAAAATGGATGTGAGGCCTGGTCCAAAGATATTGTATATAACCTATGATGGCCTTACCGATCCCTTGGGCCAATCGCAAATCCTTCCTTATTTAAAGGGATTGTCTTCTTATGGCTATCAGTTTACGATTCTGAGCTTCGAAAAAAAAGACCGGTTCAAACGGGAGAAACATACCATCGAAAAACTTACCAGCGAATCAGGTATCACGTGGGTGCCACTATGGTTTACTT
>Ga0193740_1000329_pt1 | contig 13604 bp, 9 predicted proteins | sample L2s1metaG_FD_145072 | JGI IMG/M metagenome (GOLD analysis project Ga0193740, IMG submission 145072) | Soil microbial communities from a riparian zone of the East river system, Colorado, United States - L2s1 | ecosystem: Environmental > Terrestrial > Soil > Riparian zone | place: USA: East River... | reverse complement strand
CATCTATTCCAGGTGAAAAGAACAGTACATCCAAATATCACCGGGCCATCATCAAAGTGTCGTGGTCCGTGGAGAATTTTGGATACAACCTCCCTGTACTGATTTCAACTTTACAGGGCAACCTTTACGAATTGCGCCAGTTCACAGGGTTGAAATTGATGGACATCGATTTTCCCGACAGCTATATAAAACATTTTCGCGGACCCAAATTTGGTATTGGAGGATGCAGGCAATTAACCAAAGTAGAAGGAAGGCCATTGATTGGAACCATTATCAAACCCAGTATTGGATTGACCCCAGAGCAAACAGCGGGAATTGTGCAAACACTCGGTGATGCAGGAATTGATTTTATTAAGGATGATGAATTGCTTTCTTCTTCTGCGAATTCTCCTTTTGAGGAAAGAGTGAGGGCCGTGTTGAAAGTGATCAATAAACTCGCCGATGCCAGTGGCAAAAAGATCATGTATGCATTTAACATCAGTGGCGATGTTGATGAAATGATGCGTCGATACGAGGCTATAGTTAATGCGGGTGGCACCTGCGCAATGATTAGTTTAAATAGTGTTGGTATTTCGGGTGTAAAAAAGATTTGCGAGATTGGCGAGCTAGCAATACATGGGCATAGAAATGGGTGGGGAATGTTAACACGTCATCCCTTGCTGGGAATTGAATTTACAGCCTATCAAAAACTCTGGCGATTGGCAGGTGTTGACCAAATTCATGTGAATGGTATTCAAAATAAATTCTGGGAAAGTGATGATTCGGTAGTGAAATCAATTGAAGCCTGTTTGAAACCAATGGCTGACGGATATTCCGTTTTGCCGGTTGTTTCATCGGGACAATGGGGTGGACAGGCCTTCGAAACATGGAGGCGAACAAAAACAGTGGACTTGTTATACATGGCAGGGGGAGGAATCATGGCACATCCAATGGGAGCAGCCGCAGGTGTTGCAGCACTTCAACAGGCATGGAAAGCCGCTGTTGATGGATTGCAATTGGAAGATGCCGTTGATGCTTATCCCGAATTTGCAAAATCAGTTGAAAAATTTGGAAATAAATAGAACACGGATGACACGGATTGAACGATAGACAGGGATTGTACCATCTTAAAAAAAAGAGGAACGAATTTTGAAAAATTGGCGGTAGAAAACTATCTGTGCAAATCCGTTAAACCCGTGTTGTCCGTGTTCGAATAACAACAATGAACAAACTTTTATTGGCATTTTATGGCGATGATTTGACAGGCAGTAGCGATGCACTGGAATTTATTTGTCGTGCCGGCGCCAAAACTGTTTTGTTTTTAGAACCGCCAACATTGGAGCAGCTAAATAAATATGCCGGGCTGAATGCGTATGGTATTGCAGGATTAACAAGGTCATTGCCTTCGGAAAAAATAGAACAGGTATTGATGCCCGCTTTTAAAATAATGAAAGAGTCCGGTGCTAAACATGTACACTATAAAGTTTGTTCCACATTTGATTCATCACCGGAAATCGGGAGCATTGGAAAAGCAATTGATTGCGGCGCTGACATATTTCAAAACCAATTTGTGCCTGTGTTAGGTGGTATGCCAGCGTTGGGACGGTATTGCGTGTTTGGAAATCTGTTTGCAAGAATGGGAACATCAGGCAATGGAAAAATATACAGACTGGACAGGCATCCATCCATGAGTAAACACCCTGTAACTCCTGCAAGTGAAAGCGACTTAAGACTTCAGTTAGGAAAACAAACAAAAAAGAAAATCGGGCTCATAGACATAACTCAAATTGAAAACGATATTGATCAATGGAATAACAGATTAGATAAGGATGATGAAGTTGTTCTGCTTGATGCAATAAGCGAGGAGCATCTTCAAAAAATTGGAGCGTGGTTAGATACTCAGTATCAAAATGGAAAGCCAGTTTTTTCTGTAGGTTCATCGGGAATTGAATTAGCGCTTGGGAGATTTTGGGACAACGAGGGAATTCTTTCCGAAAAAAAATCATGGCAATCGATACAGGAAGTAAATCCTTTATTGGTTGTATCCGGAAGTTGTTCCCCGGTAACAGCCTCTCAAATAAAATATGCATTGATGAATGGCTTTCATCAAATTGTTTTGGATGCAAATCAAATTTGTAAAAATGGCCTGGTTGAGGAAAATCAGATTGAAAACATAAATCAATATTTATTACAGGGCAGGGATGTGATCGTTCATACAGGAGAAAAGAAAGCTGTCAATCTTTCGTCCGAAGTGCTGGGCAAAGTGTTGGGCACCATTTCAAAAGAAGCTGTAACAAAAGCCAAACTAAAACGGGTTGTTGTTGCAGGAGGTGATACCAGCAGCTATACAGCGAGGGCAATGGAAATAGAAGCATTGGAAATGATAGCACCGTTAATTCCTGGAGCTCCGTTGTGCAAGGTTTATTCGGCGAATGAAGGCATCAATGGATTAGAAGTGAACCTGAAAGGTGGACAGGTTGGTGGTGAAGACTATTTTTTAATTATGAAGAAAGGTAGTGTAAGTGTTCAATAGAATCAATGAAAGTACAAGTGTGCGATCCGTCTGAGCCGGACACAACGCAACAGAGGTTTAATAGTAGCCCTGATAGCTATCGGGGCAGATTGGTCAATAAAAAAATGAATAATTATGTCTCAAAAAACATTGGGATTGATTCACACATCGGCTACGCTGGTTCCTGTGTTCCAGCAATTGTGTAACCAGTATTTGCCGGGGGTACAGGTATTTAATATTGTAGATGACAGCCTGATCAAAAATGTTATCAAGTGGGGCGAGTTACGACCCGATACAGCAAGACGTGTGGTCAATTATGCCGCATCGGCAGAAGAAGCAGGTGCCGATTTTATATTATACACCTGTTCATCCATCGGGGCCGCAGTAGAAACAGCAGCTACATTGAGTGGAGTACCTGTGTTGCGGGTTGATCAACCCATGGCTGATAAAGCCGTTCAAACGGGAAATAAAATTGGTGTAATTGCAACATTGCCTACAACATTAAATCCCACAACAGACCTGGTAAAAAGAAGAGCAATAGTTGCGGGCAAAGAAATACAGGTGATTTCAAAATTGTGTGACGGCGCTTTTGAAGCATTAATGAGCGGTGATGCCGCCAAACACGATGCAATGGTTGCCGCTGCACTGAAAGAACTAACATCGCAGGTTGATGTGATTGTATTGGCACAGGCGTCCATGGCAAGAGTAGTGGACACACTTGACGCAGCCGACAAAAAAGTTCCCATTCTTTCAAGTCCGCTAATTGCTATTCAACACCTGGCATCAATTCTTCAATAATCATCATGAAAAAACTGTCACAAATTTTTTTATGGATTGCGTCCCTGGCAACGGTCATTTTGATTGTTGGCCTGGTTGCGAAAAGTGAAATGTTGTGGCAACCTGCAGCTGTGATTGCTATTGTCAGTTTTGGTATTGGAATGGGCAATATCACATTGCTAAAAAGTTTTCGTTACACTGCATGGATCATTGCTGCGGTAATAGTTGCTATGATTTATCCCTCGGCCTTTACACATTGGGGCAATATTGATCTGCGGAATAAATGGCTGATACTGGTCATCATCCAGTTGGTGATGTTTGGCATGGGCATCCAGATGTCGCTGAAAGATTTTACGGGAATAGCAACAACAGGTAAAGGAGTGATGGTTGGATTGCTTTGTCATTTTTCCATCATGCCATTAATGGGACTGTTACTCACCAAAATTTTTCATTTCGATCCCGAAATTGCCGCGGGCATTATTTTGATTGGTTCCTGTTCAAGCGGGCTTGCTTCAAATGTAATGGTTTACTTAGCAAGAGCAAATCTTGTTTTATCGGTTGTGGTCACAGCATTATCAACTTTGGCAGCACCATTTTTGACACCGCTGCTGATGAAATTGCTGGCCGGAACTCTCATAGAAGTAAAGTTTATAAACATGATGATGGAAATCATTAAGATTGTGATCATTCCCATTGGTGCTGCGTTGTTACATGATTATCTGAAAACAGCTTCTTCCAGAAACTGGAGAGTAGTAAGAATCATTTTTGTGTTGAGTGTCTTGTGGTTATTTGCCCTTGCACTCGGACTATGGCAGTTCTTTGCAACCCAAATTTCTTCAAATGAGCTGTTGCAATCACTTGAAATATTTTCGTTTTTGGCGGGTGCATTTATCATAGGTGTATTGTATCATCTTGTTTCGGTTCGTTATCCTAAGCTCGACTCGTATATGCCCTATGTTTCAATGTTCGGGATAATTTATTTCACTACAGTTACTACCGCTGCCGGCCGTGATAATTTAATGAGGGTTGGTTTCCTGTTATTTTTCTGTTCGGTAATTCATAATGCGGCAGGATATTTTTTTGGTTACTGGTTGAGCCGTTTGTTTAGACTGGATAAGCCATCATCAAGAACAATTGCTTTTGAGGTGGGATTGCAAAACGGGGGAATGGCATCCGGGTTGGCAGGCAGCATGGGAAAGTTGGGAACTGTGGGTTTACCGGCCGCTGTGTTTAGTCCCTGGATGAATATTAGCGGAAGCTTGCTTGCAAATTACTGGAGAAGAAGATCATTACGCGAAACAGGTGACGAAAGCGTTAATACTATTGCTGGAAACACTGAAGAAAAAAATATTGCACCTGCATAAATGTTGAAATGATAATGATGGAAACGAGAAAGAGCCATACTATTTGTTCTGCAACAGTGAAATTAATTTCAGTGCTGTTGTTTATATCGATCAACACATCTGTACATGCGCAACTGGTCGATAAAACCCCCGCAGCTGTACCCAATGTTCCAACTGTTTTTAGTACTGAACCATGGGAAGATCCTTTGGTTAGTGGTATTAATCGTGATCCATCAAGAGCAACGGCTTATTCGTTCCGTACTATTAATGATGCATTGAAAGGTGATCGAAACAAATCACGAATGATGTCATTGAACGGGGAATGGGATTTTTTCTATGCAGCCAGGCCATCTGGTACACCCAAGGATTTTTATAAATCGAAGGTAACCGGCTGGAAAAAAATTGAAGTGCCCAGCAGTTGGGAGATGAAAGGATATGACAAGCCGATTTATAAAAGTGCAGTGTATCCTTTTCGACCGGTAAATCCACCACATGTTCCGCATGATTATAATGGAATAGGTTGCTACCAGCGATCCTTTACTGTTCCTTCCGATTGGAGGAATATGAACATCACCTTGCATTTTGGTGGAGTAAGTTCAGCCTATAAAGTTTGGCTGAACGGGAAGTTTTTAGGCTACGCAGAAGACAGTTTTCTTCCTTCTGAATTCAACATAACGCCTTATTTACAGGAAGGACAAAATATTATTTCTGTTTGGGTCATCCGTTGGAGTGATGGAAGTTTTTTGGAGGACCAGGATCAATGGCGATTGAGTGGAATCCACCGGGAAGTTATGTTGCTTGCCGAGCCAAAACTTCGGATCGCAGATTTTTACTGGCAGGCGAAACTGGATAAAGAGTTTAAAGATGCAGTACTGAGCATTCGTCCGCGAATAGATAATCTCACCGGTAAAAATGTACCCGGTTATAAAGTGAAGGCACAACTTTATACTAAAGAAGGAAAGGTTGTCTTCGATAAGCCTTTGGAAAGAACGGTGGAGAGTATCATCAATGAAATTTATCCGAGACTTGACAATGTAAAATTTGGATTGCTTGAATCAAAACTGAATAACCCGGATAAATGGAGTGATGAAGAACCCAACCTGTATACCCTGGTGCTGTCACTGGAAGACAGCAGTGGAAATTTACTGGAGGCAAAATCCTGCAAACTGGGTTTTCGTACAATTGAATTCGCGAAAGATAACAGTAAGCTTTTGATCAATGGTAAGGTCACTTATCTATATGGCATTAATCGGCCTGACCATCATCCCGCAAAAGGAAAAGCATTGTCAAGAGAAGACATTTTACAGGATGTAAGAACGATCAAGCAATTTAATTTCAATTGCATTCGAACCAGTCATTATCCTATCGATCCTTATTTGTATGATCTGTGTAATGAATATGGAATATATGTGATTGATGAAGCCAATTTAGAAACACATGGATTGGGAGGAAAGTTGAGTAATGATCCATTGTGGACAGGCGCCTACCTCGAAAGGTGTACACGCATGGCGATGCGTGATAAAAACCATCCGAGTATTATCATCTGGAGTTTGGGCAATGAAGCAGGAAAGGGTCCCAACCATGCGGCAATGTCTGCATGGATGCACGATTTTGATATTACCCGACCGGTTCACTACGAACCTGCAATGGGCAACCCAAGATTGGAAGGTTATATTGATCCGTCGGATCCACGCTATCTAAAATCCAATGATCATTCGCACCGTATACAAAATCCGCAGGACGAACCCTGGATTGACATCGTGAGCAGGATGTACCCGGGAATTTATACTTCCAACCTATTAGCTGAGCAAAATAACGGTGATAACCGACCGATATTTTTTGTTGAGTATTCTCATGCAATGGGAAATTCAAACGGCAATATGAAAGACTTCTGGGATGTTTTTCGCTCAACACCCCGCGTAATTGGTGGTGCCATCTGGGAATTCAAAGACCAGGGTTTATACAAGAAGGACAGTGCCGGTAGAACTTACATAGCATATGGAGGTGACTTCGGAGAAAAATATTTTGACAACTTCACGATTAAGGGAGTGGTGGCATCTGATGGAAAACCAAAGGCTGCCATGTACGAATGTAAGCGTGTTTGCCAGGGAGCAGAGACTGAACTGGTTGACGCAGCAAAAGGCTTACTAAAAATTACTAACAGGCACGCAGTAAAATCATTAGGTGAGTATGTTGTGAATTTCATTGTTAGGGAAGACGGAAATGTTGTTGTAAATAAAGTATTACCGAAGATCAGTCTTGCGGCAGGTAAAGACACAGTTATTAGTATTTCGTCATACCTGCCACAGTTGAAAAAAGGATCGGAGTATTTGGCAGACATTCATTTTTTGCTGTCTGAAAATAAATCCTGGGCAGAGAAGGGTTTTGAAGTAGCATCCAACCAATTTGCATTGACAGGATTGGCAAGGGAGAAAACAGCAGTCAAAAAATCTTCACAACTGACTATTATTAATGAAAGCCAGTCAGCAATAATCAAAGGCACTGGTTTTGAAATTACTATTGACAAAAGAAATGGTGCTTTAGCGTCATATAAATGGAACGGGAAGGAACAGATCTTTCAACCTTTGTTGCCACATTTTAAACGGCCATTAACTGATAATGACAGGAGAGGATGGAAGCCAAACAGAAAACTACAACCATGGTACCAACATGAATTGAAATTGTTGAATGTTGTTGTAAAGGATAATCCAGTTATTACTATTACAACTACATATTCACTTATAAATGATAGTGCCATTGTAAAAGTAGAGTATAGTGTTTCGCCAAATGGGGTTTTGAAAGTGGATTACAACTTACACGCAAATTCTTCATTGCCGAATATTCCAAAAATAGGGATGCAGTGTGGCATTGAAAGAAGCTTTGAAAATATTAGCTGGTATGGAAAGGGTTTGATGGAAAATTACATCGATCGCAATTATGGTTTTGACGCAGCCATTTATTCGCAAAACATTTTTGATTTTATGGAGCCATATGCGGTACCTCAGGAAAACGGGAACCGAACCGATGTTAGATGGATGTTTCTATCCAACAAAAACAACGAAGGATTGTTGATCGTTGCGGACAGTTTATTAAGTATGAGTGCCTGGCCTTACACAGAGAATAATATTGAACAATCAAAACATACCATTGATTTAAAGGATGCCGGGTTTATCACTCTGAATATTGACCTAGTTCAGATGGGTGTAGGGGGCAACGACAGCTGGAGTGATGTAGCTGCACCGCTGGAGAAATATCAAATCCCTGCAAAAGATTATCGCTATAGTTTTTATATAGTTCCTTATAAGAAAGGAAAGGAATCTATGGCTGTTGCAATAAGAAATATTAAGTTTTGATATGTGTTAAATGGCGTTCTTTAATAGCTTGAGAACAAATTAACTACTGCTGATTTGCCAGTATTATTGATCCAGTTTTTTGAAATGAAATAGACAGGATTATCAATTAAGATGAATCTTACTCATCCATGTTAGCCGATAGTAAGATAGTCCATCAATTTGCTAAAAGATGACATTGTTGTTACCTATATGCAAATCTAACTTAGTTATCTCGATACTTGTTTGGGGTTCTACTAGCTGTTCATTTAACCAAAAAGCGATTCTGCTATGAAATGTGCGCTACTTGCTATTGGAGTTATTCTCTTATCTTTTGTTCCTGCCCAAGAGTGTCCATTCAGTAATCTTCTTAATACTACTAAAAATAGCCAACAAAATAGGATTATTACCGGTTTAATAATAAATGAAAATTCCGAACGCGATGGCCAATGAAACCATTCATATTAAAAGGAGCAGCAACTCAACATTAACCGGTACCGATAGAAGCTTCTGTAAGGCATCAAATAGTAAAAGAGAAACAGAAAAATGGAGAAAATTATCTTAAATGGAATTACATGGGGCCACAGCAGGGGCATTACACCTTTACTTGCCTATAGTCAAAGGTTTAACGAAATTTATCCCAACGTTGAAGTGAACTGGAAAAAAAGATCTTTACAGGAATTTGCCGATTTCCCGATTGAAGAATTAACCAACCACTATGACCTGTTAATTATCGACCATCCGTGGGTAGGCTGTGCTGCGGCAACAGGTTGTGTACTACCGTTAGATGAGTATTTACCGGTTGACTATCTCGATAACCAACTGAAAAACTCGACCGGACCGTCACACCTTAGCTATTTTTATGGAGAGCATCAATGGGCCCTGGCTATTGATGCGGCGACACCTGCGGCAAGTTACCGTGCTGATCTTTTACGGAAGAATCACGTGGCCCTGCCACAGGACTGGAGTGATTTGATGTACCTGGGGAAAAAAGGAAAAGTTGCTGTACCGGCCATTCCTATCGACCTGTTGATGAACTTTTTTATGTTCTGTATTGCTCATGGTAAAGAACCGTTTTCAAGTGACGAGGAGGTTATTGACAGGCATACCGGGTTGCAGGCATTGGAAACGATGAACGAGTTTTATTCTCATCTTGATAAAAAAATGTTTTCACTTAACCCCATTGGCGTTGCAGAATTAATGACGACTACAGACGAGTACTGGTATTGTCCTTTTGCTTATTGTTACTCCAATTATTCAAGAGAAGGATATGCAGAAAATATTTTGTGCTATACAAACCTTGTTGAATACGAAGGACGCCGGTTAAGAAGCACGATAGGTGGGACAGGAATAGCTGTTTCTGCCTTTACCAGTCACAAAGAATGGGCTTTGAAATTTGCAGAAGAAATTGTTTCTGAAAAAATTCAGTCTACATTTTATTTACAGCATGGAGGACAACCTGGTCACAAATCAGCATGGCTTAATGAGGATGCGAATTCGCTATCCAATGATTTTTTCAAAAACGTGCTTCCCGTAATGGAGAATGGTTATGTGCGCCCACGCTATAACGGCTACTTATATTTCCAGGATCATGCGGGAGAACCATTACATCAATATTTATCGCATGGCGGAAATGCAGAAAAAGTTTTGGAAAAAATGAATGAAATTTATCAGCAGAGTATACAACCGCACCTTAGTAAAACCATAGCATGAAAAATTTACCACTAAAAGGGCTAACTGTATTAGAATTCAGCCAGTATTTATCCGGGCCTTCTGCAGGTTTGCGACTGGCTGATCTTGGCGCCAGGGTCATCAAAATTGAAAGGCCGGGAAAAGGTGATGCATGCCGGCAACTTGCTATTAAAAATTTATGGTTGGATGAGAGCAGCCTTTTGTTTCATACAATCAACCGCAATAAAGAAAGTTTTACTGCCGATCTGAAGAACCCCGAAGACCTGGAGATCGTGAAAAAGCTGATAACAAGGGTTGATGTGATCACTCATAATTTCCGGCCGGGCATCATGGAAAAAATAGGATTGGATTATGCCTCTGTTAAAAAAATAAATGAAAAAATTATCTATGCCGAAATAAGTGGTTATGGGAAAAAAGGACCATGGAAAAACAAACCCGGGCAGGATTTATTATTGCAATCATTATCGGGCCTGGCATTTACCACGGGAGACAAAGATCACGACCCGGTTCCTTTCGGAATTGCAATTGCCGATATCATTAGTGGAACGCATTTGGCACAGGGAATTTTAGCGGCATTGATTCGCCGGCAGAAAAAAGGAGTTGGGGCATTGATTGAAGTAAGCCTGTTGGAATCGTTATTAGATTTTCAGTTTGAATTATTGACCACCTATTTTACAAACAGGCAAATGCCGCAACGAAGTAAGCATAATAACGGGCACACCTTACTGAGTGCACCGTATGGCGTTTATTCAACCGCTGACGGCTTCCTGGGTATCGCCATGGTGACGCTGTCCAAATTATCAGCAGCATTGGATTGCGAAGAACTTTCAAAATACAATCAACACGATGCTTTCAAAGAAAGAGACGAAATAAAACAAACACTGAACCGGCATTTATCGACACAACCTACTTCATACTGGATAAACAAATTGCAACAGCATAATATTTGGTCTACTGAAGTTTTCAATTGGGTGCAGATGAAAAATCATGAAGCCTACAAGGTTTTAGATATGGAACAAACCATCTCTTCAGGACAAAAACAATTTGTTACAACAAGGTGTCCTATTCGTATCAACAATAAAAAGCTGGTCTCACCAAAACCAGCTCCAGCATTGGGCCAGGAAAACGAAAAACTTTTAAGTGAACTGAATAAAGTTTAAGCATGAAATTGTTAGAAGATATTCTTGTTATTGATTTTAGCCAGTTTCTTTCAGGGCCCTCTGCAGGCTTACGGCTTGCTGATATGGGAGCACGGGTAATTAAGATTGAAAAACCAGGTACCGGGGATATTTGCAGGGAACTGTATGTTTCTGATGTGAAACTGGAAGGCGAATCAACCATCTTTCATGCTATCAACCGAAATAAGGAAAGTTATACTGCCGATTTAAAAGACCCGAATGATCTTGAAAAAGTAAAGACTTTATTAACTGAAGCGGATATTCTCATTCATAATTTTCGTCCGGGAGTTATGGAAAGGCTGGGACTTGATTACGACACTGTGAGAAAAATTAATCCCTCCATAATTTATTCAGAGATCAACGGTTACGGAGAGCAAGGTCCCTGGAAAGATTTGCCGGGACAGGATTTGTTGTTACAATCGGTATCCGGGTTAACCTGGTTGAGTAATAACAATGATACAACGCCAACCCCAATGGGTGTGGCCGTAGTAGACATTTTAGCAGGTGCTCATTTAGCGCAGGGTATATTGGCAACTTTGTATCAACGGGCAATTACAGGTGAGGGTGCATTGGTGCAGGTGAGTATGTTTGAAAGTATTCTTGATTTTCAGTTTGAAGTGCTGACTTGTTTTTATAACGATGGAAACGAGTTGCCGGTAAGAAGTTCGGTAAACAACGGTCATGCATACATTGCGGCACCTTATGGTATTTATAAAACAACGAATGGATACCTGGCCTTAGCAATGGGTGATATTGTACAACTTGGTGAATTGTTGAAATGTGACGAGTTGAAAAAATATTCAAAACCCGAAGACTGGTTCAACAAGCGTGATGAGATTAAAAAGATTTTAGCCGATCATTTACTTGGATGCCGTACAGAAAGTTGGTTGAGTATTTTAGAACCGGCAGATATATGGTGTGCAAAAGTGCTTGACTACGATGCATTGACCAGGGAAGAAGGCTATAAAGTATTGGACATGGAGTTAAAAGTAAAAACCGGGAACGGTCTTGAGATCACAACAACACGTTGTCCCATACGTGTTGATGGCAAATTATTGTTATCCCACAGGGGAGCGCCTATGCTGGGTGAGCACAACAGGCAGATAGAGGAAGAATTCATCTTGCAATCAATACCGATAAAAAATTAGGGACAACAATGCAGCAACGCATCGTTGATACACATGTTCATGTCTGGAATTTTGAGCGGGCACAATATGCATGGCTGAATGGAGATACATCCATTCTCAACCGAAATTATCATATTGAAGAATTGGAAGAAGAACGAACTGCAGCCGGAGTGACCGATGGCGTTTTGGTGCAGGCGGCCAATAATTTTGAAGACACAGATTGGATGCTAGAGGTAGCCGATAAGAATGAATGGATCAAAGGCGTGGTTGGGTGGTTACCATTAATGAAACCTCCAGAAACTGAAAAAGCTCTTGCTGAAAAATATGGCAACCAAAAATATTTCAAGGGAGTCCGCCATTTGATCCACGATGAAAAAAATGCAGAATGGCTTCTGCAAAAACCGGTCATTGAAAGCCTTCAAATCATTTCCGACCACCATTTGCCTTATGATGTTGTTGGTGTTCTTCCTGAACATATTGAAACTGCTCTTGGAGTTACCGAACAACTTCCCACTTTAAAAATGGTTTTCGATCACCTGAACCAGCCCCCAATTGCAACCAGGGAAAAATTTGGAAGATGGGGTGAACTGATGAAGGAAGCATCGCAGAACAAAAGTTTCTATGCAAAAATTTCGGGCCTCGGCACAACAACAAAGAAAGCAGGATGGACAAAGGATGATATTAAACCGTATGTTGAATTTATGCTGGAGCATTTTGGTGTTGAAAGATGTTTTTGCGGAGGTGACTGGCCTGTTTCATTACTGGCAGGAAATTATTCCCGAACCTGGAACATTTACAGGGAGTTGCTTGATACATTGTTAGATGAATCTCAACGCAATAAAATTTATTATGAGAACGCAGTGGCGTTTTATCGTTTATAGAATAGCTCTTTGAATAAAACCTGCAAGAGTTTTTGTATACCTGTCAGTCTTTCTTTATTGAACGGTACTTCTTGGGCGACATTCCGATGGCCTTTGTGAATCTTCTTGAAAAATAATACGGATCATCAAACCCGAAAGTTGAGGCAATGTCTTTTATTGAACGGGTTGTGAAATCAAGCAACTGACTGGCTTTTTGCATTTTTAGCTGGATGAAGTAATCAATTGGTGCATAACCTGTCTTTTGACGGAACAGGCTTGAAAACCGGGAAGGAGAGTAATGGGCGTAATCACACAGATCCTGCAATGAAAGATCTTCATGAACGTGTTGTTGCATATAGATAATGACATCATCGATCAGGTCGCGTTTACTGCTATCGATGGCAAAATGTTTTGCATTGTAAATGAACAAGGTGAGATAATGATTCAGGCACATACTTGAAAATGTGAGGTTATCGATGCTATAACCCATTTCAAGTGTGCTGTAAATGGTTGAAAAAAGTGAAATGATGTAATCGTTAGTTTTTATGTGTAAAGGATGAAAATGTTGTTGTACCGCGGGCATGTTGTTGAAATAGGAAAGCATTTCGCCACCAAAATGGATCCAGTAAATACTCCATGGATTTTTTTCATCGCTTCCATAGGCGTGTTCAATATTCTTCGGTAGAATAAAAAATTCATTGGGTCCTACCTGGTAGGTTGTTTTTTCGATTTTATACCATCCGTGTCCGTCAACACAATAAAAAATAAAGTTTTCAGGAAGTCCTTTTTTGCGATAAGTATAGTGCC
>Ga0193740_1000328_pt1 | contig 13607 bp, 17 predicted proteins | sample L2s1metaG_FD_145072 | JGI IMG/M metagenome (GOLD analysis project Ga0193740, IMG submission 145072) | Soil microbial communities from a riparian zone of the East river system, Colorado, United States - L2s1 | ecosystem: Environmental > Terrestrial > Soil > Riparian zone | place: USA: East River... | reverse complement strand
TGCGAATATACCAAATCCTAAGGGAATCCAAGAAAAGACTATAAAACGCATTATTCTATCCTCACTGTTAATGAGCACTGCCTCCATTTCGGGTGACTGTAAAAGTAATAGGCACCTCGAATGTGTGGATTGCATGTGTAAATGTCATATCCCGGGAACTATGGAGAATCTGGCAAAGAAAATTGCCAAACTTGAAAAGGAAACCCCGGGAGTTGGAGAATCACTTTAAGCATTCTTAGTCAACCTTCAATCTTGGAACTTTCATCTCGTTCAGTAGCACTTTGAGTTTGACTTCCCTTAAACGATGAACAAACAAGATAAAATTCACTGCTTTTCTGTCTGCTCGCCTTTGGTTTACATGCTGTTACTTTCAAAAATACCTTGGACGCCTCATTTTTAACGTCCCATGAGTGTCTTCCTTCAAAGATCTTGAATACCGCATTTCCTCCTTGTTTCAAAAGTTTTGTCGAAATCTGCAATGCAAGTAAGGTAAGCGATATTTGTCTTTCGTGATCAAAATGCCATATTCCACTGACCTTTGGAGATAGATCAGACAGTACCACATCAAATGAAAATGGAAATTCCTTCTTTATTATTTCCACGACATTTGGATCCTCTATATCTACAAGCATTGTTGAGATTTCAGCAATAGGTTCAATGGGATCTATGTCAATACCAACAACCTTCCCATTTGGATCCGAAAGTTTTTTTGAGACTTGCAACCATCCACCTGGCGCACAACCAATTTCCAAAATGGTATCATTTTGTTTTAATAAATTATGTTTTTTGTTTATCTCTAATAGTTTGTATGAAGACCTGCTGCGAAAGCCTTGATCTTTGGCTAACTTTCTATATTGATCCCTTCGAGCGCTTTCTAGTTTCATATAATAGGATTCATTTTCTCCCCTATTTCTTCAACTTTTGTTATAGATGGCTTTCTGAAATTCATATCATCTTCTTTTTCGATCGTGCATACAAGACGGGCGAGCTTTTTAGTAAAGACACAAGTTTCCACGAGTATCTACCAAATTCCTCTATTACTATGCAAAGTATTTTTTCATAATATTTTCCATTTTTAACTTGACAACATCTTTATCTTCTAAAATCTCTGGATGTTTTTGATTCAGGTGTCTAAGAGCAAATCTAACACTTTGACCGCATAATTTACATTTCGCTTTACCAAACATCTCTGATATAGTACCTTCAGGAGTAATAAAAATTGCTAACCTAGATCAGATTTGAACAACTTAGAGTAGCGCACAAAATAGGAGTAAAAAAACAAACAGAGGCTTTATCCTATCCCGATGGGCGGTCTTTTGTGTTCGCTGTGCTCAAGTAGATTGTGGTAATTTAACATATCGACGTTATCGAATGACCTTCCACAAACTTCACATTTCCATTTACTTTGCCCTTCAGCAGCTTTGCTCGACTGCTCAGCAGACATGGTATTATTAATGAGTTCGTTGCAGATAAGGTTTTCATGGAAAAACGTTAAACAGTTAATTAATCAATAAAAGGTCCAAAACGTCATATTACCTCCAATTATCCTGAAATCAGTTTTTCAGGTGCCTCCTTCTAATGGTCGCTTGTCGTCAATTCGAAAAACAAAAATTTAGGAAAAAAAATCATTTCTGCATGCCAATAACTGATGCTAATAAGAAACAGATCGCGCAACAAAGAAGATTATTTTATAAAATATGTTTTGATTGTGGTGGAAAAAATCCCATACTTGCCTCAAGGTGCAGGAAATGTCACGGAAAAAATATGAGACTCAAGAATAGGACGCTGGGTGCCAAGAAATAAGACATTCTTTTTAATTGTAGAATTTTCTGGATTTTTTTAAGAATATATAAATATTATCAAGCTGAATTCTAATTATACCATGCCGATAAGGACAGGAGAAGAGTATATTCAGAGCTTGAGAGGGCGGAAAATGAAGGTTTACCTTTTTGGCGAACTTGTAAATGAACCTGTTGACCATCCAATGATTAGACCTTCGATTAATGCGGTAGCTGAAACTTATGATCTTGCTACTAGAGATCCTGAATTGGCATCAGCAGAATCCTCACTTAGTGGTAATCAAGTAAATAGATTCTTACATATTGCCGAAGGCGCTGATGATCTTGTTAATCAAAATAGAATGCAAAGAAAATTGGGGCAGCTTACAGGGACTTGTTTTCAAAGATGTGTGGGAATGGATGCTCTGAATTCATTGTATTCGACAACGTTTGAAATAGATAAAAAATTTGGAACTCCATATCACGATCGTTTTAAGAAGTTCGTGAAGAAAATGCAAGATGATAATCTAGTGATAGGTGGTGCCATGACAGATGTTAAAGGCGATAGAAGTTTAAGTCCGTCACAACAGGAAGATCCAGACCTTTTCGTACATATCTCAAAAAGGGACCAAAAGGGTTTTTACATATCCGGTGCAAAGGCACATCAAACTGGATGCATAAATTCACATTGGATATTGGTTATGCCTACCATGAGATTGAGGGACGAGGACAAACACTATGCTATAGTAGGTGCAATTCCTGCAGATGCAAAAGGAATCACGTATATCTATGGAAGACAGTCCTGTGACACTCGTAGTATGGAGGGTGGTGAGTTGGACGCTGGAAATTCTAAATTTTCTGGACAAGAGGCAATGATAATTTTTGATAATGCTTTCATTCCAAATGAACTAATTTTCATGGACGGCGAATTCGAATTTGCTTCCATGCTTGTAGAGAGATTTACATGTTATCACAGACGTAGCTATGTCTGCAAGACTGGCCTTGGTGATGTACTGATAGGCGCAGCAGCCTCAATAGCTGATTATAATGGCATTTCAAATGCATCGCATATTAAAGATAAACTGGTAGAAATGACGCACCTAAACGAAACTATCTTTGGTGCAGGTATAGCATCATCATACCAGGCTCATAAAACCTTGTCCGGAAACTATCAAAATGACGATATGCTTGCTAATGTCTGTAAGCACAACGTAACAAGATTTCCATATGAAATTGGGAGACTTGCGCAAGATATAGCTGGAGGACTAATGGTCACCATGCCATCTGAAAAGGATTTCCGTAGTCCTGAAACGGGACCACTTCTCGAAAAATACCTGAAAGGCAGAAAGGGGGTTTCCACAGAAAATAGAATGCGCATATTGAGATTAATTGAAAATATGACACTTGGACGAAATGCTGTTGGATATCTTACAGAATCAATGCATGGAGCAGGATCTCCTCAGGCTCAAAGGATCCAAATTGCAAGACAAATGCAATTAGGATACAAGAAAAAATTGGCCAAGGATCTTGCTGGAGTTGACGAGGGAGAATCTGCACAGGTAGTCAATGAACAATCTGAATATTTTGATAGAATATTCGGAAAAAACACAAATTAATTTCTAGTACATTTGTTAGTTCACGAGCTATATTTGTGTGTTAAACATCTTTACTGTAAGTGTCTTATTCTATCGGAACGTTAATTATGTAGTAGAATAGGATATGAAAAACAACAATAATGAATGATGCTGAGTTTAAAAATCTAGTTAGAAGTTGGAATGATTTTCCCACTAAAGGAATTTCGTTCAAGGACATAAATCCACTTTTTAGAACTCCCGATTCGTTGAACTATCTTAATAAAAGGTTGTTTAACATGTGTAACAATTTTCAAATAAACAAAGTTGCAGCTATTGAATCACGCGGATTCATGATAGGTTCCATGCTTGCCATAAGCCTGAGTAAGGGATTGGTCTTAATTAGGAAGGAGGGAAAATTACCCGGTCCAACAATCAAGGAATCTTACAGTATTGAATATGGGACTCGTGTTATGGAAATTCAGAATGATGCGATTTTGAGTGAAGAGAAAATTGTGATTGCAGATGACTTGCTTGCAACTGGGGGTACTGCAATTGCATCAGCATCGCTTGTCGAAAAATTGGGAGGAACAGTAGTTGGGTTTGTATTTATCATTTGTTTGAATTATTTGGAAGGATTGGACAAATTAAAAAATCATGGATACAATGTCAATTGTATTTTGGAGTTTGACTAAATGAAAGAATATCAGGCTGAAATTGGTATTATAGGTGGCACTGGTATCTATAATACCGAATTATTAACTAATCCAGAATCAATAAAGATCTTTACCCCTTATGGGAGAACTTCTGATTTAGTAACTATCGGTGAATACAATGGTCGTTCTGTTGCCTTCATTCCTCGTCACGGTAAAGGACATACAATTGCTCCGCACAAGGTCAACAGCAAAGCAAACATTTGGGCTTTAAATTCATTGGGTGTATCAAGGATCATTGCACCATCAGCTGTCGGTAGTCTTCAAGATAAGTACAAGCCTGGGGATATTGTATTACCTGATCAATTTATTGATTTTACTAAAAGAAGAGAGTATACATTTTATGACGAAGGACAGGTTTGCCATGTTTCATGTGCAGACCCCTTATTTTAAAGACATTTTACACGGCGACATTATTGGAATGACTCTCGTACCAGAATGTATTCTTGCAAGAGAAATGCAAATATGCTACATGTCGATTGCAACAGTTACCGACTATGATGTTTGGTATGAAAATCCGGTCTCCTCTAAGGAAATACTGGAAGTCTTGACCAAAAATGCCAATAAGACTAAGGAATTGCTTGCTGCATTGATACCTTCTATCCCTGAAACCAGAAATAAATGCAAATGCAAAACAGCATTACAAGATGCTATGGTTTAATTTGACTTTTAGTTGCAGGATCTATGAGAATTATTTCTCCTTCGACAAGTTTTCGTTGCAATACTAGCTGGAAATCTTCGGTGTCGTAACCAAATTCTTTCAATTTGGATAGAGTTTTTTTTGTCAAATTCAGACTAATATTATGACCTCCAATCCTTCCAAAGGCAATGGCACTAAACTTTAATTTGGTGTCTTTAATAATAAAGTAGCCTCTTAATTTGCTTGCGTACTGTCCTCCCTGGGCTTTTTCTACATATATTTCAGGTTCATCAGAAGAGTAAGAATCACGAATCACTTTGGACTTTCCTCATTTGTTATTTCAATACTTCTGTTGATATTCTTGGAAACCAAAAAACTCCACCAGTTACTGGCTACTATCTTGTAATCAGTGACATTTACGCTAACAGTCGTTTCGTCATCCGTATCTGTGAATGAGAAATTTCCATTTCTTATGATTTTTATTAATTTCCATCTTTCCTTTCCCTTTCTATTTCTATTTATTGCGACGGCCCATTCTTGATCCTCTGGAATTGAAGGCATGCCAATGTAGTCTACTATCTCCAGAATACCCAATCTTTTTTCTTCGCAAAATATTTTCTTATTTATTACATTTCTCCAGATATCGACAGCTCCTATCGTTTTGTTGTTTTCATTAATGTTAATAACTCCAAAATAGACCACCTTATTATCTGGAACGGTTGACATTCGACAAATTATTGATTCTCATTGCCATATTTAGTTCTTGCAGATTCGTGCATTCTTTCTAAGGAGGAGGCCAAACTATCAATCTGGACATTTTTTTTGAACTCAATACCTATTTTTTGGCAATGTAGACGATATGCATTTACTATTGAAAATTTGGGATGAAATGTTTGATATACACCAGATAGTTCCAATATCAGGCCCTTTTCAATTAGACCATTGAGCAATTGGGTTGTTTTCTTAAGAGGAAGCCTTAGATCATCTGAGATCTCTTGTAGTGGTGTTTTATCATTAATTATCAAATACAAGAAAATCTGTGCTTCTATATCTGACAGGTCAATTTTTGATATTAGCTCATCCTTGATGTTTTCCAATTAGTATCAGATCAATCCTGTTCACTATCCATTAGCGTCCTATTTACGTTATCAATATTACATTGAAAAATCAAACTTGTTTACGAATTAAATCTGTTAAATAAACAGGTGAGTTTTATGTTCCATTAGTATGTTAATATCTCTTTATATTTTTGATGTCTTTTCTTAATGTCTTCTGCATTAATATTTGCGAGTTTTTCAACGCCATAATCCTCTATTGCGAACGATCCCATAATGTTTCCATGTATCATTGCATTTTTCAATGTTTTTGAATCCCATTTTTCTTGTTGTGACAAGTACCCCATGAATGCACCACCGAAGGAATCGCCGGCACCAGTAGGATCCTTTATGATTTCAGTAGGATATGCGGGAATTGGATAGAATTCATCGTTATGGAAAAGCAGCGATCCATTTTCTCCCTTATTTATTACAGCGAAAGCAGGACCATTTGATACAAGCAAGCGAGCACATTTCAAAATATTGTTCTCCTTAAACAACAATTTTGCCTCTGATTCATTTAACATTATTCCATCAACTTTTTTTATCATCTTAATCACATCGTCCCTTTTATTAATAATCCAAAAATCCATTGTATCACAAATTACTAACTCTGGCCCGGAAAAGAATTTCAATATATTCATATTTTGTACTGGATCATTATTTGCAAGATAAACATACTCCGAATCAATATAATCATCTGGTACTGTTGATTGGTAATTTGCAATTACATTAAGTTCAGTCTTGTTAGTTGTTCTCTTTGCAAGATCATAGCCAAAAGAAGAATCATAATGAAAGGTTTTTTCGGTTTGACTGATGGTTAATCCTCGGATATCAAGACGATCTTTTAAAAAGTCTAGATATGCTGCTGGAAAATCATGACCTACTATCCCGAGAAGAGATGTGGGGACGTAATTCGAAGCTGAGATTGAGGCAAAGGTAGCTGTGCCGCCCAACGTTCTTTCAACAGTATGAAAGGGTGTCCGTGTAGTATCTAATGCAACGGTTCCGAATATCGTAAGCATGCTGTTCGAATAATAACAACAATAAATAAGTGTTCAACAATATTTTGTATATTGGCATCTGAGACTAAACATGATAAAATAGTAGTCGGGTTTTCTGGCGCCTCAGGTATTATTTATGGAATTAGGCTTTTGGAGATTCTACATTCTTTTAACATTCAAACATATCTAATTATCAGTGAATGGGCAAAAAAAAATATAGAAATTGAAACTGACAAAACGTTAGAATATGTTAAATCTCTTTCTTCCGTTAATTACGACAATTTCAAATTGGACGCTTCCGTATCAAGCGGTTCTTTCCTTCATGATGGAATGATCATAGTACCATGTAGCATGAAATCACTTTCAAGCATTGCAAATGGTTACGACGATACACTTATTTCTCGTGCTGCATCTGTTACCTTAAAAGAGTCACGAAAACTAATCATTGTTCCAAGAGAAACTCCTCTTTCAAGGATTCACCTTGAAAATATGATCAAGTTACAGGAAGCTGGTGCAATTATTCTTCCAGCCATGCCGGGGTTTTATCATAAACCTTCGACGATAGATGAAATAATTGATCATTTGGTTGGCAAGATTCTTGATCAACTAAAAATAGAACACGATCTGTTCAAGAGATGGAAAGATCAATAAAAGAATTTCTCAAATTATTTTTCATATTTGAAAAACTAACTTGTCTCAAATAAGAAAAAATACAAGTAGAAAATAGAAAAAGATAATAAAAACAAGATTAAAAGCTCATATGAGTTTGTCCATAGTAACGATTTTGACTGGTCTCTTAATTTTCCCAAAGTTGTAATTTTTCGATTTTTGATCTCCTCTTTGCTTGATAGAGCATTTCGTAGACTGTCTTGTGAGATCTTCCGTTAATTAGTAACATTATTGCATCGATAGCTAGCTTTGTTTCTTCGTAGTTGCCTATCAAACCTATTATGTGTCCATATATTGAAATATAGGTGTTAGTTAATTCTTCAAGATTTTTTCTAGCCTTACCTTTCTCGCCGATAATCCTGCCCTTTATCCGATTGGTAGAATTGGTAGAGCTTATAAAATTACGAAGATCTATAATTTGAAACAATGTTTCCTCATCTAAGATCCTAAATGCCCTTTCAGGGGAAAAACCACTTGAAATAGCAGTGATGATGTCTCTTGCCTTTAGCGCTCCATACTCATCGAAATTTTTAGATGTTGAAGATACTGTTATCTCTCCTGTCTTACTTTCAATTTCTATCTTTACATTGCATTTTTTACAAATTTCGTTTTTAGTTTTTCCCTTATTTCCTATAACTACGGAAATTCGCTCTTCAGGTATATGCAATGATAAATTTAGATGATCATTTTTGTCCAATAGGAAACCCTACTTAGAACATGATAACTGTAATTATTTATTTATTGTTCGCCTTTTTACGCTCAGTACGATTCTCTGAATCTATAAATCATAAGAAATGGAACATCTGAAAAATACTTGACGCTGGACCTTTTTGCAAGATTCAATTCTATTGCTTTATCAACTGTATCTTTACCAGCTAGATTTGAGATGGATGATTTTTTTAGATAAGATTCTATTTCACTATCGTCTGCTACTTTATCCATCCAGTAATTTTTTTTTATATCTATTGTAATATCCCCATGTTGGATTTGCTTATCAATTAGATAGAGATCACATACATTTACCATTAGTGAATTCTGATATCTAATGGCTCTTATTGCGTATCTAGATGCCCGGACCTTAGAGATGCTATTGCTAGAACTCAAATCATGACTTTGATACAGACATATTTAGATAAGTTTTTTGTTTAGACTTACCATAATAATATTTCATAAACCTTTGAATAAGAGAAATCAGTCAATATTAGTTGTCACTTATCATTTATTGTAATATTATTACTAAAAATTAATACTATTATTGGACCATCAAATTAATTAGCATCTGCTACATATTTTAAGTTGTAGAAAGATTGTCAAAGGACCTAGAATACATAAGGGATAAGAGGAGTTTGGACTATGGATCCTTTTCAACTCATTATAAGAGAGTCCTTGTTGTCTGTATAGACCGAGACGATGACCTAGGTAAAAACGGAGGAGTTGAAACGCCGGTATTTGGAAGAGATCAATGCATAAATGCAGGAACTAGGTTAGCAATTGAGGATCCTGAAGATGCCGATGCTAACGCAATCTTTGGTGCAGTCAAGATCTATGAGGAGCTTGTGACAAAAGGTTATGAGGCTGAAGTTGCAGTAATCACTGGTGCTTATAATCGAGGTATAGAAGCAGATGAAAAAATATCTTCGGAATTAATAGAAGTTCTATCAAAATTCAAGGCTGAGGGTGTTGTCATTGTTTCCGACGGGGAAGATGATGAAACTGTAATCCCACTAATCCAGGCGATGGTTCCCGTAATATCAATACAGAGAATAATCATACGGCATAGTAGAACGGTTGAATACTCGTATGCTGTTTTTGGAAAGTATGTAAAGATGTTAGTTTATGATCCAAGGTATTCAAAATTCTTTTTGGGGGTACCTGGGGCTCTGCTCATTTCAAGTGGGTTTGCTACGATCTTTGGTTTTACGAGAGAAGCTCTGGCCATAGTTCTTAGTGTATTGGGAGTCGCATTTGTAATCAGGGCCTTTGATATTGACAAATCTCTAGGATCGCTTAATAGGACTACACCTTCAACATTCATCAGAATATTTTCAGCTTTTGCTGGGATCATGATAATTTTGGTGGGGATATCTAATGGTATATCGGACATACCGGACGGAGCTATCGCAAAGGATGCTAGTATTTCAAAAATCATCACAAATAGGGACGTGGTAGGTGGTTTTGTTAATGGCTCAATAACCCTTATTTGGATAGGCCTAGGTACTATTTTCGGAGGAATTTTTCTAAGTAACTGGTTTAAAGGAAGTATTAGGATTCTTTCGGATATCCTGAGGTTAGTTATACTTGGTTTGATATACATACCTGCAATTCAATTTACATCAGTTCTGACTGAAAAAACCAATCCATTTAATCTTATTTCATCATTATTTATTGGTCTAGCTATTACACTTGTTGCTACAACATTTTTGTTTCAATATTTCAGAAACAAGAAAGGTGGAGAACAACTGAAACATTAGGACCATTAGCTACATAGCGTTATTATATGATTTAAAATCATTTGATTAGAGAGCAAATGTATGGTTTTTTTTATTACCTCATCAATAATAATTGGTTCTATAGATTCTATGAACGCAAACTGGAATCGCAAATAAAAAAAGATCCTCTACCAAACCATGTTGCAATAATATTGGATGGGAATAGACGGTGGGCAAAATACAATTTTTTTGCAAGTAAAGGCGCACATGCGATGGGCGCAGACAAGGCCGAACAGTTGCTAACCTGGATATATGATCTGAAGATCAAAATAACTACTCTATACGTATTATCGATCGAAAATCTTGAACGCGACAAGAAAGAATTGGATGATATCTATAAACTTCTTGGAATAAAACTTGAGAAACTATACAATGATTCCAGAATACACGAGAGGGAGATGAAGATAAAGGCTATTGGAAATATAGAAGCCCTTCCACAGTCAATAAAAGATATTCTATTCAAGCTTGAAAAAGAGACCAATCATTACGACCTTACTTTTCTAAATATTGCAATCGCATATGGTGGACAGCAGGAATTAGTTGACGCTATCCGAAAAATTGTTCATGATGTAGAAAAAAAAGAGCTACAAATATCAGATATTAACGAACAATCAATCGATTCATATCTTTATACCTCACATTTACCACAACCAGAGCCCGACCTTATCCTGAGAACTTCTGGTGAAAAGAGGTTGAGCGGATTTCTGTTATGGCAGAGCGCATACAGTGAATTGGTCTTTATGGACGTTGTCTGGCCAGAATTTAGAAAGATTGATCTTATGAGGGCAATAAGGACATTTCAAAGGCGCCGTAGAAGGTATGGCAAATAGGAGAATATTGATATGGCTATCTTATTCCAAGTATAATTCCAATGCCACAGAGACCAGTTAGTGCATATGGATTTTCAAATTGAGAGATTTGTATGATCACTGAAAAATCTGCAGGTTTTATCCTAATTTCTGATAATGATTCTCATAATCGTGATCGTTCTATATTGCTCCTTCATTATGTATCAGGTCACTGGGATTTTCCAAAAGGAAACATTGAAATTAATGAAACTGAATTGCAGGCCGCTACCAGGGAATTAAAAGAGGAGACAGGAATAGAAAATTTCACATTGTTACCAAGTTTTAGGTACATATTAGATTACAAATACACTAGAAAATCAACTTTGATTTCAAAACAAGTAACTTTGTTTCTCGCCTCCACAAAAGTAAACCAAGTAAGAATTTCACATGAGCACATAGGTTATCAGTGGGCAGATATTAACGCCGCAATCAAACAATTAACATATTCAAATGCAAAAAACGCATTGGTTTACGCTATGAAATTTTTAAAGGATCTCCCTTCAAACACAAATTACAAGAATGCGGACTCTTAGCATTATGATATCTTGCGTTGAAACATGATTTAATGTTAAAATAATCTACAGGTGTTGCTGCGAATCATTTAAACAAAATACAATAAGTTTTCTTATCTTCAGATTTCGTTTAAGCCGAGCAGGTTTGATATTGTCTTGCGCTTATTTTTTGAGTGTAAAATAGATCGACCAATTATTAGAAAGTTGCTTCCATTATCTATCGCCAATTTAGGGTTACCTCCCTGAATACCTACACCAGGGGAATAAATGGGAATTCTAGAAACGGAAGAGATATACTTTAAAGTCTTCAAATGTGTAGCTCCTACTACGATCCCATCAACATTACTGTTTTTGGCATACTTTAAGAATATCTCAAAGAGCGGCAAAATCTTGCTTTTATTTGATTTTCCTTGGGCAACATTCAGTCCATATCCTTCACTAACATTTTCATGACTCATATAGGCAAGTGAGATTACTCCCATTCCAAGTTTGTGGGCAAAGCGGACAAGCAATTTTAATTGTTTTTGTCCAATTATTGGATTTACTATTAATGAATCAAAGCCCATTGAATGTAAATATCGTAACGTTACCTGATTGGTATTACTGATATCATTTAGTTTTATATCAGCTATTGACAGCAAACCATACGAATGTATCACTCTGTTTATGTTCGCAATGTCTTTTTTACCAAATGGTAGAATAAGATGAAAATTTATTTTGATGGCACACAAGAATGGATAAATGTTACTTATCAAATTCTCAATATACTTGAGATTATGATAGCGTGGTTCCAAGTCTAGGGCAAGTATTATGAAACTTTTATTATCTGTGGAAATATGAGCAATGCGATCTCTATATGAGGAAACTTTACTCATCAACTTTCACTAATGGATGTGACCCAAACAATTTTATCAATTTTATGTAAATATATCCATGTTCCTGTATGTTGTTAGTAAATGTTGGATCTTCTGATCTCTGACTAGAATATTTAATGAAAGAGTAATTAGGATTTTCAGGAATTGTTGCATAATAAAAATAAGATACTCCATCTGATTCAGCCATATTCAGAGCAGTTCCCACAACATACTTCAACTTCTTTGTACTATTAAAAACAAAGAGGGGAAGGGGTGATTCTTCATAAATCATTTTGTAAGACGCAATTTTTACAAGGCTTTGGAAATTGCTCAACCTAATTGGTGCATAATTGGTGTTCTTTACACCTTTAGGCCTTCGCCAAAAAATGGGCGGAAATTTGTCAACTGAGATAATCGGAGAATACACCACTGATGGATTTTGTATGCTTTCTACTATAGACACATCTTCAATACCATTGGTATTTCTATATGCAAGATATTGGCCACCACTTTGATATTTTACGTAATAAATTACAGGTATATTATTTAGAAAATCGATTTGAGTTGCCAATAAATCATCTTTGGCAGATTTGAAGGAAAAAGTAAGAAGTGGAGTTCGTTCAAAGGCACAGACTAGTCTGCCAAAATCTTGAATAGTGGAAACTTCAATAAAGAAAGGTGACTTAATTTGCAATGCTCTACGTTCTGAAATAACATTATTAAAATCATGCGAATAAAGAGGTTTATTTAGACAAGCATTGCATTGGATAGAATGTAATTTGAGATACTTTTGAATTAGTTTTCTGTTCGGCGATCTATTATATCATTTATCTCGGCTCCGGTTCCTATGAGGACAACTTTAACACCTAGTTTGTCCTCTATCTGCTGAATGAAATTCTTTGCTTGAGGAGTTAATTTAGAGTACTCTTTTAGACCCGCACATTCAGGAAAAACGACATCTAATTTGGTAACGGCTATTTGCGTTGCACTGTTTATCGTTACCGACTTCTTGGCCAATTCCATGTTAAATGGAGACGCCCTCCTTTGTCTTCCCGTCACACTTCCGTATTCTACCCAACCCAACTTACTAGCCTCATCAACTGTAATTTCATTTTCCAGTGGTCCACCACCCACACGAGTCACATATGCTTTGAAGACTAGGATAACGTCGTCGACCTTCTTAGGTCCTATGCCAATATCAGAACATATTCCCGAAGCAGTAACATCTTTTGAAGTTACAAATGGATAATCACCGTGGTATAATGATAGAAAAGTTCCCTGTGTTCCTTCTATGAGTACTGATTGGCCCCCGTCAATTGATTCATTAACAATATCAGACACATTTCCAAGATAATTCTTTAACTCACTTACGTCCTTAGCCAGCTTTAGGATTCTTAAGGCCCGGTCAGAATTAGCCGGACCTGTACCCGTCCCA